>Ga0187847_10001906_pt1 | contig 17647 bp, 15 predicted proteins | sample June2016WEW_4_10_FD_132458 | JGI IMG/M metagenome (GOLD analysis project Ga0187847, IMG submission 132458) | Peatland microbial communities from SPRUCE experiment site at the Marcell Experimental Forest, Minnesota, USA - June2016WEW_4_10 | ecosystem: Environmental > Terrestrial > Soil >...
ATCCACCCCTTTCATCGGTCCAGGCCGGAATAACTTTAGTCATCTCGCTTAATTTTTTTACGGGCGTCTTTGTCGCAAGCCAAATCAGAGTGTCCCGCTCTGGCGCAAAGCGTGTTCCGATCCGCTGCAGTCGCTGTCGCAAAGTGGTGCAGCCGCTGTCGCGGTTTAGAACAAAGTGTCCGCGGCTTAGAGGCCCCAAACGCTGCTTTTTGAACGCAAATTCCTCGGCTTTGCGCTAACCGCAGGCGCCCAAAACGGCAAGCCCTCCGGCGCGCCGGAGGGCTTGGTCAGATTAAAGGATGCGGAAGGCGGCCTAAGCGGCTTTGCGCCGGGGCTTATACCCCGACAGACCGTAATAGACAATGAACACGTAGCTGACGATGACTAGAAGGAAGGCGCGCTGAATGCCCATGTGGTCGGCGATCAAGCCGAAGAGCGGCGGAATCGCAGCTCCGCCGACGTTGCCGATGGTAATGACGCCCGAACCTTTGCTGGTCATTGCTCCTAACTCGGCAATGCCGAGGGCGAAGATGGTGGGATACATGATGGAGTTGGCCAAGCCGCAGAGCACCAAGCAACCCACCGCCACTGCACCCGAGGTCGCCATGCCGGTCGCCATGAGCAATATGCCGAAGATGCCGAGGCCAACCAGCAGCTTTTCCGGTCTGATTTTCGTCATCAGCGCAGAGCCGGCAAAGCGGCCGATCATGATGAGCAGGTAGTAGGCCGTAACCATGAAGCCGGCGATCTTCAAGTCGCTGACCCCCTGCTCTTCGGCGAAGCGCACGCCGATGGCGGCCAACGAAATCTCCAGGCCTACGTAGAAGAAGATGCCGATCATACCCAGCACGACGTGCGGGTAGCTCCAGATGGACCGTTTGTTGAGAGCGTTGAGGTCTGAGGGGCGGAAGTCGCGCGTCAGGTTGACCGTGGGCAGGTGCAGGCCCATGACGATGAAGCCAAGCACGAAGAGTGCGGCGGCGATCACGATGTAAGGCGTGATCAACATGTGCGCTTGCTCGGTCGCGGTGCCGACTTTGTCGACGCCGCTCAGAATAAAGGCGGCGGCGACGACCGGAGCCAGCGCCGAAGCTCCGGAGTTGAAGGCCTGCGCCAGGTTAACGCGAAGGGCGGCGCTATGCTCGGGCCCCAGGATCGCAGCATAGGGATTGGCCGAGGTTTGCAGCGCGCAAACGCCCGTGGCCAGCAGGAAGATCGCGCCCAGCGTCAATGGAAAGCTCACCGACATCGCCGCGGGAATAAAGGCCAGCGCGCCCAGCACCATGATGAACAGCGAGATCACCATGGTCTTCTTGTAGCCGACCCGCTCAATCAGCTTGCCGGAGGGCACTGAAAACACCAGGTAGGCCAGAAACCAGGCGGCGGTGGCCAGCATCGCCTGCCCGTAGCCCAGCGTGAAGGTCTCCTTCAGCTTGCCTACCAGCTGGTTGTTCAGGCTGGTGAGGAAACCAAAGATGCCGAACAGCGCGGCAACGATAATGAACGGAACGGTGTAGTTAGGCGCACTTTGCACAGTTGGGGGCGTGGAGCGCGATGCCATAAAGGGTCTTCCTCCGTTGGACACAACGAAAATGAGCTAGATTAGTGCCGCAACCACTTTACGCACCGGGGGTATGAGGCGTCTATAGGGCACTCGAGGAGTCGGTGTCAGGTTTCAGGGAACAGCCCCGTCAGCCCAACATACCCGGTCCAAAGGGCTACTCCATGCAATGGCAATTACACTGGAAGTGCATGATTCCTACCCTCACATGGACCCCCGAAGGCGTACGCTTCCTCGATCAGACCAAGCTCCCGCTCGAAGAGAGCTACGTGCTCGCTACAACTTACGAACAGGTGGCCGACGTCATCGTCACCATGGTGGTGCGCGGCGCGCCGGCCATCGGCGTCTCCGCGGCTTACGGCGTGGCTTTAGGTACGATGCAAACCAAAGCAAAGACCCCGGAGGGGTTTGTACCGGAGTTCGAGCGCATCTGTGCCTGCTTGGCCGCAACCCGGCCCACGGCGGTCAATCTTTTCTGGGCCATCGACCGGATGAAGAAACTGTTTGCCGAGCTTTTCGCCGCCGGCACGCCCCTCGTCGATATCCAGGAAAAGCTGCTGGCTGAGGCGCATTTGATGTACGAAGAAGACATCGCTGCCTGCAAGCAGATGGGCGCCAACGGCGCGGACTTGATGCCCGATGAGGGCGGCGTGCTGACCCACTGCAACGCCGGGGCGCTGGCTTCCTGCGGCTACGGAATGGCGCTTGGTGTGATCCGTTCGGCGGTCGCGCGCGGCAAGAAAATCATGGTTTATGCCGACGAGACGCGGCCGTTTCTGCAGGGTTCGCGGCTGACGGCGTGGGAGTTGATGGCCGACCATATTCCCACCACGGTGATCTGCGACAACATGGCCGCGAGTCTGATGCGGCAGGGGAAGATCCAGGCCGTGGTGGTAGGCGCGGACCGCATTGCCGCCAATGGCGACACCGCCAACAAGATCGGCACCTACAACGTAGCCATTCTGGCGCGCGAGCACGGCATTCCGTTCTACGTGGCCGCACCCTGGTCCACCATCGATCTCGCCACCGCGACCGGCGACCAGATTCCCATCGAAGAGCGTCCCGCAAAAGAAGTGACGCATCATGCCGGCAAGCAGGTGACGCCCGACGGCGTGGGCATCTGCAATCCTGCCTTCGACGTCACCCCTGCCAAATACATCGCCGCCATCATCACCGAGCGTGGTGTGATGCGCGCGCCGTATGCGGAATCGCTCAAAGAGATGGAGCTGGTGAGCTAAAGATTTTGGACCGTGTAATTACGGCGCACGAAGGCCGGGAGCGCTTCCCCTTAATCATCCCGGGCCACGTCTTTGAGTGAGTATTTGTCCGGCAACATGCTCTGGTGAAGGATTCGAACGGCAAGAATACCGTGTTTTTCTCGACGGTAAAACACCACGTGCCGTCCCTGCTCAAGTGGGTGCAGGCAATTGTGTGGACGGTCAGCATTCTTGTGCGATGGATCCTATTGTTTTTTGGGATTCACGCTGCGGTTTGAGGTTTGGCGGTGATCATCGCAACGCCGATGCATGCTGCGATGAGGATCTCGGCGATAACCGGCCCGGCGAAGAAGTAGGTATAGGAATTCACGGAGAACACCAGGTAGGCGACCATGAACGTGGCCATAAGGGGTCGCAGACGATGCGCGTCGGTCCGGGCCAGAGAGCTGAGCTGCCACATCAGAATCGATTCGGCAGTCAGAGAGATGGTGACGCCGAGACCGAGGCCGCGATAGAACATCCAGAAGTTCCGCGTGTTCCCCATGACCATGAACCTGTTGACCTTCATTGCCTCGACAGCAAGGGCGGCGGGTCCCGGCGGGATTTTGCCGAAGACCCCGCCAATGGTGTGCAGGACCGCATGAATGAAGGTGAGCACGGACGCAATGCGCAGGAACAGAACCGGCTTGCTCACTCTGTGCCTGCTTCTGCCGCTTTGGCATAGAGCGCAAGAATGCCGCTCCAGGCGCCGGGGCTTTCAAAGATTTCGCGCAACTGCTGATAGCCTTCGCCGTGGCGCTCCAGCTTGCTGTGCTCGAGCTCGACCAGCGTTGCTTTAGGGCCTTCAGTCGTAAATCGAATTTCAACTTCGCTGGCCTTGGCGGGGTCGGGGTCGCAAACCCAGTCCGGCGAATCGTGGCCAGGGCCAACGTGCCAGGATAAGGTAACCCGATGCGGCGGATCCCATGCAAGCACCTTGCCCCAGTCGCAGAACTTGCCTTCTACATCGCGCTCATACCAACGGCCCCCTACGCGCGGTTCGACAAAGATGGACTCAAAGGGAGTTTTGCCGATGTGATGGGTTGCCGGCCACCATGTTTCCATCTGTTCAACGAAGACGCTGAATGCGCGATCGATTGGGACCGCGACGCGGACGCTTTTACGTACGACGGCTTCTTCGATTGTGTTTTGCATCTTTTTCTCCTATGGGTTTGGCTTCTGCTGCAGTTTGAAAGGCGCTCATCGCGCGGGTCCACATTTCATCGAAGTGAGTGCGCATGCGCGCTACTCCCTCGGGATTCAACTGGTAGAGCCGCCGCGTTCCATCTTTGCTGTCCATCACCAGTCCCGCCTCCTTCAATACGCGTAAATGCTGCGAGACTGCGGGCCGGCTTACGGGCATAAACCGTGCGAGATCGCTGACCGCGATGGGACCGGCAGCGAGCTTTTGAAAGATGGCCATACGGGTTGCATCGCCCAATGCGTCGAGTCCGGCTTGTAGGTAAGTGTCCACTTACGGTAAGTTAGCACGCACATAGTTAGGCCTGTCAAGAAGAATTTTCAAGCTGTGCGGGAACGTTGCAGACCAGGGGGATCTAATCGCAAGGCCGGCCCATCTTTGGGTTGCGGGCGAGCATCTTTGCGCATCGCTCTAAGTCTTCGAGATAGCTAGCTGTTTGCCGTTCGCCCCAGGTACACAAGGTGTACGCGTCGATGCTCAGCAGGGCCTCTTTCGCTCTGCCGGAGAAACGAACAGTGGCATGCTTAACGGGATTTCGCGGTCAACTTGAGCGCCTTGCGGACTTCTGCAAAGACATCGCCCTCGACCACGGTTAGCAATCTTTGCCCATGCCCGTGAATGACGGCCGCTGGGTTGCGGCCGTCATTCACGCCGGGGTGCGCACTTCGCTCGAAGTGCCGCCGGCTGCGGGAATGTAGCACTTCGACGTGTAGTCCATCACCATGCGGTCGGCGTTGAAGCGCCATCCCAATGTCCGAATTGTCCGCTTCATGCGCTTGATCCAGCCGCGCGGCAGGCCGTCGCGGTCGCGGCTATAGTAGAGCGGAATCACTTTGTCCAAAAGGACTGAATAGAGCGCTTCGCCGTCGCGCTTGTCGTGCACATCCAAATTGGAGTGGGTTCTGCCGTTTCCAATCGCAAAACCGTTGAGCCCGTCATAGGCCTCGGCCCACCATCCGTCCAAAACGGAGAGATTCAGGCCGCCGTTGAGCACCACCTTCATGCCGCTCGTGCCCGAGGCCTCCAGCGGACGCCTTGGATTGTTCAACCACACATCCACACCTTGCACCAAATAGCGGCCCACGTTGATGTCGTAGTCCTCAATAAAGACGAACTTGTCGGCGAACTCAGAGTTGCGCATCATCTGTGCGATCTGCTGCAGCACGCGCTTGCCGGGCTCGTCGTGCGGGTGTGCCTTGCCGGCAAAGACGAACTGCACTGGCCGTTTAGCGTCGTTCACCATCTCGGCCAGTTGCTCCATGTCGGCGAGCAAAAGGTTGGCGCGCTTGTAGGTGGCAAAGCGCCGCGCAAAACCGATGGTGAGGGCGTCGGGCGAGAGCATCTTGTCGTGCTTCTTCAAGGTCTCTTCCGGCTCGCCGCGTCGCTCGGCCTGCTCCCGTATGCGCCGGCGGACAAAGTTGAAGAGCTGGCCTTTAAGGCTAAGGTGCGTCTCCCACAACTCGCCGTCGTCCACGGTCTCAATCGCCTCCCAGGTTTGCGCCGTGCCGCTGGCGCGATGCCAGCCCACGCCCAGATGCCGATCGTAGAGGCGGCGCATCTGCGGCGCCAGCCACGACGGCACGTGCACGCCATTGGTTACGTGGCCGATGGGCACCGCGTCCTCCGGGCCATCGGGATACAGGCCCCTCCACATGGCGCGCGAAACCTCGCCGTGCAGGGAGCTGACCGCGTTCACGCGCCGCGCCAGCTTCAGGCCCAGCACGGTCATGCAGAAGGACTCTCCGTGATCGGTGGGATGTTCGCGGCCAAATCCCATAAGATTTTCGTGCGAAATGCCCAGTTGCTCGCGCAGGGGCCCAAGGTGCTCCTCGATCAGGTCGGCGGTGAAACGGTCGTGGCCGGCGGGTACCGGCGTGTGCGTGGTAAAGATCACCTCGCGCGGAATCTGCCGCGCCGCCGCGTAGAAATCCAGGCCCTCCTCTTCCATCCTCGAGCGAATGGCCTCAAACACGGCAAATCCGCTGTGGCCTTCGTTCAAGTGCAGAACGCCGGGCGTAATGCCCATGGCTTTAAGCGCGCGATAGCCGCCCACGCCCAGCAGAAGTTCCTGGCGGATGCGGGTGCGCGCATCGCCGCCGTAAAGCCGCGAGCTGGTTTCCAGATCCTCCGGCGCATTGCCGGCCACATTCGAGTCCAGCAGCAGAAGATCGCAACGGCCCACGTTCACGCGCCACACTTTGGCGCGAATCGTGCCGCCGCGCGTGGCGATCTCGACCACCACCGGCTCACCATTGGCGCCGATAGCCGGCTGCATCGGCAATTGACTCACGTCGTTTTCCAGGTACTCCTCGCGCTGCCAGCCCTTTCCGTCGAGCCGCTGCAAAAAGTAGCCCTGGCTGTAGAAGAGGCCGATGCCGACCAAGGGAATATCGAGGTCCGATGCGCTCTTGATATGGTCGCCGGCGAGTATACCCAGGCCGCCGGAGTAGATAGGCAGCGACTCGTGCAACCCGAACTCGGCGGAAAAATAAGCCACGGGCCGCGGACGCAGTACACCGGCATTGCCCGCACCCCAGGTACGGTCGTCGTTCAGATACTCCTGCTGACGCCGGTAGGCATAATTGATGCGGCTGTGCAAGGCAATTTCGGTGGCTCTGCGCTCGATTTCGGTCAATGGAATTTCGTTCAGCAGGGCAATCGGATTTTGATTCAGCTCGCGCCAGCGCTTCGGATTCAGGTCGCGAAACAGGCTCACGCACTCCTGGTCCCAACTCCACCACACGTTGCGGGCCAGCTCCCAAAGCTTTTCCTGCGCCGGGGCGATGAAACGGTCGAGGGTTCGCGCCTCGCTCACCACGGGCGCCACCTGGTTGGCCGCTTCGGCGAGCATGCGAATCTCCTGCTCGTGAAACACCCTTGGCTCCTTGGTCTGCACCACCAGCACGCCTTGTAGCACGCCGCGATCGATCAACGGCACGCCGAGAAAGGAGTGGTACTCGTCTTCTCCCGATTCCTTGAAGTATTTGTAGCGCGGGTGCCTGCGCGCGTCGGCGACGGCTACCGGACGCAATTGTTCGGCGACCAGGCCGGAGAGCCCCTCGTGCAGCGGCATACGCAGGGTGCCGATACATCGCGGATGCAGGCCAAGCGAGGCGGCAAGCACCAGGTTCGAGCGGTCCGGTTCCAGCAGGTAGGCCGAACAAACGTCTGTTCTGAAGCGCGATGCAATCAGAGCAGCCACGTTCATCAGCGTATCGGCAGGCTTGCCCTCTTCCGCCGCCAGGTTGCCGATCTCCTCAAGCGTTAAAACAAGCGTGGCGTCAGTGGCTTCGTGAATCGGATTCATCGGGATACCTTCGCCTTTCGTTGCATATGGATTACCATGGCCCGCGTGAGGCCCAGCTAAAGAAACCAAGCCGTGCCAGGCATGATCGCGCGACGAAAACCCAAGCAAATTGACAGGTGGGACTTGAGGAAAGCCCCGTCACTCTCCGGTGCGGGATAGATTCGACAATACCATACGATCCGGCCCGTAAAGCGCGGGCCCTGGCAAATCCGAACGCTTAGCTGGGTTCGGCGGGAGCGTCCTTAGCGGTCGGCGGCGAGTTCTTCCGTTCGGGCAGCAGGAAATGGGCAATCCTCGGTCCGCAGTTCCAAAACACGAACGTCAAAAACAAAAGAAACGCGATTCTGCCAAAGTAGAAAGCAATCTGCACTTGCTCGTACGAAGTAAGATATTCAGACCGAAGCTGCAGGTGGTAATGGTGCAGCGAGACCAGGCGCTCGGGCAGATAGGATGCTTCAAGGAGCGCGGTCACGGCTTGAATGCAAGCCAGAGCCCGGCTCACCAACAAAACTGCCTCTTCTCGATTCATTTCTTACCCTTACGTTCATTTTTTTGTAGCTGTCGACAAGTTTAGCCGTGCCGCCAGAATCGCAAACACCGGGAAGGTGAGGTAGACGAGGCCGATCTCCGAATAATAGCCAAGCGGCGTCATCCTCATCGGCCCAAAGGCGAACATGGGGAAATCGAGGATGAGATTGACGATCATCCAGAGAGTTCCCACCCAACCGGCTTCGGATACGGAGACGCGCCGTTTGCGGAAGTAAAGATTCAGCAAGGCTCCCGCGGTGACCAGAACCACCAGGTACATCACTGTGCTGAAGAGCGGGGCATTAATTTTCTTTAAGGGGAAGGCGAGAAACGAGACCAGGAATGGGATCAGCCAGCTCAGGAGCCCGATCCATACGATGCGAGTCCAAGCAACCATAGCTCATTTCCTCCAGCATCTTCAGCACTGGGCAGTTGGCCACGATTATAGCGCGAAGTCAAACGGGGTCGGATCCGGTCATCGTGCGTCTCCCGGAACGCCGTTTCAGCACCTGTCGAGAAACTTGCGTCAATAGGAGAGAATCGAACCTTGTGGTTTCCTCACCCTTTCGCAAATGCGCAAAAGCATGAGGTATGGGGTTTTGGGCACACGAACTGCACTACGCGGCGCGATCCTCGGGCAGCTCCATTAAATGGAATTGGTCGACCATGGATTCCAGGGTGCGGGCGGTTTCCAACAACTCTCCGGTGGCGGCGACAACCTGTTCCGCGCCCCCCGCGCTTTCCTTCGAAGTCGTGGCCACAATATGCATGGCGCTGCTGGCCGCTGCCGCTGCCGCAGCCTCCTGGCGCGCGGCCTGGGCAATCTGCTTCACGCGGCTTTCCACTTCGATCACCAAGCCGGAAATCTCCTGGAAAGTACTGGCCAGACTGGTCATGGTTCCTGCGCCGCTGGCGGCGCGGTCGCACGCGGAACGGATGCCCGCGGCAGAATGCGCGGTTTCGTCCTTGATGCCGCGCACCAGCTCGGCCACCTGTTGCGTGGCTTGCGCGGTGCGCTCAGCCAGACGCCGCACTTCTCCGGCGACGACAGCAAACCCGCGTCCGTGTTCTCCGGCACGGGCGGCTTCAATCGAGGCATTCAATGCCAGCAGGTTGGTTCCGGCAGCAATTTCCTCAATGACGCCGACGATGGAGCCAATCTCTTCGGCGCGCCGGCTCAGCGAAGTCAGCCGCCCGGCACTCTGTTGCGTGTCGTCGGAGAGTTCCTGCATGAGCCGCGTCGACGAGGTCACCAGTTCCGCGCCTTTGCGGGCCGCGCCTGCGGCCGCCTTGGCCTGCCGCGAGGCATCTTCGGTGTGATTGGAGATGCTGGCGATATCGCGCGCGAGATCTTCCACGGCTACAGCCGTATCTTCGGCTGATTGACGCTGCTGGGCCATGCGCGTCACTGCGTTGTGCGAAATGCCGCGGATTTCGTTGGATTTGCCGGTGGCAGCCGCCGAGCCGCTGCGGACTTTGAGCAGAGTCTGCCGCAACCGCAGCACATATTGATTGAAACTCTCGGCAAGGGCTCCGATCTCATCGTTTTGCCGGGCGTCCAGCAAGGTATTCAGGTCGGCGGCTTTCAGGTGGTCGGTCAAATCGCAGACCGGGCGCAGCACCAGGCGCCGCAACGTCCTGATTTGAATGAATAAGATCACGACAACCATGAGCACCGTACCGGCGATCGGCAAAACCAGGATTTTCGCCTCTACTCGCAGGACATCGAGATTCGGGTAGGCGGTGAGAACGCGATATCCCCAGGCGGGAAACACCGTTTCATGGAGCATCCAGCCTTTGGAATCCTTGCGCACGCTACCCAGGTCCATATCCGAGATCTGGCTGCCGTGAAAAACTGCTGTGCCGGATGGCTTCAGTAGCGCCACGAAGCCATGCTGAAGAATGCGCGTCTGTTCGATGTTTTTCCCCAGTGTTGCGATCGAATCGAGCCGGTAGCCAACGTACCACGCGCCTACGAGTTTGCCCTCGGCGTCGGTCATGGGGGCGTAGCTGGTGATATAGGGAGAGCCCAGGATATCGACCACGCCTTCAAACGGCTGTCTCGCGCGCAAAGCGGTAAAAGCCTTGCCCGCCGGATCGAGCACCGTGCCCACGGCGCGTGAACCGTCGGGCTTGAGCACATTGGTGGTCACCCGGACGAAGTTCTGGCCATCCCAGGCAAAGAGCGTCGCCGTCGATCCCGCCAGTTCCTTGACGCGGTCCACCATGCCGAAGCTCATCACTTGCGATTCCGATCCGAGGCTCAAATTGGGAACCACTTTTCCCGCCATCTCGGTTTGGCCCTTGATCGCCGGCACGCCTTTTGAGTGACCGGCATCCATCAGGACGCGCATCGCGGTCTCGACCTGCGTGCGGGCCATGGTGTCGACGGTTGCCAGCCGTCCGGTAACCTCGGCTGATTGCTGATCGGCTTCCTCGGCCACGCTGTCGTGAATCCAAGATGTCGCCAAGCGCCAGGCGAGGGCCATACAGACGATACAGGTAAGAATGACACCGAGAAGTGTGGTGACGAGGAATCGCGTGCCCAAGGAAGACCGCTTCATGGGGTGGGATCCTTTCCGACAATTTGGGGCGCGCTTCTGCCCAGAGGGCGCTCAGACGCCCATTTGCCTTATCGGCAAAGTGAGGTGTCTTGAGAGTGCCGCCGCTACGCGCGCCGGGCCAGGCTGCCTATTGCGGTCCCTTGTCGCCTTTGGTCAGGAATGGGATGTGGAAGGGTGATTCGGCTGTGGACTGCTTCTTCTGTTTGCTGTTTGCGTCCGTGCGCAGCACGGTGCGTTGTGAGTTGATGCACAGCCAGCCGCCGCGCACGCGCTCAAAGACGTGCGTAAACACGCCCTTTTCGTCCACCTCAGCCGCATTTACCTTGTGCTCCAGGCTGTAGGTGCCATTGGCCACGGCGATATCGCCTAGCATGCGCACGGTAATCACCTTCTGCGTCAGGTAGAGCGACTTGTCCTGGCCGTTGAGCACCAGCACCACCTGCTGGTTGCGCGTGGTCACGTCCCCCTGGGCCGAGACGTCGACAAACAGCGGCGAAAGCACCAATTCCAGCGCGTACTGGTCGCGCCGGTTCACGGCGTCAGACCAGCTGTCTTCGATCTTCTGGAACTGCGCCACCTCGGGGCTGACAGTGGTCGTGACGCCGGATTCGGCCATCGTCTGGGGAGCAGGCGCAGCGGCGTCGGAAGATGGGGTCTGGGCAGCGGCAAAACCGCAAGCCAAAAGCACAACAGAAAAACAGACAAAAAGACGATTCATACGCAAGAGGGGGCTCCAACCCTCGGGGAGGATGGGTCTTTCAAGATCATAGCTCTTGGACTTGGGAAAGAGGTGGGTTGGGAGCGAAAAAGGGCGAATCTGGCGGGGCCATTGAGCGCACGTCGGACCCACAAAAACGACTACAGAAGGCTTTGCAATTTGTCGGGATTGTGCAGTGTGACGACTGAATCCTCGATTGTGATCCAGCGCTCTTTGCGGAACTGGCCCAGGGTGCGGGTCACGGTCTCGCGGGTGGTGCAGGTCATTGAGGCCATCTCTTCGTGCGTCAGCAGCAACGGGAAGCGAAATTCCCCGGCTTCGGTATGCTCGCCGATTTGATGCGCGAATTCGATGAGCAGGCGCGCCAGGCGCGCGGCCACGGTCTCAGCCAGCGCGATGCGGCAGGCATCCTGCAGCACAAAGCGGTACTCCTGGCAGATGCATTGCACGGCGCGCAACTGGGCTTCCTTGTGGCTGCGCAGAAAGGTGAGAAAGCGGTCGCGCTCCACGGGACGCAGCTGAGCCGGCGTCAGCGATTCCGCCGACACCTCGTAAACCCCATGCGAAAGCACCGCGTAAAGGCCTAGCATCGAGCCCGGGCCGGCGACGCGCACGATCATGTGCCGGTCATCCCGGCGGCCGGCGGTCAGCTTGAGATAGCCGGTACAGATCAAATACAGGCAGCGGGCGTCTTCGCCCTGCGAAAACAACGAAGCTTGTGCCGGCAGCGAAATGGTGCTTGTCGCCAGTTCCAAGTCGGCTAGGACGGCGCTGCCCAGGGAGCAAAACCAACCCGGGCGGCGATTAGCGCAAGCCGCGCAGCCCAAAGGCGACAACCGGCCTGTATTTCGTGGCCGGGTCTGCTCTTCCAACGAAATCTGCGAGTCCGACATCGTCTTCTTCCGTTCTCTATCGATGCGGCCCGTCCCCAGCCGCCGTCGAGCGATATCTGTCTCCCGAAGTGCGACTGAGACCCTGATGGCTGCCAATCCGTGGGGATAGAAACACCCAGCCTGAGTTTGCTTGAGTCAAGACCGCTTTGGATGTGATGGACCTCACGTTTATCCGGAGCGTGACGGGGCCTGTGATGCGAAAAATGCAAACCCGGTCACAGCAGGAGCGCAACTCGTTGCAGTAGATGACTTCCGGCTCCAAATTCACCCTTTCATCCTGTGTGATAGGCATCACCGCTCGGTCTACATGAAAAACGTAATCTTTCGTCCATGTGGTGATGCTCCACACCGAGGGGGCACCGCGTAAGCAACCGGTGGTGCTCACGCTCACATGGACAAGCGCCACACTCAGCGAGCAGTGGCTGCTGCTGCTGCTGTTGGTTTCAGGTTGTGCCAGGAAGTTCTTTTTTTGAAGGCGGTACTTTGCATGCATACAAATAAGCCGGTAACGCGGATGTTCGGTGCGGCTCCCGGGTGGTTGTCGGGACCGCGAGTGTTTTCGATGTTGTTGTTCGGCGCAGGCATGATCTGCGCTACGGCACTGGCGGCTCAGGCGCCGGGAGCCAAAGCCTCCCACGCGCCTGCCGTGCACGCTGACTATGTGGGCGCTGAGACTTGCGCCACCTGTCACGAAGAGGTGAGCAAGAAATTTGCCTCGAATCCTCATGCCAAAATGGCACTGATGCCGGGAAACCACGACGGCGTCACTTGCGAAAACTGCCACGGGGCGGGCAGCGAACACGTGGCCGGCGGCGGCGACGTGACCAAGATCTTCAACCCCTCCAAAGCATCAGCTAAGGAAGTGGACCAAAAGTGCCTGAGCTGCCATGCCGGCGCGCACCCCGATTTCGTGCGTTCGCCGCACGCCAAGGCCAACGTCAGCTGCATCGGTTGCCACGATATTCACGGCAGCAAGCAGGAAGCGTTGCTCAAGGCTCCTCAGCCCACGCTGTGTTTCCAATGCCACGGCGATACCAAGGCGGCGTTCAACATGCCGTTCCACCACAAGGTGAACGAGGGCCTGATCCAGTGCAGCGACTGCCACGACCCGCACGGCACCTTCGGGAACAGCAACCTGAGGTCTGCTGCGGACCAGAGCGCGGTTTGCACCAAGTGTCACACAGATGTGCGTGGACCGTTCGTGTACGAACACGCTCCGGTCAAGGCCGAGGGATGCACCTCTTGTCACTCGCCGCACGGCTCACAGAACGCGCGCCTGCTGAATATGCCCACCATCAACACGCTGTGCAATCAGTGCCATAGCAAGGTTGCCAACGGTACGGTGCACGGACAAGGGGCGGGGTCTGACGATTTGGAGCCCTGCACCACCTGCCACACCTACATTCACGGGTCGAATCTGAACGTGGCGTTTCTCCGGTAGGAGTCATTGGAAACGGGTCGCGCCTTGCCGCATAGCAGATGGCGCGACCTTGGGTAGCAAAGGTTTTTGCACGCGGATTCAAGGTTTTTGGTAAGCGAAGTTTTATTTGAGTGAGGCTTCATATGAACATGATCAGCTGGTTTTGCAAACAGCAGCATTCTCCCGTAGCGTCGCATCGCGTCGCCGGTATGGCTGGGGTGGCATTCGTACTTCTGGTAACGTGCGCCGCGGTCGCGCAGAATCCGGCAGCGCCCATTCCGCCGCCGGGCGCTCCGATATCGGCTCCGAACGGATACGAGATCCACCAGAGCATCGATGCGGGCGGCCGCTTTTCCGGACAGGTAGGCAGCGGCGCCATGTACGACACGCTCGTCAATCTGCAGAGCGGACTGCGCGTGCAGGGGCAGACATTTGATATGCACGCCCTCCCCGGCAACAAGAAGCCGCTGGTCGACGACCTGAAGGCCTTCAGCAGCGGATTCGGCGGTGATCCTGAGAGCTTCACCAAGCTGAGTTTTTCCAAGGCGAAGATCTACGAGTTCTCGGGCACCTTCCGCCGCGACCGCCGGTACTTTGACTACGACCTGCTGGGCAACCCGAATATCCCCAGCGGGCAAACGCTTCCGATTGGGCCCTCGACGGCGCCGACAGGCTCCTATCCGTGGCCGCAGGTTCGGCAGTCGCCGTTCTTGTTCAATACGGTGCGGCGCATGACCAACACCAATCTGACCCTTCTGCCGCTCTCGAAGCTTAGCTACCGCTTCGGCTATTCGCAGAACGTTATGCAGGGACCGAGCACCACACCGAGCGGCTATCAGCTCGGCGGTTCTTACAGCCTCCTCCTCGAGGAGTACCAGCGCCACAGCACCGACGACTTCCTGGGCGCGGTCGACTGGAAGCCGGTCCAAGGCACCAAGCTGACCTTTGAGGAGCAGATCGACCACTACAAGGACAACTCATACTTCACCATGGATCCCGCCTACATGACGCTGCAGGAGTCGGACGGGACCAAAGTTACTTTGCTTGAGAACTATGACCTTCTCACGCCCACCATCACCTGCAACAAGACGAGCCAGATCAGCGCGACTACGACTATTTATGGCAACCCGGCGGGTGGGTCGCCGATCATCGATCCGGCGTGCAATGTCATCACTAGCTATCTCCGCACGGAGCCCATACGGGCTATCTTCCCGACCGAGATCTTCCGGTTCCAAAGCTCCAGCATCCGGAACCTCGAGATGAACGGCGACATCCGCTACACCGACGCGAACATGAACCTGCCCAGCTACTACGAGAACCTGCAGGGCCTGGTTGGAGCGGCGCGTGAGTACACCGGTACGGCCAACGCGAGCGCCAAGCGGGAAGTGATGGCTGCCGACTATGGCGTCGTTTGGGAAGCGTCGAAGACGGTCAGCATCGAGGACCAGATCAGTTTCTCGAACGCGCATCAGCCGGGAACGGCCTCGTATACGGGCGGGACCACTGTGACGGTCCCCACGACGGCAGGCCAGGAAACCATCAACAACACCAATCTAACCGTGACCCCGGCGGCGGTCGGCAGCAACTCGCCCGGCCTGCCCAGTGAGGGTGGCCCCACCATCGGCACACCTCAAGCCGGCTACTTCGGCCAGAGGTTCGTGACCAACGACGCGACCGTGAGATGGGACGCAACGCCGCGCGCCACGTTCGGGTTCACATACCGTTATCAGGACCACCTGATCTCTGAAGGTCAGGGAACTGCGGCGCACAATGTTCCGATTCCGGCCAACGGTACGACCTCCGGCGAAGTGACCATCCACGAGAACGGCGGCATCTTCAACGCCGCTTGGCGCCCAACCACCAACTTGGACATCAACGGCAGCGTCGAGGCGATGTACAACGACAACGCCTTTACCCCGATGGGATTCCGGCAGATGCGGCATTACCGGGTGCACACTCTCTATCGCGCCAAATCCTGGGCCACGGTCTCAGGCGCTTTCAACGACCAGGAGCGGCACAACAATACGAACAACATGCAGAACTTCCCGGGCAACACCACGCCCTACGCCGGACCGCTCGATCACGTCGACCACTCCCGCGTGGGGAGCTTCGCCGCCGAGCTGTTCCCGAATGATCGCTATGGCTTGGACCTCAACTACGTCTACAGCGACGTCTACATGGCGGATAACATCTGCTACCTGGCGTTCAACGGCTCGACTACTGCCTATCCGGGCGCGTCGACTCCTAGCGGCGCGGCCTGCGGCGCCGTTACCCGGTCGGGCACCTTCGACTTCGGGCCGGCCAAGGACTTCGAGGACGCTCCGACGCAGTTCGGATCGGTTGCTTTCATGTACTCTCCTGTGAAGCAGATTCACTCCAACCTGGGCTACCGGCTCAGCTCGGTGAACGGCACCCGCTTCTATAACGATTCGCGGGATGTTGCCGGCTCGCTGGTGTCTAGCTATCAAACTCCGTTCGTCGACTTCGCGTGGCAGTTGCGGCCGGGGCTGACGTGGAAGGCGGGCTACAACTTCTTCGGGTACGGCGAAGGTGGCCGGAGCGGCGCGCAATATTGCGCCACTGCCAGCGCCACTGCGACCACTCCGGCAACACCGGTTCTCTGCAGCTCGCTCGCAAGCGTGGCTGGACCCGGCGGGCAGACCGGCATGACGATTTCGCCGGCCGGTGAAACCGCGCCGCGCAACTTCCACGCCAACAACCTCACCTTGGGCGTGCACTACGAGTTCTGACGCGGGTGTTGCTTGAAAGCTTGAATGGGGTGAGCGGGGCCAGAAACATTAAATCGCTCACCCCATTTTTTGAAGAGTTTGCCAAGCTGCGATCGACTGGTCTGGCGCAGGCTGTAAGCATAACCTCCTGGAAGAAGCCGCACGCGACAGCAATTGCCACGCGCAGACTGGCCGGGAAAGAGATACAGGAGCCGTACGATGAAAAAGACTATTCGCATGTCGTCGGCGCTGGCGGCGGTCATTCTGCTGTCCGGCGCAGTGGGATTTGCTCAGACCTCTGGGGAAGCAACGTACAAGGCCAAGTGCCAGAGTTGCCACGGCGCGCAGGGAACACCGAATCCGGGAATCGCCAAGGCCATGGGCGTGAAACCGGCCAGCGATCCCTCGGTCAAATCGATCAGTGAAGCGCAGATGATTACCGACACCACCAACGGCAAAGGCAAGATGCCGGCCTTCAAGGGCAAGCTTTCCGACGCCGAGATCAAGGTGTCAGTGGATTACTTCAGGACCTTCGCTAAGTAAGACCCGCAGGTCTCTGGGGTAAAGCAAGAGAAAGTGCAAGTGCAAGAGTAAGAGAAATTAGTAAAAGAAAGGGCAAGTGCCAGAGCGAAGGCCGGCCGGCGCGATCGTCGATCCCGCGAGACTCGATCGCGCCGGTTTGCGTCCGTGGCTTCCTGTTACTATGGCCCATGCAGACCGCCGGCTTGGTAGTTCGGGCCTGAGCGAGTAACCACAACCCCGCGGCAAGCGCAGGATTATGTGTGCGGGCCGGCAAGAATCCTAGGAGTTTCGCAATGAAGAAAATGCTTCGTTCCCAACTTGTGCTGGCCGCAGCCGTAGTGCTGGCCGGCGTTATGTGCTTCGCCCAGGATGGCGCAGCGACCTATAAAGCCAAGTGCGCCATGTGTCACGGCCCCACTGGCACCCCCAGCGCCGGAATGGCCAAGGCCATGGGCATCAAGCCCACCTCCGACCCATCGATACAAGCTCTCACCGTGGCTCAGATCGAGGCCACCGTGAAGAACGGCAAAGGCAAGATGCATCCTGTTGCCGGACTCACCGACCCTCAGGTCAAGGCAGTGGCGGAGTACTTCAAGAGTCTGAAATAGGTCAAACCGTTTCGCAACAGATGAAACGGGTAGCTTCGCGTGTGCTGTGTCTGGCTGGCTCCGCAAGCGCCGCGAACCCCGCTAGCTCCGCTGGTTTCTTCCCTGACGCGCTCTAGATTTGGCGCAGTAGATTGAGGACGGGCTCGTCATCACCTGGCGGGCCCGCCTACGCATGGAGGCTGAACGATCGTGCCGGTATTTGAAAAGTTCCGCGAAGAATGGCTTCGTCCCGCGCTGTTTTTCGGCAACAACCCGATCAGCCTGGCCGGCGGCGCCATCACCACCGCATCCGGCGTCACCATGATCAGCTACTGGCTGGCCGAACTCTCAGGCCATCTCA
>Ga0187847_10001911_pt1 | contig 17620 bp, 11 predicted proteins | sample June2016WEW_4_10_FD_132458 | JGI IMG/M metagenome (GOLD analysis project Ga0187847, IMG submission 132458) | Peatland microbial communities from SPRUCE experiment site at the Marcell Experimental Forest, Minnesota, USA - June2016WEW_4_10 | ecosystem: Environmental > Terrestrial > Soil >...
CCATGCGCATCTTTTTGTGCGCTGTGGTTGTGTTCGTGTGCCGGAGCCGGTATTGTAGGCAGGCGGAGCGGAGACGCGGCAAGGCGAAGCCCGGAGTGCATCCGAAGTTCTGAAGAAAACGAGGAGAATCAGGCATGGCCGTTGAAGAAAAAGTGAAGCAGATCATCGTCGAGCAGCTGCAGGTGGACGAAGCAGAAGTCACCCCGGGCGCCAGCTTCCAGGAAGACCTGGGCGCGGATTCGCTGGACGTGGTCGAGCTGGTGATGCAGTTCGAAGAGGCTTTCGATCTGGAAATTCCCGACGAGGACGCCGAGAAGATCAAGACCGTCAAGGATGCGATCGAGTACATCGAGAAGAACGAGAAGACCGCGAAAGGCAAGTAACTGGTGAATCGTCGAGTTGTCATCACCGGCCTCGGGCTGGTATGCGGTGTAGGCAATACCGCTCCGGAGGTGTGGCGACAGTTACTGGCGGGGGCCAGCGGCATGGCCCCGATTCAGGGCTTCGACACAACGGGCTTCCCGGTCACCTTCGCCGCCGAGGTGAAAAATTTCGATCCTCTAAACTTCGTGGACAAGAAAGAAGCGCGCAAAATGGGGCGCTTCATCCACTTTGCTTTTGCAGCTACTCACGAAGCCATCACCCAATCGGGCCTCACCATCACGCCGGAGATCGGTGACCGGGTCGGCGTTTTTATTGGCTCCGGCATTGGCGGATTCGAAATCATCGAGCGTGAGCACTCCAATCTGCTCGCGGGCGGCCCACGCAAAATCTCACCCTTTTTCATTCCCGCAGTGATCGTGAATATGGCGGCGGGGCAGCTCAGCATCCGTTATGGCGCCAAGGGGCCCATCTCGGCCACTGCAACGGCGTGCGCCACCAGCGCTAACTCGATTGGCGATTCGGTGCGCATGATTCTGCACGGCGATGCGGATGTAATGATTGCCGGCGGCGCCGAAGCCTCAGTCACACCGTTGTCGGTAGGCGGTTTCGCGGCGATGCGAGCGCTTTCTACGCGCAACGAAGCGCCGACCCGCGCCAGCCGCCCGTTCGACAAGGATCGTGACGGATTCGTGATTGGCGAAGGCGCCGGTGTTCTGATTCTGGAAGAACTGGAATTTGCGAGGGCGCGCGGCGCAAAGATCCTGGGCGAAATCATCGGCTACGGCATGAGCGCCGATGCGTATCACATGACGGGCATCGCTCCGGAAGGTAAAGGCGCACAACGCAGCATGCGCGCAGCATTGAAAGACGCAGGGATTCAGCCCGAAGAAGTGGGCTATGTGAATGCGCATGCCACTTCAACACCGGCCGGCGATGGCAACGAGTCGCTAGCGATCGAGAAGGTGTTTGGCGAACACGCGCTAAGCAAAAAGCTGAAGGTGAGCGGAACGAAGTCGATGACGGGGCATTTGCTGGGCGGTGCGGGAGGGTTGGAAGCAGGCATTACAGTGCTGGCTTTGCAGAACCAGATGCTTCCGCCGACAACGAACCTCGACAATGTCGATCCAGAGTGCAAACTGGACTACGTGCCGAACAAGGCCATCGCCCACAACTTTGATGTGGCGCTGTCCAATTCGTTCGGCTTCGGCGGCATCAACGCCACGCTGATCATGCGGCGGTGGACGGAGTAAAGCCCGGAAGTAAAGAACGAGAAACATAAGACGGACGGCGCTCATGCAAAGACGAGCGCCGCTTTTTGCCTTCGAGGGGATCTTGCGTTCAGCCGGTCACGGCTGCTATCCCGACACCAATCAGGACGAAGATGGCCCACCACCCAAACACCGCGATATAACCGGAATTTCGCTTGACACCGGCGACCATGGCGGTGCCCATGCCCAGCAAGACCATCGTCCATATTGTAATGACGTCGATAGAGCTCGCCAGCGAATAGAGCGCAGGGTTTGTTTCCAGAGGATTGAGGAAAGCTCCAAGATTCGTAGGGGCGTAGTTCTTGATGTTGAACGACTCCGGAGCCGTACCCGCATAGATAACGATGACTCCAAGCAAGACCTTCAGGATGCCTGGAAGACTCGCATACATCCAAACTGCAAAGATGCTGCCATATTTCGCTTTGCCGCCGAATACGAAGTTGATGGTGCCCCAAAGGCCAAGCGTGCCGATGGCTACCGCGGCGAGCAGGATCAGCGGGTTCGCGAGGAAGATGCCTTCGGTGACATAGAGCGAGATCTTTGCCGACATCTCGCGCTGTTCCGGCGTCGCCTGGCTCATTCGTTCTTCTTGTTTTGGATTGAGGTGGATTTGGTTGTCGACTACCTGTTGCATGCCGATCTTTAGAGCAACTGCTGCAAAGAGAATGTAGCCGACAAGCGTGAAGATAACGAATGGCATCCACCAGCTCTTGTTGCCGCGTTTGATGTCTTCGAAGGTCTTGGATGGTGCTGTAAAAACATCGGAAACGCGTTGCCACTGGGAGAGACCGGGCACAGGCTCGGCCACCGGTTGCACTTCAAGATCGCTCATGATTCCGCCTCTCGGATATCCCCGGATACAAATCAAGTTCGCCCGAACTGCGCAGTTGGACTAACTCGCGGAACAGACGGTTGCATTTCTTCGGAGGCTGCAGCCGTTTGTTGTCGCGTAGGTGGGTCACACCGCAATGAATGCGTTCGCCCGCGATTGTACCTTTGAATGCGGCCAAGCTGGCAAGAATTTTCAGACGAAGGAGACAGACTGTCGGCGGACTAGACGCCGGGGGTGGCTGCTTCCGCGGGGGCGGATGGGCTTTCATCCTCAGCCGGCGGCGCGGCTATAGGGTGGTGACCCTTATGAAGCGGCCCGGCCCCGATGTAGCTCTTGTAAACCGTAATGTGGAAGCAGGACTGGCGAAACTCCTCCTCCACATCGATCTTGCCTTCAGCCTGAAGACTGTTCAGACGGTCGCGCATCCAGTAGATTTCGCTTCGACTCAGACCGCTCTTGGCGATATCGATCGTGGCGCCTGTGAGGTGAGGACTGGCGACGTCACCCACAGCCGGCGCGGCGTTGCCGTTGGTCCGCATCAGATGCTTCTGATACTCGACGGTGCGCACAGCGGAACTGACTTCAAACGGGTGATGAAACTGGGATTGGTGGGCACGAGAAAGGTCGGTGAGAAAAGCCGCAGTCCAAGGACGGCAGTAGCGTCGATCCAGAGGCAAGTTGGCGTTGACTGCGAGGGCATCCGATTCCGGAACCCGAACCAGTTGGCCGCGAGCGATCCGGTCATGCAGATCGGCGTCGTTCTCGATGCGCTCCAGGTTATCGGCGTTGGTCTTCTCGTTCTGACGGATCAGAGACTCGAGCGAACCGCGCAAGGGCGCCATCGCGATGATGCGCGTACTCCGCAAAGGGTCGAGTGCGGGGAAGGGGGCGGCGAGTGCAGCATGCGGAGCAGGAACTTCAGCAGCAGCAATCTGGTTGGCCGCGTCCTGCGGCGTGGGCGAATTCACTTCCGAGGCATCAGAAACTTCGGATTCGGCGACGGAGGTCTGTGGTGTTGGAATACCGGCGCGTTGTGCGGGAGCCGGGAACTCGACTTCTTCTTTGACGGGCGCCGGCGAGTTGGGTGCCGAAGAGGCTGCCACGCGGCGCGCAGTCATCCATGAATAGCGGTGTATGGGCATGCGGGCACGAACTACAGCAGGCCGGCGGCGCATACTCCTCCGCCGGGCGGCGGAATAGCTGCCGGCGTGGGTCGCTCTGCGGGACGAACCGGAGCGAGCGGTGTGGGTGCGCTCAGGAGCCGCGTGGCGATATGTCGTGGAAGTCGGCGCGGGCCTGTGGTGTGCGCGAGTTTGCAGTGCGTGCACGCGCGTAGAGGATGCCGCACACAGGACAGCGAGAAGAAAACCGAGATAAGTGGCGCGAGTCACAAGGAGCGCACGGAGATTCGAGAGCATCACTAGTGTAAGACGCATAGGAAACAGATTCGAGTATTGAACGTGGTTCGAGATCGTCCGATAAGTAAGGTTCAGTTTACCGCAAATTTGGATTGCCAGGGCGGACCGAGGTAACCGGCGAATCCCGGGTAGCGAACAGGTAAGGGGGAAATCACGCCGGCGCGCGGCCCTCGCAGCAAGCCGCGCCGCCGATCTCTTCACGTGTCACTCGGCTATTGCAACAGCGTCGGCTCGTCGTCCTTGGCAATTTCCTCGGGTGGAATGATGACCGCCGCTGCGACCTTATCGTCATCTTCGAGATTGAGCAGACGGACGCCCTGCGTGGCACGTCCGGCGGCGCGAATGGTCTTGGTGTCGATGCGAATGATTTTGCCGAACTGGCTGATAACCACTAGTTCGGAGTTGTCGTCGACCAGCTGAATCGTATTCACCCTGCCGATGCGCTCGGTGACGGCCATATTCTTGACGCCCTTGCCGCCGCGGGTTTGCAGCCGGTACTCCTCCACATTGGTGCGCTTGCCAAAGCCATTCTCAGTCACGGCGAGAATGCGGTAGGCGCCCTCCTCGTGTTCCTTGGGTGTGATGGCGACGCCGACGACGTAATCGTTCTTCGCCAGGTCGATGCCGCGGACCCCAAAGGCGGGGCGACCCATGGAGCGGACATCGGCTTCGTCAAAGCGAATTGCCATGCCAAGGTGCGTTGCAAGGAAGACAATCTCAGAGCCGTCGGTGATGCGCGCAGCGACGAGTTCGTCCTCCTTGTCGATGCCGATGGCGATGATGCCGCGGGCCATGACATTGGAGAAGTCTTTCAGCGGAGTTTTCTTCACCGTGCCTTGCCGGGTTCCGAAGAAGATGAACTTGCCTTCTTCCTCAAGATCGCGGACCGCGAGGATGGCGCGCACGTTTTCGCCGGGCTGCAGGTTCAGCAGGCTCTGCATGCTCTTGCCCTTCCCCGCGGCGCCCACGTCAGGGATTTCGTAGACCTTGAGCCAATAGACACGCCCAGTATTGGTGAAGCAGAGCAGAAACGCATGCGTGGAGTCGATGATGAGCTGCGAAACGAAATCCTCTTCGCGCGTCTTCATACCCATCCGGCCGGCGCCGCCGCGCCGCTGCTGGCGATAAATCGAAATCGGAGTCCGCTTGAGATAGCCTTGGTGGCTAACGGTGACGGCTACTTGCTCATCGGCGATGAGATCCTCAAGTTGAAGCTCAGCGGATTCGTCGATGATCTGGGTGCGGCGCGCATCGCCGTAGCGGTCGCGGACTTCCTCGAGTTCCTTGATGATGACTGCGCGCAGTTTTTTATCGCTGCCGAGAATCTCTTCGTACTCGGCAATCTTCGCGCGAATTTCTGCCAACTCCTTGAGAATTTCGTCAACTGAAAGCTGGGTGAGGCGGTAAAGCTGCAGTTCTAGAATGGCGTCGACCTGACGCAGAGTAAGTCCGCGTTCTTCGCTCGGCAGACGCTCACGGTCAAGGCTGATGACAATGTCTGTTCCCTTGCCCCATGCGTACAAATTCTCGCGGGCCTCGGCACGCGATGCGGATGCACGAATGATCCGGATGACCGTGTCAAGATTGTCGAGCGCGATCTTGTAGCCTTCCAAAATATGCTCGCGCTCGCGGGCCTTACGGAGGAGATAAACGGTACGACGCTGCACCACGTCGATGCGGTGATTGATGAAGCTGCGAATGGCCTCATCGAGAGCAAACTCCTTCGGCTGGCCGTTGAGCACGGCCAGAAAAATCATGGAGAAGCTCTCCTGCATTTGCGTGTGCTTGTAGAGCTGGTTCAAGACGATCTCAGGCTGGGCGCCGCGCTTGAGCTCGATGACGATGCGCATGCCGTCGCGATCGCTCTCGTCACGCACGTCGCCGATGTCATCGACGATTTTCTCGTTCACCAATTCGGCGATGCGCTCGATGAGCTTGGACTTGTTGACCTGGTACGGAATCTCCGTGACGATAATCGCCTGGCGTTCCTTGGTCAGTGTTTCGGTAGCCACCTTGGCACGCATCATGAAGCGGCCGCGTCCGGTTTTGTAGGCGTTGACAATTCCACTCTTACCGTAGAGGAAGCCGCCCGTAGGAAAATCCGGTCCCTGTACGTGCTTGAGGACTTCAGCCAGGCCGCCGTTCGGATGCTTCACCATCTCAATGGTGGCGTTCACAACTTCAGTCAGATTGTGCGGCGGAATATTGGTCGCCATGCCAACCGCGATTCCATTGGAGCCGTTGACGATGAGATTCGGAATGCGCGTTGGTAGAACGGTTGGTTCCTGCGTGGACTCATCGTAGTTTGGCGTGAAATCCACCGTCTCCATGTCGATGTCGGCAAGTAGTTCGCTGGAGATGCGGTCCATGCGGCACTCGGTGTAGCGCATGGCCGCGGGCGGATCGCCGTCGACCGAACCGAAGTTTCCTTGGCCGTCCACCAGGGGATAGCGCAGCGAGAAGGGCTGCGCCATGCGCACCAGCGTGTCGTAGATGGCAGAGTCGCCGTGCGGATGGTAGACACCCATGCACTGACCGACAACCTTGGCGCACTTGGTGTACTTCTTGTTGTACTGCAGGCCCATCTCGTTCATGGTGTAGAGCACGCGGCGATGGACGGGCTTGAGGCCGTCGCGCGCATCGGGCAGTGCACGGCCGATGATGACCGACATCGAGTAGTCGAGATACGACCGGCGCATCTCGTCTTCGATGTTGATGGGAATGTGGCTGGGATTGTTAGGCGGCGTACCGCCATCGAGGGGGAGCTGCGGATTCTGATCGTCTGCCATAAGGGTTCTGGGGGCCCGCGAAGGTGGGTCTGCGAGAAGCGTGCCGGATGCCGCGAGCTAAGTCTATTTTACGCTCTCGGAAGGGTTCGGAACAAGGCCACCTGTGGGAAATAAGTCTATATATTGCTTTTATTTAAAGGCAATCTCTGGAGGACGCAGAAGTGCATCCAAATCGCCCGCGATTTCGGTGACAAAATGGCGCGGGAGAGGAAGCCTTGAGGCTGATTTCTCGCTTCTCTAATGAGTCGAAATCAGGTGGTCTGGCTTACAGCAGTCCCGGTAGGCTCAGGAGAGAAAAGATTGCTTGCAGCACCACAATCGCGCCGCCAGCGGCGAGAGCCAGGCGGCCGCGCGGGCCCTCGTAAGCGTCCGCAAAGACTCCGCCGATGAAAGTGAGCAAAAAGGGCAACGCCCACAGCGAAGGAGTCCCGGGAGCGCCTGTCATGATGAGCCCAAACAACACCAGCGCGCAAAGCAGCGGGGCCGTATTGCCGAAGTAGCGCGACCGGCGGACGCCCAGGTAGAGCAGGGCTGCGGATGCGGCCGCGACGATGATGCCAGCGTTGCTTAGTGTTGAAAAGAAGCGGCGCGCCGGGTCTAAGGAGAACCGTAGAAAGCCCGCGGCAGAACGAAACACATAGCTGAACGCGTCGGGTGAGAAGCCGTAGCAGGCGAAGACGAAAACAAGCGCGCCGGCAGATGCGATTAAGACGATCGGCAGAACCTGGCTGCGACGCCCCTCCGCGACCCAGAGCATGAAAATCAGGCCGAGAAGGGCCGCAACGGGCAGTGCCGCAATATGCGATGCGGCTGCGACGCCGAAAACCGCGGTGAGAAGCACGATGCGCGGCCTCCATTTGCGACGCGGCCCCTGCATGGCATGGGCGACGCCGATGCATGTGTAGATTGCACCGTACACGCCAAGCGCAGCGAGCAAATCCGGTGTGGGCGTCACGCAAGCTCTCAGGAGCGGCGGCGAAAAGCAAAACAACGCGAGTGCCGTATACCCGCCCAGATTTCCATAGAGGCGGCGCGTAACCCACCACAAGCCCGCACCAAGTACACAGCCGCTCAGCAGAAAAGGAAGACGCAACAGCAGAAGGATATGCGTGAGCTGATGCCGCAGTTCCCAGGGAGTGAGCTCGCCCGCTGACTGTACGACACGATCTTCCGGCTTGCGGAAGACGTCGAGAGCGCGCTCGGCGAAAAGATTGAGTGTGAGTGGCAGGCCGGCCATGCGATAGGCCAGGATGCCATCTCTGATGTTGCCACAGGTCGTGAAATAGCCCGCGAGAGGAGAGGGCTTCTCCCAAGTCTCACGGCCGCACCGTGCATATTGATAATCGCGATCCGAAAGAGTCTGCCGGCTGGTAATCCAAAGCCCTTGCGCCAGAAAGAGAAAAAGCAGCCCGGCCGCAATTCGCTGAGGCAGATTGAAACGGAATCGTCGAAGACGGGCGAAACGATGGGTCATCTTGAACGGAAGTAGACCCTATCAGTCTAAACGGCTGCCGCGCGGCGCCCGAAGATGCGAAGGCCGCCCCGGAGGGCGGCCTTCGTGTTTGGCTATATCAGCAGCGTGTTAGTTGAAAATCGCGCCCACCGTAGCGTTGACGGAACCTGGATTGTCACCCGGGAGAGTCGCCGGCGTCCCGGTCAATGTAATAGTGCAACTATTGGGACCAGCTGCGGTGACCGGAGCTGTCGCCGTGCAGTTGTAGGACCATCCGCCGAAGGCAACTCCTGTCTGGGCAGGTGCGGTCAAGGTCACAGTCGTGCCGACCGGATAGGTCGCCGTGCAGACTGAACCGCCCGTATTACCATCTCCGGCCCAACCCGGACCGCAGTGGATCACGTTTGGCGTCCCGGTCGCCGAAGGACCAGTGATCAACCAATTGGTGGTGTTCAGGCCTTCGTTGTATACGGTCAGCGTTGCGAGCAATGGTCCGGGAACTCCTACGTCGCACGTTCCCGGAGTTGGCGGGAGGCCATTCGGGTTGGGCAGTGCGAACGGGCAGTTAAATAACGCCGTGGCTGTTTGGATTGTCCCGTCAACACTGGTAGATTCGGCGATGATCGTAGCACTTCCACTCGCAAAGGCGGTGACGAGACCCGCACTTGCACCCGAGTTCCCGCCGCTGTTTGTGTCGACTGGGAAGTCATTGGGGAACGAAGATATCCAAGTCGTAGCCGGAGAATTGGTCACGTCTCGAACGTAGGGTGCAGCCGAGAACGTACCAATGGCCAAAAACTGGCCAGTGTCTTGCAGGTTGTCGACCGTGATTGAGGTCGGAATGATACTTAGCGAGGTGATTGACTCCAGTGAGGTCCCGGTACCAGTGATTGTGACCGTGACCGGTACACTGGCCGTAACGACGGATCCATCCTTGTTCGTGTACTGAGCAAGGATCGTGCTGCTACCCGCCGTGACACCTGTAACCAACCCGGTTTTATTGACCGTAGCCACCGTAGGTGTGCTGGAGGTCCAAGTGACATTAGGATCGGCTGTGAGGTTCTCGGTCTGCCCGCTTGAACCTGCAACGCCCAAGAGAACTAACTGACTTTGCTGGCCCGAAGAAGTCAGGGGCACGCTCGACGGAGTTATCGTCAGAGACGTGACCTGCTCTACCGCGCCCGCCGAAACCGTCAACGTGGCGATGCCGGTTATCACAGATTGAGGCTCGGTATACGCAGCCGTAATCGTCACCGTTCCGGCCCCCACCGCTGTAGCCAAACCCGTCGTGGCTCCGATAGTTGCCACGTTCGGATTGCTCGATGTCCAGGTGACTGAGTTGGTCAAATACTCCGTTGAGCCAGTGGTGGTTGTACCGACGGCGGTGAACTGTGTAGTCTCGCCTGCCAACGAAAGAGTCTGCGCGCTCGGAAGGACTGCGATTACCGAAAGGCTGCCTACCCCTCCGGTTCCGGTTCCGATGCCGCCGACGGTCACCGTCGCGGTCGCAGTGACTGGCCCTCTAAACCCTTGCGCCGTGGCGGTAATCGTGGCGGTGCCGACTCCTGCCGCGGTGACTGCACCTGTCGTCGCGACCACGGACGCCACAGTTGGCGCGCTGGACGCCCACGTCACTCCCGTTGTCACAGGTTGTGTGGTCTGATGACTCGCATTGCCGTAAGTACCGGTCGCAGTCAGCTGCACATTGTCCCCAACATTCAGCGATTCGGTCGACGGTGTAATCGTAATGGAATCGAGCCCCGAGGGATTGGTGCAACCGGTAATCGGCATCATAAGCCCGGTAAGTAACAGTGCACCCAAGAACAACCGTTCACGCATTAGAAATCTCCTGGCGGTTCCCGCCCGGCTGGCTCAAGCTGGTCCCTGAATAGCAAACCAATTTCACGACCAGCAAAACACGTTTAAGTTAGGACCAAGAACGCTCGAAGTTACCCAATTCCGGCCTATTGCCTTATAGAAGCTCATAACTCCACTAAAAACGCACGTGTAGCTGCCATACAACTTTCGTGGCAAACTCAAGCAATCGACCGGCAAACAAGATGTTTCGGTACTTTCTTGAGCGGTCTAACTCAATTGGTACGTCTAGTGAGTTGGCGCAATCATAAGATAGGTCAATCCGGCGAATCAATAGCAATCTTGGCTCATTGTGCCTCCGAAGTTACGCGCGTAACGAGGGAAAACCCAAGGACTTGCAAGAATTCTCCGGCTCCCACCGGGATTGACTCTGCGGCGTTGAAACAAATCATGATTTGCGGCGCCATCCGCAGACGAGGTTCACTTGCTTTGCCGCGCCTCCCGGCAGCGGCTACACTTCCCTCAGCATGATTCGCACTCAAGACGATGCACCGGACCGGTTGGTCAGCGCTTCGCGCGCCGAAGAGGAGCAGGGCTTCGAACTGAAGCTGCGCCCGCGATGGCTGGGCGAGTTTATCGGCCAGACGAAAGCGAAGGAACAGCTGGCGATCGCGCTTGAGGCCGCAAAATCCCGCGGCGAAGCGCTGGACCATGTGCTGTTATTTGGTCCTCCAGGGTTGGGCAAGACGACTTTGGCGACAATCATCGCCAACGAACTCGACGTGGGCTTCCAGCAGACTTCGGGGCCCGCTCTGCAAATCCAGGGCGACCTGACGGCGATTCTCACCAATCTGAGAGAAAGGCAGGTGCTGTTTCTCGATGAGATCCATCGCATGCAGCCCGTGCTCGAAGAAAAGCTCTACACGGCACTCGAAGACTACAAGCTTGACATCATCATCGGGCAGGGTCCGGCAGCGCGAACGCATGTGATGGAGATACGGCCGTTCACATTTATCGGCGCAACGACACGGCCGGGATTGCTGAGCTCCCCGCTCCGTTCGCGCTTCGGCATTTTGCTTCGCCTGGAGTTCTATACCGAGGACGAACTGCGCGTGATCGTGGAGCGCTCCGCGGAGGTAATGCAGGTCCCCATCGATCCGGACGGCGCGGCAGAAATCGCGTTGCGCTCCCGGGGAACACCGCGCATTGCCAACCGGCTGCTGCGGCGGGTACGCGACTATGCGCAGGTGCGGGGAACGGGCACAATTGACAAGCCGACTGCGAACGCCGCGCTGACGATGCTTGAAGTAGATGCGCACGGGTTTGACGAGATCGATCGCCGCCTTCTGCTGACGATCATCCAAAAATACGACGGAGGGCCAGTGGGGCTGGGCACGCTGGCCGCGACGCTGGCTGAGGAAGAAGACGCGCTTGAAGAGGTGTATGAGCCGTTTTTGATCCAGATCGGTTTTCTGGACCGCACCCCGCGAGGCCGCGTGGCGACACGACTTGCATACGAGCACTTCGGCCTGACCATGCATCAAAGACAGCCGGGATTGTTCTAAGGTTGGCCAATCCGTTTCACTGTCTACAGGGGAGCAAGTTCGAAAAAACTGGAGATTGGGCAATGGCACTTACTGAATCGACAATGGAACTGGAGTTAGGGGCGCTTGCGCCGGACTTCGCGCTGCGCGACGTGGTGAGCGGCAAGACGGTGAGGCGCGATGACCTGCGGGGGCACAAGGCTCTGTTGGTGATGTTCATCTGCACGCACTGCCCGTATGTAAAGCACATTGAAAAGGGATTGGCCGCACTGGGCATGGACTATGACGGCGAACCGGTGAGCATCGTAGCCATCAGCAGCAACGATGCCGTGAATTTCCCCGATGACAATCCGGCTGGGTTGAGACGGCAGGCGCAGACCCTGGGCTTTCGATTTCCATATTTGTTTGATGAGACGCAGGCAGTGGCCAAGGCCTACAAGGCCGCATGCACTCCGGATTTCTTTCTTTTCAATGAAGATTTCAAGCTGGTATACCGTGGCGAATTCGATCGCAGCCGGCCCAGCAACACGGTTCCAGTGACAGGCGATAGCCTGAGGGCGGCAATGAATGCGGTTCTCTCAGGACAGCAGCCCGCAAACGAACAACGGCCCTCGATCGGCTGCAACATTAAGTGGAAATCTTCCCGATAGATTCCTCTAAAGCGCCAGCCCCTTCAGATACTCGCGGAATTGTGGGCCGAGGTCGGAGCGCTTCAGCGCGAATTCAACTGTCGCCTGCAGCATGCCGAATTTGTCGCCAGCGTCGTAGCGTTTGCCTTCAAAAGTGTAGCCGAACACCTTCTCTTCTTTGAGGAGTGCCTTGATTCCGTCGGTGAGTTGGATTTCGCCGCCCGCGCCCGGAGTGGTCTCTTCGAGGAGTTCAAAGACGCGTGGCGTAAGCACATACCGGCCGATAATGGCCTGCTTGGAAGGCGCATCCGCAAGCTTGGGCTTTTCCACCATGCCGGTGCAGTTATAGATGCGCTCATTGTCCGGGTCCTGCGATCCGGCCAGCACACCATACGCGCTGATGCCGGGGCCGTCGATGGTCATGGTGGCCAGCACCGAGCCGCCGCGCTCGTCGAAGACATCGAGCATCTGTTTCAGACATGGTGGGTCGGCGTCGATTACGTCGTCGGGCAGAATGACGGCGAACGCCTCGTCGCCAACCAATTCCTTGGCGCATAGCACGGCATGGCCCAGCCCCAGCGGCTCTTTTTGGCGTACATAGCTGATGCGAGCCAAGGACGCAACACTGCGCGAGACAGCCAGCAGTTCCTTTTTGCCGCGGCGCTCGAGGGTGGCATCCAGTTCGAAGCTGTGGTCGAAGTGGTCCTCCATCGCACCCTTGCCGCGGCCGGTGATGATGATGATGTGCTCGATGCCGGAAGCAATAGCCTCTTCGACGCCATACTGGATGATTGGCTTATCCACCAGCGCCAGCATTTCTTTCGGTATCACTTTTGTGGCCGGCAAAAAGCGCGTACCAAGGCCGCCCGCAGGAAAGACCGCTTTTCGAACTTCCTGGCTCATCTTGTCTCCCGTTCTCTAAAAGAGTAGAACGCAATGCGCATCAAAAACTCTGCATGGTTGGATATTATGGCTGCTTCATAAATGCATCGAAAAATCGATACGGCATCGGGTTACTTGCGTTTCATAGTGTGGGTGAATTGTCGCCAAGCAACGCCTCCCGCACGATCTTGACAGGCGGAAACCCCTGGCGAAGGAAGTTGTCGTGAAACTCTTCCAGCAGAAAGTCCGACCCCTGTTTTTTCCTAAGATCTTCGCGAAGTTTCATGATTTCGAGCTTACCGAGCGTGTAGTAGAGATAGGTGGGATCCGTGGTACCACGCTTGGCCTCGACCAATGCCGATTCCTTTGATTGGTAGCCCTCTTTCTGGAAGAAGTCAACGGCTTGGTCGAAGGTCATCTTGCCTGTATGCATTTCGATGCCGACAATGAAGCGGGCGTTGCGCAAAAGTGCATCCTGAAGTTGACCGAGGCGCAGGAATTTTGACTCTCGCTCATCTTTCGCGCCCTGCCCCGGCTGTCCGTATCCTTCGTCGAGCATCATCTGCTCGCAATAGTGTGCCCAGCCTTCGACGTTCGTCGTCGCTCCGAGCAGCTTGCGCACGCGGCTCGGCGCCTGCGGAACCCAGAGGAACTGGACATAGTGGCCGGGATACGCTTCATGGACCGCCGTAGAGATCACAGTGCCAATATTAAAGGAGTGCATGAAACCCTCTACCTGAGAGGGCGTCATCGAGGGATCGGGCAGCGTGACGTTGAAGTATGCCTCGGTGGCGTGTTTCTCGAAGGGACCGGGCGTATCCATGGAGGCAAAGGTGGTGGCGCGCATGAAAGGCGGCGTCTCCTCCACGATGGGGCGAATGTCAGACGGAATGGTTACGATATGATGCGCGCGGATGAAGCCAACGAGACCATCGAAGGTTGCTGTAAAAGTGGGGATCAGCTGGTCCGGAGCGGGGTGCATTGCGCCCAGTTCCTCAAGCACAGCGCGGGAATCTTTGTCCGGCTCCAGTTCCTTGGCCACCTGGTTGAAGTGCGCCTGATTCTTGCGCAGATCGGCCCAGCCGATTTCGAGCAGCTTGTCGAGCGGCAGGTCGACCATCTCGTCGTATTGAAGCTTCTTCGAAAAGGTAACGGCGCCAATGCGGAAGTCGCCATTCGATCGGGCAAGCAGATCGCTCTTGAGCCAGTCGAGATAGCTGTTGAGAGCGGCGATGACGCGGGAGTTGGTATGCGCGAATTCTTCTTTCAGCGCGGGATCTTTGGCATCAGCAAAGGCCGCCGGTACATCGTTCTCAAAAAAGTGAATGATGCCGGGCAATTGTTCGATTGCAATCTCGGTGTAGATGTGCGGAGGATTTTCAAGATTTACGCGCGCCTCCTCGAGCAGTCCCGGAATCGATCTTTCCCGCGCAACCAGGGAGCGTAGCCTTTCATCAGGAGAAGCAAACTTACGCTCCATAATGGTGAAAGCGCCGTTGGTCAGAATCGTCGAATAGAAGTCCGGATCCTTTTTCCATGGGCGAATTGTTTCAAGGGTGAGTAACGTAGATCGAATGTTGCCCAGTACCATGTCACAGTCGCCGCGCGTTGAGGTGTCGAAGGAAGCTTTGTTGCGCATCTCCTGGAACCGCTTCTCAAATTTTTCAAGCGCTGCGATCTGGGCGTTGACCGTGGCCTGACTGAAGTCCTCAAGCTTCGCGTCGTATTGGTGATAGCCGACCGTCGTACCTTGCGTGGGTTGATAAGGGAAATAGACCCTATCGAAGTATTCATCCGACGCGTGCACAAATACTTTTTCCCAGTAGATATCAGTGAGTTTCTCTTTTTCGGCATGGGCAAAAGGGGCGAACATACAGGCTCCAAGGGCAAGCAGTGCGACGATTTTTTTCACATTCCCTCTGGTCGTGAAGTGGGACTCTTAAACGTTTACTGGCGTTGGCGCAAGGTTGGCAAACAACTCACGAATTTCGAGCAGTACTTCATCGGGTCGAGCGGAGCTTAGCGGATACTTGAGCACACCTTGCGGCGTGAACTGGGCGCCGCGCTTGGCGTTGCGCGCGACAAGCCGCATTAGATGCTGCGGATCGACTTGCGCATTCTCGGTGAATCGGATTTGCAATTCGGCGCGGCGACGGTCAATTTGCGCGATGCCCATGCGTTCGCACTCCAGCCGCAGAGAGGCTGCTTCAAGCAAATAGACGGTCGAGTCGGGGAGCGGCCCATAGCGATCTTCCATCTCCGCGCGCAGGTCGCCGATGGCCTTTTCGCTCGCAGCGCCAGCGATCTTTTTGTAGAGACGCAAACGCTGGTTCTCCTCGGCTACATAGCTCTCGTCGATGCGGAGCGCGATGCCGAGATTGAGTTGCGTGGATGGACGCTCTTCCGAGGCCTCGCCCTTCAGTTCCTTGACGGCCGCCTCAAGCATCGAGGTGTAGAGTTCGAAGCCGACTGCCTCAATGTGTCCGCTTTGTTCGCCGCCCAGCATGTTCCCTGCACCACGTAGTTCCAGGTCGAGAGCTGCAATCTTGAAGCCTGCGCCCAGATCACTGAACTCCTTAAGCGCAGCGAGGCGACGGCGCGCGACGTCACTCAATTCCTTCTCGGATGGAATGAGCAGATACGCATATGCGCGGCGATTGGAACGGCCCACGCGGCCGCGCAATTGATAGAGCTCGCTGAGGCCATGCCGGTCAGCGCGATTGATGAGGATGGTGTTGGCCAGCGGGATGTCCAGACCGTTTTCAATGATCGTGGTCGCGACCAGCACATCGTACTCGTGATTCATGAAGGCCAGCATGACGCGTTCCAGCTCGGTTTCCCCCATCTGGCCATGGCCCACAACGACGCGCGCCGCTGGCACCAGTTCTTGAATGCGCGCAGCAATTTCGTAGATCGACTCAACCCGATTGTGAACGAAGAAGACCTGGCCGCCCCGTTCCAACTCTACTTCTACCGCCGAACGCACCAGCTTTTCGTCGAACTTCGCGACGACGGTCTGAATGGCCATACGGTCTTTGGGCGGTGTCTCGATGACACTCATGTCGCGCAGGCCGACCAGCGACATGTGCAACGTGCGCGGTATCGGTGTCGCAGACATGGCAAGAACATCGATCTCTTTGCGCATCTGCTTCAGCCGCTCCTTGTGGCGCACGCCAAAGCGCTGCTCTTCATCGACGACCAGCAGGCCGAGGTCCTGGAATTTGATGTCTTTCGAAAGCACGCGATGGGTGCCGATGAGAATATCGACTTTGCCGGCCTCGACGCGCTCAAGTATCGCCTTCTGCTCCTTGGGTGAGCGGAAACGCGAGATCATTTCGACGTGGATAGGAAACTGCGCAAAGCGTCGCTTGAAGGTCTCAAAATGCTGGAAGCACAGAACTGTGGTGGGCGTGAGCACAGCCACCTGTTTGCCATCCTGCACGGCTTTGAATGCCGCGCGCATCGCAACTTCCGTTTTGCCGTAGCCGACATCTCCGCAAAGCAGCCGATCCATCGGGGTGGTGGCTTCCATGTCCTGCTTGATCGCGGCAATCGCGGTGAGCTGATCATCGGTTTCCCGGTAATCGAATGAGTCTTCAAACTCACGTTGAAACTCGTTGTCCGGCGAGAAAGCGGTCCCCGGCGCCGTATGGCGTTCGGCGTAGAGCTTGAGCAGCTCGCCGGCCATATCCTGCATAGCCTTGCGCACGCGAGCCTTGGTCTTGGTCCACTGCTGCGAGCCCAGCCTGTTTAACACTGGCTCGGGGCCGGAATCGGTGGAGCGATATTTCTGAATCAGATCCAGGCGCGTGAGGGGCACGTAGAGCTTGGCCTGCTCTGCAAATTCGAGAATCATGAATTCGACGGAAAGGCCATCCTGGACGATTTCCTTCAGCCCCTGAAATTGGGCGATGCCGTGTTCGACGTGCACCACGTAATCGCCCATGGCGAGGTCGCGAAAATCGGAGACGAAGGCCGCAGTCTTCGAGCGTTTAGGCTCGGGACGCGCCATGATGTCGGCTTCGTCCGAGAGGTCGTTCGCTCCGAAGACAAGCAGGTTCGCTTCGGGAAAGCTGACGCCGGAGGCAATCTGCGTGCGGACGATGACCGGCACGCGAAGATCTCCGGCCAGGTAGCTTGCCTCGTCGAACATTGTGTCGCTCGTGGGGTGCGAGGGTCGACTGCCAAGCCGATAGGGAATCTGATACTCACGCATCACGGTGGCCATGCGCTCCACATCGCCCTGCGTGGGCACCGCCAGAACGATACGCTGCTCCGAAGCCATGAGGTTGCGCAGTTGCTCAGTCAGGGCGGGGATTGAGCCGTGAAAGCGCAGCGTGGGCCGCGAATTGAGCGCGATTTCGCCCAGCGTATTGTCTTCCTCGAGCACATCGACAGCGCCAAGCTGATCGAGATCGAGACCGGGATGCGACTGAAACATTGCCTGCAGAATTTCCGGACGGATGTAGATATCTTCAGGCCGGATCAGCGAGCCGATGCCACTGCGCTCGTGCCGCTGCTCGACTTTATTCCACCAGCGATCGATCTGATTGCTCACCATCGCCGGCTCATCGACAAAAAGAACACTCTTGGGCAGCAGCTTGAG
>Ga0187847_10001912_pt1 | contig 17616 bp, 9 predicted proteins | sample June2016WEW_4_10_FD_132458 | JGI IMG/M metagenome (GOLD analysis project Ga0187847, IMG submission 132458) | Peatland microbial communities from SPRUCE experiment site at the Marcell Experimental Forest, Minnesota, USA - June2016WEW_4_10 | ecosystem: Environmental > Terrestrial > Soil > Wetlands...
CATGTGCGCCGTTTCGCGGGAACTTAGATATCCCGTGAATAGTCCGCTCGAAATAATTGGCACACATTGCGCCGCCACGCCTTCATCGTCATAAGCGAACGTGCCCAGGCCGGGGCCGTGTTCCACGCGCGCATCAGCCACAACATTTACGAGATCGCTGCCGTAGCGAAGTTTGCGCAGCTTGTCTAACGTCAGGAAAGACGTTCCGGCGAAATTCGCTTCCATACCGAGAACGCGATCCAGTTCAATGGGATGTCCCACAGATTCATGAATCTGCAATCCCAGTTGCGAGCCATCCAAAATGAGATCGAACACGCCTTCTGGGCACTGATCGGCTTTCAATAGGGCGACAGCCTCTTCGCCGACGCGGCGTGCGTTCTCCACGAGTTTCATCTCTTCGATCAGGTCGTAGCCGCGGTTTTCCCACTGTCCACCAAAGGAAGTCGGATAGGACCTTTTCTGAATCTCGTTTCCCGCAAACGCATAGGCGGCGTATCCAGCCCCGGTCGTGTGTTTGGTCTGGTGGATGTCGGCGCCGGTTGAAGAATAAAACCACTGCTCCTCGCGGCGAAAATTCATGCTCGACTCCGCGAGCGTCACTCCTGCAACCGCGCGCAACTCGGCATCTATGCGCAGGAGCAAGTCAATGTTTTGTTCTACAGATGTTGTGAAAGGGTCTTTTTCCATTGCGGATGCCCACTCCGCCTGCACAGCTTTCTCGGGCGCGAGTTTCAGGTCTGTTTCTTTCACCCGCGCCGACGCTTTTGCGATTTCTACCGCCCGCGCGGCCGTGGCTTCGACGGATTCGCGGCTTAAATCATCGGTCGCGGCGAATCCCCACGCTCCGTCGGCGGCGACACGAATGCCGATACCAAGCGATTCCGCTTGCGAGGCGCTGCCGACTCGTCCGTTTTTCGTGGACAGAGCCCGGCTGCGTTCCTCCACAATGCGCAGGTCCGCATAGGAAGCACCACGCTGTTCCGCCATGTTCAGCGCCCAGTTTGCGATTGATTTCATGGTTATAAAATTACGGCACCAATTTCTACTGCGCCTAAAACAGCCCAGCAGATGGCACGGCGATGCTCTCCGGCTAGCCAGAAACCACTGGCGGCACTAAAGCAGAGGATTGCGCTCGTCCATCCGCTGGCCCAAGCCCCCGGCTTAGCCAATGTTTTCAAAAGATTCATGCATCCCTCACGCTTCGGCGCGGTTTTCGAAGCGACAATTTCAAAACTAACACAATAACCAGCGTGTAAAATGTTGGTTTGACCGAGCCTCCCGCACGCAAACTCATCATCGCAGTGGACGGTCCTGCCGGGGCCGGTAAGAGCACGATAGCCGCTCGCCTCGCCCGCAAACTCGGTTATGTAAATCTTGAAAGCGGTGCGATGTACCGTGCTCTCGCGCTGAAGGCGATCGAAAACGATATTTCGTTTGATGACGAGTCTGCTTTGGCCGCGCTTGCAGACAATTCGCGCATTCAACTCGAGCCAACCGTCAGCGGGAATCGCGTGCTCCTCGATGGAGTGGATGTGACGCAACGCGTGCGCGAAGCCGATGTGACCGAAGCTGCTTCCCGCGTGTCGATTCACCCCAAGGTACGCGAATGGATGGTTTCGCACCAGCGCGCGCTCGGCATCGGAGGGGGAGTGGTGATGGAAGGCCGCGACATAGGCACAAAAGTTTTTCCTGACGCGGACCTAAAGATTTTTCTCGATGCCGATCCGGTCGTCCGCGAACAGCGGCGCCTCGACCAGCAACGCCAGAAGGGAATTACGAGCGCTTCATCATCCATATCCATCGCGGCCGAAATCCGCGAACGCGACTATCGCGATCGAACACGTGCGGCATCTCCGCTGGCGCCTGCGCCGGATGCGCTAGTGTTGGACTCGACGGCCATGTCAGAGGATGAAGTCTTAAGCCGCTTGGAAGACGCGATTAAGAAACTCATTCCCTAATCTCGCTGGGGTACTTGTTCGAGCAGGCCTTGCCGATCACCTCAGTAAACTCAATGTTTTGATCGTGCATGGGTTAAGCTCTCCAGCCCATTGCACTAATTATTCGCTAAAAGAAGTTTTCCTCAGGCGAATGTTCGTTCGTCACAGACCTCCCGTCCGGCGACTGATATATCCAGAAAGTGAGTGGAAAAATGCCGGACTTGTCCATTGGGGCTGAACACTATGACTGTTGCACAGCTTTGCCCGTTGCAAGTGAGAACTCTCTGGCGTGCGTCGCTGATCGCTGTGTTTTCTTCGGCGCTGGTGGTCTTTTGCCGCGTTTCCTACTTCGTGCGGCACAGGCTGGACGAAGAGCCGTCCTGATCGGGCTGATTGCCGTAGGAGTTTTGGCGGTTGACGTTTGGGCGCAGGATTCGTCGAGTGGAGCAGTGCGAGGCGCGGTCAATGACGCGTCTGGGGGACGTATCGTGGGGGCGTCGGTCGTGTTAGTGAATGGGGCCACAGCATTTCGCTATGCTGCGACGAGTGATGTCGAAGGCCGCTTTGCCTTCGACCTGCTTCCCCCCGGTGATTACACCGCTCGTGCAGTGGCTGCGGGCATGTCAGCACAAGTCACACCGCCACTGCACGTGCTCGTCGGAGGAATTTTGGAAGTGGAATTCAAACTCCCCGTCGCAGGCGCGAAAGAGATTGTAACGGTCACGGCGGAGCCGCCGCTCGTCGAAACTACGCCGACGACGGCATCGTCCGTAATTGAAGAACGCTCTATCACTGGCCTACCCCTGGAGGGACGGCGCTTTTCGGATCTGACTCTGCTCACGCCCGGCGTCACGCAAGATCCCCGCGGGCTGACGTCCGGATCGAATGGCGATTTGGCGTTCGGCGGCATTCGTGGTTTTCAAACCAGCTTTCTGGTGGACGGCGGCGACAATAACAACGCTTTTTTCGCGCAAGCCACGGGGCGCTACCGCGCGCCTTATCAATTTTCCACGGAGGTTGTGCAGGAATTCCGTGTGTCTACCAACACGTACGGCGCTGAACTCGGCCGCTCCGGCGGGGCCGTGATCAACGTTGTGACTAAGTCGGGCTCCAATCATTTTCACGGAACGGATTTTTACTACATTCGCGACAGCCTGTTTGCAGCGACGCATCCCTTCATGACTTATAAGCCGCACGATCAGCAACAACAGCTGGGTTTTACTTTTGGCGGTCCCATCAAGCGCAACCGGGCATTTTTCTTTCTTGGCTTCGATCAGCATATTTTTCACGTGCCGACGGTAATGCAATTCCTCAACGGCACGCAGACGATTGTTCCCGTGCCTCCCGGACCAAACGGCGGTGGGGATTATGAACAGAGCGACGCCGCGCTGGTATTCGCCACGGCGGCCAAGCTTAATGCGCTCGCGGGCCCGTTCCCGGCTAAGATTTTGGGAAACGCCGGCTTTGCCAAAGTGGATTTCGCCTTGTCGCCTCGAAATACTCTTTCCGCGCGAGTGAACACCTCTCGCTTCTACGGATCGAACAATGTGTTTTTCGATCCCGGCAGTCCTTTGACCACGTTTGCCGAAAGCGAAAATGGAACAGAGAACGTCGCCACGGAGACGGGATCACTGACTTTGACGAGCGGCATCAGTCCACGGCTGGTGAGTCATCTGCGGGCGCAATTTACACACGATCTCGAGCAGTCGTTCAGTAATTCGAACCAGCCGTTGACTCGCATCACCGACGAAGTGGACGGATTCGGCGGCTCGACGATCCTTCCGCGACAAACGCGTGAGCATCGATTACATCTCGCGGAAACGTTGGGCTTGGATGGTTCACGCCATGCTATTAAGTTTGGGGGCGACGCACTACTTACCTGGATTTATAACTTCTTTCCGCGTGGTACCGGTGGCGAGTACATTTTCGACCCCATCAAAGTGAATCCCTTCACTTTCCAGCCACAAGAGGCCGGACTTGAGCTTTCTCCGCTTCGAGCCTATGCGCACCTGGTGCCAAAATACTACGAGCAGGATTTCGGCAATTCGGCATCTCATCCCGATAGCAACGAGTACTCGGCGTTCGTGCAAGACACGATCCGAGTGAACAATCACTTCGCGCTCAGCCTGGGCGTGCGTTATGACTTACAGACTTACACGTCAAAGGGATTGGTCGAGAATCCCTTGTGGTTGGGTTCAGGACGGATGCCATTCAATCCCTATGACTTTGCGCCGCGTGTGGGCTTCGCTTATTCGATGGGGCAGGAACGGCCGCTGGTCGTGCGCGGCGGATATGGGCTTTTTTACACGCGCATTCCGCAGATCTATCAATCTGCCGTTGCCAACGAGAATGGGCTTGCAGGAACGACGCTTTTCCTGAATAACTCAAATTACTATGACAATCAAGTTTTTCCCCACTATCCCTACCCGCTAGTGAATTGCTCGCAGACGGCGACATCGTGCTCAGTTCCAGCCAGTCTCGAGCAATTTGCTGAAGCGGACGTAGCTTCGTTCTCGCCAAATTTCAAGACGCCGCATGTAGAGCAAACCAGCCTTAGTCTGGAAAAAGAAGTTGTGCATCGCACGGCTGTGGGAGTTTCGTACACGTTCGTGCACGGAGTGGACCTGATTCGCGCCCGTGACGTGAATCTTCCGCCGCCGGTAGATGTGGCCTATCCCGTGTATGACAGCACCGGAGTGAATTTTCTGGGCACGTATTACACAGTGCCGTCGTTTTCAACCTGGCAGCTAACGACGTCGTTTACTTGTCCTTATCCGCCATGCATTAATCCGTTGGCCCGGCCAATTCCGCAACTGGGCGCGATTGATGTATTTGAGAGCGCGGCTTCGAGCGTTTATCACGGGGCAACGCTCTCCATTCATCGGCAGATGAGTAACGGTCTCTACTTTCGGCTTGCCTATACCTATGCCCACGCGATTGACGACGGCCAGGATGCGCTGGTCGCGGGCGAACCGGCGACGGTGCAAAATTCTTACGCGCCCAATGCCGAAAAGGGCAATAGCGTGACCGATCAGCGGCAGCGCTTTGTTTTTTCGTGGATCGGAGAGCCTAATCCTTTCGGGCGCAGCATGCCTTTTCTTTCGACGCTGTTCGATGATTGGAAATATTCCGGCGTCATCACGATCGGTTCCGGCAGGCCAGTGAATGTATCCGTATCGGGAGATCCGAATCAAGACAGCAACGGAACCAACGATCGTATCCCCGGAGCCAGCCGCAATTCGTTCCTGGGGCCCGATTATGCGACCGCCGACATGCGATTGGCCCGATCGTTCCTGTTGGGCGATCACTTGAAACTGGAACTGTTAGCGGAGGCGTTTAACGCACTCAATCGCGATAACCAGAGAGTCAACATAACGGAGGGCGGTCTCGAAACCACGAGTACGTCTTTCGTGAAAACGTTCACCCAGTTGGGACTGAACTACTATCCCGGCCATTACCAGGTTCCTGCTAATCCGATACAAGCTACGAACGCATTTGCACCCAGGGAAATTCAATTCGGAGTGAAGCTTGTGTATTGACTGAGGCACACGACGAGAATCAAGCCAATCCATCTCAATCCATCCGCGACGTTGTAAGATGGCGCATGGCCTCCCCTCGCACGCCTGCGGCGATTCCACCGCCTGCCGAGATGACGGAGGCAGTTGCGCGCCTCGATGCTTTACCGGAACTCCAGGACAGTTACGAATGGTTCACATCTGAAGAAGATAAGCTGGCGGATTGGCAAATGGAGTTGGCGCGAATTCCTGCGCCTCCGTTTGGGGAAGCTGCGCGCAGTCGCTGGCTCATGGATCGCTTCCGCGAACTGAAACTAGAGGAAGTCCACACCGACGAAGTAGGAAACGTGCTCGGTCTGCGCCGCGGCACGGCCAAACCTGGGAAAAACTCCAAAGGCGAGGTCAGGGGCCACATCGCTTTAAGCGCACATATTGACACTGTATTTCCCGCAGGTACTCCGCTGAACATTTGCCGGCAGGGTAAACGGCTGTTGGGCCCGGGCATTTCGGATAACGCAGCTGGCGTGGTTGCACTACTTGCGATCGCTGGGGCACTGCGCAAGGCCAAGATTTCACACGCCGCCCCGATTCTTTTCATTGGCAACGTCGGCGAGGAGGGCGAAGGCGACTTGCGGGGCATGCGCCATATTTTTTCCAAGTCGGCCTGCGCGGCGTCCATTCGCTACAGCCTTATTCTTGATGGGGCGGGTTGCGACACGATTGTCGCCGAGGCATTAGGCAGCCGCCGCTATGAAATTACCTTGCGCGGGCCGGGCGGTCATTCCTGGAGCGACTTTGGAGCGCCCAATCCGATTCAGGCTCTGAGCCGCGCGATTTCTACATTTTCGCGAGCGCCGGTCCCGTCATCGCCGAAGACGACTTTCAACATCGGAGTGATTCAAGGCGGAACATCAGTCAATTCCATTCCTGAGTCAGCCAGTATGCGCGTGGACATCCGTTCGGTTTCGATGACGGAAATCGAGCGCCTGGAACGTGCGCTCCGGCGGGCTATTGAAGAAGCCGTCGAGCATAGTGCCTTGTCAGCGCCGCGTGGTGCGTCTCCGGGGACCAAGCGCAATGCGCCATTGAAGGCCGAAATTACCTTGATTGGCAGCCGTCCCGCAGGCGAACTCGACCCCAACTCCCAGATGTTGCAGGCGGTGCGGGCGGTGGATGAGTATCTCGACAACAGCGCCCATGTCCAACGCGCTTCCACGGACGCGAACATTCCACTGTCATTGGGTCGCGAGGCCCTTGCATTGGGATCGGGCGGAAGCGGGGGAGGAGCTCACACGTTGCAAGAATGGTTCGACTGCAAGGGAAGGGAAACCGGGCTCAAGCGCATTCTGTTGGTTGTCCTCGCCCTTGCGGCGGCTGAAGCTTGACTATTTTTAGAAGCTGGATTTGTTGCGCACGGGACGGAAGGGAATCGTAACCACCGCTTCGAGGGCCACGGGCGAGCCATTCTTGGTCGCCGGGCGAAAATGCCAGCGGGTTAAGGCCGCCGCCGCATAATCATTGAGCCGGTCGTCCACGCTTTGCAATACGCGCACATTGGCCACGCTGCCGTCGCTCCGGATGACGGCGTATAGAGTGACGTTACCGCCAACGTTGTGCCGCATCAACTCTGTCGGATATCCCGGATCTACTTTTTGTTCGGCGACGGGCGCCGCGAGCTCGCCCTTTACTCCCGCATCAAGCTCGGCGAAATGAATGACCCAGCTACCTCCGCCGGAATTCAAGTTCGGCATGTTCAGCGTAAGTGAATAAGATTTCCGGTCACCAAAAACTTCGCGGTCGATGGAATTGGGATTGTCGAAGAGCTCCGCAGGTCTTGCTGATTCACCGACGCGTGGCTGACGCGCATCGGCCAGTAATTGCGGACTGGTTCTGCCGCTGCCTCCAATCGCAGACGTTTTCGAAGCTCCGCCGACTTGCAGACCTGAGGGGATTCCGTTTGCCGACTTGCCGGAAGCTACGGACGTGGCACTTTGGCCATGAGCGCTGTCCGGTGTTCCGGCTGCAATCGACTTTCCATCCGGCGTGGCCGCAAAAGTTCCCCGCCGATTTCCCGCTGGTGGAACGACATGGGTCGCCGGCGCCATTGGGCGCACTCCGAGCGCGATCAATTGGCCGCCACCTTTTGACGGCATGCCCGTTATAGCAGGAGGCGGCGGCACGGCCGCGGAGTTGCCCAGGGCCGCTTGACCGGGACTGCGCAATCGTTGCTCAGACATGGCGAGTTTCGGTGCAGGCGCGATCACTTCGCTGTGGCCAATGCTTAGATCACCCAATTTTCGGATGGTCGCGGCGTTGACGTCGGGCGCCGGTGCCACCACAGACCCATCCAAGCTTAGCGAGCGCTTCAACGAAGAGTCCACGCGCGGCGCGGGGGCAACGACTTGCGTTGATAGCGTGGGCAGCTTCAAGTCCGCGGTGGGCCGTGCTGTCGCCGAGAGTGGCACGGTCGGCGAAGTCGGCGACCACGCTACCATGTTGGGTAGCGGAACATCCTGTTTAAGTTGGATATTGGGCGGCGTCACGATCGTTTGCTTGGGATTGTCGGCTTCCGGGGGAACGGAGAGAATCGGCTGCGGCGCGAGTGCCGGATCGCCTTTGTGAGTTACGGGCGTACGCGGCCTACCGGTGTCAATGGGCGGAAGATACTCCGCGGCGTCGTAATAAATTACGTCTTTGCTGGAAAATGCCGCAGGCTGGATAACCTGGGGGCGCGAGGGCCAGATCTGAAAGAGACCGAGGACCACGACGATGAGGGCAATGTGTCCTGCATAAGATTCGGCAAAACGTCGCCACGGCAACGGGCGCTCCACAAATACATCGGGCCAGAATTGGCCCGGCCATGAAGTGAGCCGCAGCCTCGGATGTTTCTCTTCCCGGAACAGATCGCGCAGGTTGCGCAGAAAAACTGCTCCGCCCGGCTCGAGCTCAAATAACAACTTCGGCGCAGGCAAAGGCTCGACCGGCGTGCTCAAATCTCGTTTTCTTGCCGCCAGTCGTTGTCCCATTTAGCTGAATATCCATTATAGATGGGTCTTGCCCGAAGTTTGCGGCTGGAAAGTGCATTTCTCGCAGTTTCCGTGCTTTAATACCGATATGGAAACGGCGAGAGCGAAGCGCATAACTCTCTATCTTTTCTTGATGTTATTGTTTTGGGCTGAGCATCGATCGTGGGCCCAGAGCACGCAAACATCGGCACCAGCGCCAGCGTCGTCGTCAGCACCCCCGGCTGCGACTTCCGTTCCCGATTACTCCGGTATGTACGCTTTTCGCCGCGATGGGGAATTCCTCCAACTCAACGTCGAAGAGGACGGGCGTTTGACCGGATTCGTCTCCCGCTACGGCGATCTCGACAGCGACCGGGGCGAATTTATGAATCAGTTTTTCAAGCAGGCAAAGTTGGAAGGCAAGAACGTCAGCTTTACGACCACAGTGGTCCACGGAAAATCGTTCGATTTCAAGGGAACTATCGAACGCGGCGACGGCAAGAACCCGAACGACGAAGCCTATTACGTGTTGAAGGGAAGGCTCAGCGAAGTCTCGGCGGGCGACGGCGGAAAGAGCACGGGCAAGAGTGAAGATGTTGCGTTCAAATCGTTCCCGCGCGATTTAAATCCTTCGCAATGACAACGGCAACCCGGCGCCGTCTGCTCGTAACGAGCGCGGCGATTTTCTTTTCCTACGCGTACTTCTATCCGGCGGGCGGGTGGAACCAGAACTCCCGCTTCGATATGGTTCGGGCCATGCTCGAGCAGCATACGCTCCGCATCGACGCGTATCACGAGAACACCGAAGACAAGGCCATCTCGAATGGACATTTTTATTCCGACAAAGCGCCGGGACTCGCGTTTCTTGCTTTGCCAGCGGCGGCGGCTACGCGCGCGATTCTGCCCGTGTTTCGGGTTGATCTTAGTTCTCCCGGAGGCATCGTCGCTATTTCTTATTTCGCCTCGCTTTTCGCCGTAGCTGTACCAACTACTCTTGCTTGCGCATCCCTTTTTTGGATCGCTCTGCGGCTTGGAAGCAGCGAGGGAGCTGCCACTTTCGCGGCGCTTGTATTCGGACTGGCCAATCCTATGTGGGCCTACGCCGTCCTATTTTGGGGACACGCGCTCACGGGAGCGTGTCTCCTATTCGCTTTTGCCGCGGCGCTCAAGCTGCGTGACGCGAGCGGATTTGATTTTTTCTTTGGCCTTGCTGTCGGACTTGCTGCCGGATGGGCCACCGTCTCCGAATATCCCGCTCTGCCTGCGTCGGCCATTGTCGCTGGCTTCGCGATCACCCAGATTTGGCCGCAGCGCCGCTGGCAAGCTTTGCTCGGCCTTGCAGCGGGAACGCTGGCTTGCGTCGGTGTCCTCATGGCATATCAGAAAGCGGCTTTCGGATCGGCCATTCATCCCAGTTATGCCTACTATCAAGCGGGCGCATTCCCATGGATGAAGCGTGGTTATATGGGACTGACTTATCCCCGACCTGATGTCATGCTGAAGCTGCTTTTCGGTTGCCGCCGGGGATTGTTTTTCGCTGCACCCATTCTTGCTGCTGCGCCTTTTGGCTTGCGGATGCTTTGGCGGCAGCCCGTGCATCGTGCGGCTGCCATTACTGCCGCATCCATGGCGGGCTATTACTATCTCTTCAATTCTGCCTTTTATGTGTGGACGGCCGGATGGTCCTACGGACCACGTTATATGGCTGCCGGAATTCCGTTGCTCTGCGTGGGGATCGCTCCGGTTTGGGATTGGGCCAAAGCCAACTGCCGCAAACTTCTGCTCACGCTGGCTGCCACCGGCGTATTGTTTTCACTGGCAGCAGTTTCTGTGACTCCACAGCCGCCTGACCCGTTTCGCTGCCCCATCCCGCAGATTTATCTGCCACTGTTTTCGAGCGGGCATCTTTCCATGAATACGGCCACGATGCTTACGCCCGCAGAAGAGGGCGATTCGACGGATTATGGAGCATTTAATCTCGGCGAACGCATCGGCTTGCACGGACTGCCCAGCCTGCTTCCGTTATTTGCACTTTGGATTGGGGCTGTTGTGCTGTGGAGAACGCTTCATAACCGGGAGCGCAATGCTGCGCTCAATGCGCCGTAACTTGTCCACCGGCTTGTAGCGCGGCCAATTCCTTTTTCGCATCGCGCGCCGGGGCATAATCAGCGTCGGCGTTTTTCCAGACGTCGGCTAGTTTTTGATAGGTCGTGATGGCGGCGCTCTTGTCCACTTGCGCCTGTGCTCGCGCGGTCCCGAGCATACAGAGACCATAATCCGGGGCTTGGTATCCTCCGCCGGCGCCTTCCTGCATGGCGAGTCCCTTATAGCGTGTGCCCGGTTCAAAGTCGGTAATTGCCTGCGAATAATTATGGGCTGCGAGCGAGGCCAGGCCCGCCAAGTGGGGTTGCTTCGTGACCAGAACATAGGGCAATGCCGGTGAAACCAGCGCGGCGACCTGCTCGGGATGATGCTCCACCAGCGCAATTGCGCCCTTTACTTCCGGCAAATAGATCTCCGTCACCAGCGTGTTCGTGGGGGACACGTCGCGCAGGCGTTCGATCTCTTTCAGGCCGGCTGCGCCTTCACCACACAGCGCCATCGCCAGCGTAGCATCGGGAACCGTCGCAATCGAGTGATCCAGGGTCAGCCCTCGATGCGCGGCTGCCAGCGCGCCCGGGCAATTCGAAACCAGCGCATCATGCACCGCTTGCAGCGAATAAAACCCGCCGGCCGCGTCCGGCAGATGCTGCTGTTCGGCGCGCCGTGCAGCAGCATCCCAGTGCCGATCCGCATCGTGCATGCGACCGAGATGGTAATAGATGGAGCCGGCTTCGGCTTCGACCACAAATCCCCCGGCTTGACCTGCCGCCCATTGCAGGTTCTTCTCCCAATCCCGTCCGGAGAAGAAATCGTCCATCATCAAATTTGCGCGGTAGTTTACGTCGTCGCCGCCGCCTTGTTCCACGGCTTCTTTGAGGTATTTCTCGGCTTCGGAAACCCGATCCAGCGTGAGTAAATTGCCTGCGACATTATTGGCCGCGACGTTGTCCCACTTGGCGATTTCCCAGGTCTTCTTCATCGCAGTGAGCGCCTCTTCCATTTCGCCGAGGTAAGCGTAAATCGTGGCTAGGTTGTTCCATGCGGCCGCGTCGCGAGGATAAGTCGCAGCATAAAGTTTGTAGGATTCGAGCGCCTTCGGCAAATCGAATTGCGCGCTGGCGTATTGCGCTTCGATATACATGCGCTCGCGTTCCGTCACACGCTCCCGCATGTCATACGCCTGCTTCAGATAGCCTTCGGCTTTGGACAGCGCGCCCGCATTGCTGTATGCCACGCCCAGCCGCGCATAAGCCATGGCGAACGCGGGATCGAGGCGAATCGCTTCCTCATAAAACGAACTGGCCTGGGGAAAATCGCGGCCCATGCGGTGTTCTTCTTCGCCCAGCGAAAATGCATGAAACGCCTGCAACGATGCCGTGGTCACATTCGTGTAAGGCGTAGAAAGTTTCTGAATCGAAGACAGCGATTCGCCGAGCCGTGCCCGCATTTTGGTGGCGGCGTCGGAAACTGCTTGCAAGACTGCCGTTTTGTCCGGCGCCATCGCCTGCTCGCGCGCGAAAACGTCGCCGGTCGCGCAATTGACCGCGTTAATGGAAATGACGTACGAGGTGCCCAGTGTGGCGACCGTCCCTGCCAGATAAGCCTTCACGCCCAACCGCTGCCCGATCTGCTGGGCCAGTTCCGGCGTAATTCTTTGCTCTTTGGCTTGCCCGAGAAATTGCAGATTGCTGTGCAGCTCCGAATCGCTGACCAACTGGATCATCGGCGACTGCTCCAACTGAATGGCCAAAGCTTCTTTGAGCGTGGCGTCGAAAACCGGATCGCCAGTCTGATTCGTAAAGTCGGCAAGAATCAGTTGATCTTTCTCCGTAAGTTGCGGCGCGCGATGAGTGCGCCAGTAAAGCCCCCCGAGGGCTACGAGTACGATGATCGCAATCGCTGCGCCAATGAGGATTTTATTTTTTGAATTCGCAGAGGGAACGGCGCCTGAAGAATGAGAAATTTGCTGCACCGTACCCGACCCGGAAGATGTTGCCGAAATCGATCCGGAGCCCGTTGCGGAGGCTATGCTACCCGAACTCACCGGAGGCGCGAACGCTCCCGATGTGGATGGAGCCGCTTCGCGCACTCCCGACCGCGAGCCTTCCACCGCTGACCGGCCCGATTCCAAATCGCGCTTGAGCCGCAGCAACTCCGCCTTCATGTCGGAGGCATGCTGGTAACGTAGCTCGCGGTCTTTTTCGAGCGCGCGATTAATAAGGTCTTCCAGCTTGGCGGGCAGGTTTGGGTTCAGCCGGACCGCGTCCACGGGCGCGCGGTTCATGATGCCGTCAAAAATTACGCCCGAGGTTTCGCCGCGAAACGGTGCCGACCCCGTCGCCATCTCATAGAGCACGATTCCGAAAGAGAACAGGTCGGTACGCGCGTCCAGCGGCTTGCCCCGCACCTGCTCCGGCGACATATACGCCACCGTGCCCAGCGCCGACCCCGGACTGGTAAGAAATTGGTCGCTCAAGCCGAGCGTCGCTTCGCTGGCCTTGATTTCCGCCTCTGCGACTTTTGCCAGTCCGAAATCGAGAATCTTCGCGTGCCCGCGCGAGGTCACAAAAATATTCGCCGGCTTGATGTCGCGATGCACAATGCCTTTGGCGTGCGCGGCATCGAGCGCGTCCGCCACATCGATTGCAATGGTCAGCAAGCGCTCAAGGTCCAGCGGATGGTTCTCAATCATGTGCTTGAGCGTCTTGCCTTCCAGATACTCCATCACGATATAAGCGCGTCCATCCTCCTCACCGATGTCGTAAATTGTGCAGATATTAGGATGGTTCAGTGCCGACGCTGCCTCCGCCTCGCGCTGAAACCGGCTGAGCGCCTGCGGGTCGCGCGTGACTTCTTCGGGAAGGAATTTCAGGGCCACAAAACGGTGCAGCCGCATGTCTTCGGCCTGATACACCACGCCCATGCCGCCGCCGCCGAGTTTTTCGATGACCCGATAGTGGGAAACAGTTTGCCCGATCATTATTTGGCAGATCGTAGTTTGACCGGCGCTTGTTTACCCAAAGCTAGTGTGGCCGATTCAGTGGCGCTACGATGCGCAGCTATGGTAGGTGTCGCGCGGGTGGAAAGTCAACGCCAGGGCTGCTCACGGGGCGGATCGAGGGATCTGGATGGGCTAGCCCTGTGGGTGATTTGTAATATTATTCCCCGCGACAAAATTTTACTCGGCAACCCAGCACCTCCGGCGTTAAGATGTGCGCATGGCGAAGAAAACCGGACTCAGCGATTCGACTCTCTGGATTGGCACCATTGTCTTGTTGGCGATTGCTGCGTTGACCTACTTCAAGAAGTAAGCGCGAGCAGGAGAAGCAGGCTGCCCGCTTCAGTCGCGGAGGCCCTCTGCGGCGTAGATGTCTGTATGCCATTGCAATGCCAGCTGAATCGTACGGCACCGGGTTAAACTCCCCATGTCAACGTTTGTCCTTGTACACGGCGCATGGCAGTCGGCGAGTACGTGGGACCTGTTGTCTCCCTTGCTGGAAAAGCGCGGCCATCGGGTAATAACACCGGTCCTTAGTGGTCTTGGCACGGACCAACACCGTCTTTCTCCAGAGATTACGCTCCATCAACACATCGCTGATGTTTCGCTTGCGTTGTCAAAGGCCCCGGAACGAGTGATCCTCGTGGGCCACAGTTACGCGGGCATGATCATCAGCGGCGTGGTCGAGGCAAACGCCGATTGCGTGCAGCGACTAGTTTTCCTGGATGCGTTCATTCCCGAAGATGGACAAAGCGTGCTTGATTTGCTTCCACCTGAAATTGGCGCCCATTTTCGCAATGTCGCGCGGGAACTTGGAGATGGCTGGCGGCTGCCTGGCGGGGAGGGCCACCTTGATCTTTGGGGACTAAAGCCCGGTGAGGCGCGTGAGTTTGTGCGTGCGCGACTGTGTGATTTTAGTCTGCGGTGCTTTGAGGAACCGCTGCGTCTTCCGGCCAATCGGAAGGCCAGCGTTCCAGCCACTTTTGTTGCCGGCGTTGCGGAAGGATATCCCGCCCGCCCGTTTTTCGAGCCATTTGCCCGCAAGGCCCGCGCTTCCGGCTGGGAGGTTGCCGAACTGAAGACGGGCCACGACTGCCATGTTGAACGTCCGGGCGAGGTTGCGGATATTTTGCTATCAGCCGCGTCTTAATAAGCCCGCAAGACTTTGCAATCAGCCGCGCTGCAATAAGCCCGCAAGACTTTGCAATCAGCCATCTTGTTTGCCGGCAGTAGCCTAGGCTCATTAGAAATTCTAGCTATTGATTGTTGATTCGCTTGTTGCGGGAATCTTCTCAACGATGGGAGGCAATGGCTCGAATCTCATCCCCTCAAACCAAAAGAGGGCCTGAAAGGGCAGTCCGCCATACCCCATCACATCCCCTCACCACACCCTGCACACCTGATCTGCCACCTTCACCATCGGCTGGCCCGCTTTGCAGTTGAAGGCCTTCGCGAACTCCGGCATGTTCACCACCACGCCGTTGATGCGATACTTCGCCGGCGAATGAGGATCGGTCGCCACACGCACTCGAATGTCATCCGGACGCTCGTTGGCGCAATCCCACTGCGCGAAGCCGACAAAGAAACGCTGCTCAGGCGTGAGGCCGTCCACCGATTGCAAATTCATGTCTTTGGTTTTTTCCTGCCAGGCTTCGAAGGCCAAAATTTCTCCACCGAGGTCGGCGACGTTTTCGCCCAGCGTCAGCTTGCCGTTGATGTGCTGGTCATCCACCGCAACGTAGGACGAATACTGATCGTCCACGCACTTGGTGCGGGCGTCGAATTTCTCGCGGTCGTCTTTCGTCCACCAATCTTTTAAGTTGCCCTTGGCGTCGAACTGGCTGCCTTCATCGTCAAAGCCGTGCGTGAGTTCGTGACCGATGGTCCCGCCCGTGTTGCCGTAGTTGGGAGCGTCGTCCATCTTGCGGTCGTAAAGCGGCGGCTGCAACACGCCTGCCGGAAAATTAATGTCGTTCATCTGCGGATTGTAGTAAGCATCCACCGTGGCGGCGGAAATGTCCCACTCGCCGTGGTCCACGGGCTGGCCGATTTTGTTGATCTGGCGGTGCAGTTCGAACGAACCGGCGCGTTCCACATTGCCGGCGAAATCGGTTTGCACCAGCTTGATGGAGCTGTAATCGCGCCACTTGTCGGGATAGCCAATCTTGTTGCGAATGCCACCGAGCTTGATGACGGCTTGTTTCTTGGTTTCCGGGCTCATCCAGTCGAGCTGCCCAATGCGCTCACGCATGGCTTCTTCAATGCGGTTGACCATATCGAGCGCGTCGGCTTTAAGTTCGGGCGAGAAAACTTTCTGTACATACGCCTGGCCCAGCGCTTCGCCGAGGTTGTAGTCGGTGTACTGCACGCAACGCCGCCAGCGCGGCTGCTGCTCTTTCGCTCCGCGCAGGTACGCCCGATAGAAACTGAAATTTTCATCCACGAACGGCTGCGAGATAAATGGCGAATACGAATCGGCTACGTGAAAGCGGAAATAGGTCTTCCAGTTGGCGAGCGATTCGCTTGAGAGCGAGTCATTCACCTGCTTATAGAACTTCGGCGCGTCGACGTTCACAGTCTCAAACGCCGGATATTTAGCCTCGCGGTAATAAGCCGCCCAATCGAAGTTCGGTGCCAGCGCTTGGAGGTCGCCCATCTTCATCTTGTTTTTCAGGTTGTAGGGATTGCGCCGCTCCACCGGCGTCCACTGCGACTTTGCAAAGGCGGTTTCCATGCGCATGACCGTCTCGGCATTCGCCTTGGCAACTTCGGGCTTGTCGCCCAACAACTCGAAAACTTTCTGCACATGCTGTACATACTTCTCGCGGATCTCCTTCGACTTGGCGTCTTCTTTGGTGTAGTAATCGCGATTGGGAAGTCCGAGCCCGCCCTGATCGAGGTCAGCGATATACGATTCCGAGTTGTCAGGATCCTGCCCGGAACCAGCGTCAAACAGAATGGTGCGCCCGAACGGCAGCGTATTGTTTGCCGTGAAAGCCGCAAAGTCGTGCACCGACTTCAGATTGGCAATGGCATCGAGTCGCGGCTGAATCGCATTCAGACCACGCTGATTGACCGCGCTCTCGTTCATGCACGCGCCATAGAAGTCGCCAACCTCCTGCATCGCCTGCGTCTGCCCGGCTTTGTTGGCCGCGGCCTCGTCCAAAATTCCGCGGAGGAACATCAGGTTGTCCTGATAGAGCTTTCCATAGACGCTCCACGAGGTCTGGTCCGGCGGAATCGGATTTTTCTTCTGCCATCCGCCGCACGAGTAGGTGTAGAGATCAACGCACGGATCGACAGTTTTATCCATCGAAGTGACGTCCAGACTCGGTGAGTACGGAAGCACGGGAGAGTTAGAAGTTTGGGCAAACGATGACGGAACTGTCAGAATAAAGCAGCAAAAGAAGACGGCGATGAGACGGTTCATATATCCCTCTTTGGACGAATCAGCTGGTGAAAGGTTTGCGACCGCCCATGATACACCGCGCGTGTTCGAAAAATGTAGGGGCAGTGTCCCCACCTGCCTGGTCGAGCGAAGCTCGACGGCTTTGTCCGCAGACGATTTTTCGGAATGACAAGAGACTTGAAGATTTTTCTAAGGCGTCGAGCGCGCTCTCTGCGTCCGCGGAGTGCTGCGAACTTCGGTCTTAGCTGATGCAATCTGCACCAGCGTCCGCTCGCCCACCCGCACAAACTCGAGCTCCCGCGCCGCCAGCAGCGCGTTGACCGCTTCTTTAACCCGCGAGCGGGGGACGAAATTCCCAAAGAAAGTATCCAACTCCGCTTGATCGGCAGCAATTACGCAACCCAAGTATTTTGAAACCAATGCAGTCAGCGCCTCGCTCACGCCGAGGTTCATGCCATCGCGCACCGCATCGGGCGACCAGCGGTAGAGCACATCCCAGGACGACCCGTCGTTCGCGTTGTAATCCACGCGCGTAATGCGAAGCCGCGACCACAACTCGACCAGGGCGCCGTCAAGGGCAGGCAAGGAAACGCTGCCACCCAAATCTTCCCGCATCTGCTGTTTGGAGATTGGCCCCTTGCGCCGGATC
>Ga0187847_10001913_pt1 | contig 17608 bp, 13 predicted proteins | sample June2016WEW_4_10_FD_132458 | JGI IMG/M metagenome (GOLD analysis project Ga0187847, IMG submission 132458) | Peatland microbial communities from SPRUCE experiment site at the Marcell Experimental Forest, Minnesota, USA - June2016WEW_4_10 | ecosystem: Environmental > Terrestrial > Soil >...
CGAGTTCGACCAGCGCACGGCGCCGCTCGACGTGATGGCGACAACGCCTTCCTGCATCGAGTCGAGCATGACAGCGAGTTCGGCGCGGCCGCTTTCGAGCTCGGCAAAGTCCTGGCCAAGATGCTCGGCGGTTTGATTCAGAGCGGCTTCAACCACAGAGAGTTCATCTTCGTCATGGGAGTCGATCCGCGCGGCGAGATCGCCCTCGGCGATGCGGCGGGCAAACCCCACGACGCGGCGAAGTCGCGTCGAGATACGGCGCGCTTCCCAGGCAGCTACGGGCACAGCAAGAACCAGTGCAATAAGCACTGACCATAGCGCGTCATGGCCAAGCACACGTACGGCGTCATCTGTCGCGCGCTCCCAAATGCGGTGAAAGACAAACTCTACCACCAGCATCTGGACGGCCAGGAGGAGGAAAAACACTCCGAACAGCTTGGCGAAGAGTCTTTGCGTCATGAAGAACAGCCTTCAGTTATCAGCTCTCAGCGTTCAGCTGGTGTTCTATCCCCAAAAGTTCGCAGCATAAATGACCTGTCATCCTGGGTGGAGTTTGCCGCGCTTTTTGCGGCAAACGAAGTAGAAGGATCTGCGATTGCTCCTCCACCTCTATGCAAAGAACTTCCGGGACGCCATACGAGGTCGCGAGTCAAATGTCTTTCGCGTCTGCCCGTCGTCTAACTGCGAATCAAGCAACAACCGCCTTTCCCGGTAGGAGAAGCTGAAAGCTGACAGCGAATAGCTGCTTTTTTTACTCGCCTTTCGGCAGTTCGAAGCGATAGCCGGCGCCGCGCACAGTCTTCAGGTAACGCGGATCTTCCGGGTCGATCTCGATTTTCTCACGGATGCGGCGCACATAAACATCGACAGAGCGGGGCGTCACGAAGCGAGCGTCGCCCCAGACCGCGTCGAGCAGGTGGTCGCGGCTAAAAACGCGTCCCGGATGGCGCGCCAGGTAATCGAGCAGGCGGAACTCGGTGGCCGTGGTGGTGGTAAGCTCGCCGCGAACCTTCAATTGCATGGCCCCGGCGTCGATGAAGATCTCTTCAAAGCTGATGACCGAGGGCGAGGTCGGCCGCTCGAAGCGGCGCAAAACGGCCTTGACGCGGGCCACCAGCTCGCGTGTGGAAAAGGGCTTGGTAATGTAGTCGTCGGCGCCCAGCTCAAGACCGAGAACGCGATCGTTTTCCCCGGCGCGCGCAGTCAAAAAGATGATGGGAACCGTGGAAAGCCCGGCGTGATTGCGCAGGCGGCGGCAGACGTCGAGACCGTCGCCGCCGGGAACCATGATGTCGAGAAGAAAAAGCGCTGGCGCCTTGCGCTCTGCATCGGGAATCAGATTGGTGGGAGTATGAAAAAGGCGTGCTTCATAGCCCGCCGCTTCCAGGTGATGTTGCACCAGCCGTGCGATGTCGGCTTCGTCTTCCAGAACAAATACGGATTGGCTCAAACCGTCAGTCCTCGTCCCGCGGCGGTTGGGTGGTTCTTAAGGATTGAGCCGCAGGAACCATTAACAGACTAATTCAGGGAAGCGAATGGATTGCAAATGTTTGATGAATTTGGCAAAGCCAGCAACAGGCACTGCGGGCCGGCTAAGATGGATGGTCCTGGCACGGCACGCTTTCGCCTGGCAATGAAGGCGTTTGCCCGGCGCCGGGATCGCTTGCGCCCCTGCGGCGGGCGCGGCGGCTGCGCACTTCGCGAATGGCGACGAACATCAGCCCGGCAAATGTAAAAACCAGCAGCGCAATGGCAGGCAGTCAATGGAGCTGCTCGCTGGGTGCCTCCACGTCGTCGCCCACATCGTGGACCAGCAACGTGAGGCCGAAGAAGACAAAGGCAAGATGTGCAAAAGACCTGAAGCGACGCTTTGCCCAGCGTGAGAAAGGGCTCGATGGCCACCCAGCGCAGCAAATATTTGCGCAGCCAGTAGAAGACGATGGAGAAGGTCACCAGGTTGATCACGCGTAATGGGCCGATCTGCCATTTGTCCAGTTGAATACCGACAATGGCGACAAACGGATGTGCCAGGTAGAAGTCGAGCAGATTATTGATAGCCGCTTTGTGGGTATGGACGGCAATCGCCGCGGCAACGGTAATCGCAAACGCAAGCATAAGAAGCTGGTAACCGTAAATCTTCAAGGAGCGCTTCCATAAACGAATACAGACGCCGGACGCGTCGACAAGAAGCTTGCGGCAGGTGCGTGAGCGTCATCCAGACAAGGAAGAGCCCGCGGAGAGCGTCAAGCTCAGGGCGACGTTCAGGGCGGGAAGACTTCATGCATCGGCCGGGCCGCGCACCACGCGGCGTTATCCGGTAGGACGCTTACGAAATTGCGGGGTTGCCGGGACCTTGCTTGCGGAGTCACAAGGCTCTCATCGATCCGGCAGACTCTTTTTCGTGCAGCGATCCGGCTGTGCCTCGAGCCAAACTACCGTCCAGCCTCCGAAGCTCACAGCAGAAATGACGTTGCCATCCTGAGCGATCAAAAATAGAGGTCATTCTGAGCGAGTCCCGGCCTGCCGGGACGAATCGAAGAACCTGCATTTCGCGACTTCGGCTTATGCACCGAACTCCACTGTCACGACGCTACCGTTTCTTTGCAGATTTCTTCGCGGCCGGCTTCGAACTCTTCTTAGCAGGCTTCGCAGCCGGCTTAGGTTTAGCCGCAGGCTTGGCGGGTTTTTTCTGAGCCGCTTTTGCAGGCGCCTTGGCCAGCGCTGATTTCTTGGCGGCGGGCTGGGTTGGCTTTGCCGCTTGCGCTGGCGCCGGTTTTGCCTTTACCGCGGGAGCCGGATGGGCCGTTGGAGGCGCAGGTTTTGCCGGCGCTGCCGCCGGCTTGTCCTTTTGCGCCGGTTGCGGAGGTGCGGGCTTGGCCGGGGAAGCTGGCGTTTCCGCTTTGCCCTGCAGTTTCTTAGCCGTGGCCGGCGTCGTAGACTTCTTCTTACTTGCCGCTGCCGCCTCTTTCTCTTGCGCTTCGTCCTCGTCTTCGTCGGACTCTTCCTCGTCGCCTTCGTCGCCTTCCAGAGCACCTTTGGGCAAAACGCTCAGGTCCAACTCCTCGTCGTCGCCGTTCGTCTCCAGATCGTCGTCTCCCCCGAGCCCATCTTCGGACTCGTCTTCGTCTTCAAGCTCCTGCTCTTTCATCCGGGCTTCGGCGCGGCGAGCACGTGGGCGCTTAACTGTAACCTGCGGGGGCGGAGCCGGTGGCGAGTGCGGCTCAAGGTAGGCACGCATCTCTTCGGGCGTAGTCAGGTTGCCATCGATCAGCTCCAGAAATATCTTCTCCACGATCTCGGCGTATCCCGACAACTCAGGCGTAATGCGCATCTCCTGCATGAGCACATATGGGATGCGTTGCCGCGCCTCCGGCCACACTTTGAGGAAGAGATGAAAGCGTTCCTGGACGGCTTTATCTTTGCTGATAAAGCCAAGCCAGAGAATCGCTTCCGGATCATAGCTCATGAAAAGCTTGTAGCTTGCCGAGGGCTTCGCATTTTGCTTCGACAGCAGCACTTTGGCGAAACCGTTGGCATGGGAATCCAGATGGTTCCACTCCTCCACAAAGCCCGGCCGCAGTATGGCTTTCTTGAGCGCCGGCAGCTCTTTCAGCTTTGCAGTGAGCAACTGCATCTGAGCCGCTGAAAGGTCGGGGTGAATCCCTTGCACTAGCAATTGCACTGCAAGATCGTGCAGGGCCGCGAGCTTGGCTTCATCGGCCTTGGCTGTGGTCCAGGCAGGAAAGAGAACCTTCATCCAGCCCTCGGCCTCCAGGGCGCCGAGTACCTTCAGCCCATCTTCTTCATGGCCAATCTGCTCCAGCTCCTGGCTGCGTTCGTGCGCCGACAGGTGCTCGATCACACCTTCATTTTTCGCATTTTCGTAGCGGGTCTGGGTTCTGGGATCCATCTCCCAGCCCAGCCGCGCGCGATACCGGATGGCGCGGATCAGCAGCGAAGGCTGTTCCAGGAACCCGTAATTGGAAACCAGGCGCAGGCTACGGGTTTCTATATCGGCAACGCCATTGAGCGGGTCCATCAAGAGGCCAAAGGAGCCTTCATTGAGAGAAATGGCCATGGAGTTGACCGTAAAGTCGCGGCGACGGAGGTCTTCGTGGATCGACGCCCAGTGATACACCGGCTTGCCAGGCTTCGGGTACTCCACGCGATGCGTACTGACAACATCCACGCGCACTGTGCCTGGGAAACACAAATAAAGGCTCCGGGAGATCTCGTCTTCGCCCCACAGCGTGGCGCCGAGTTTTTCCAATGCCTTCTTGAGCTTAAGGGCATTTCCGTGAACCGCAACTTCAAGTTCCCGGACAGCATGGCCGCTGGTCAAATCGCGAACGGCATCTCCGGTAAGGAAAAGAATAATGCCGGCTTCGCGTGCCACCGTGCGCAACTCGGTGAGAGCGTGGCGTTGATCGGCAGAAAGCCGATTTTCCAGCAGGTAGACGTAGTCGGGCATGGGCTATCCTGTTTCTGCCACCCTCATCATCAGCCAAGTGCTTGATGTTGTTGCCCTTACAGGCAAATTAATGAGAGCCAGCAAAGACAAACATTAACACAAGTTGAGCAGAATGACCAGCTTTCAAGCTCTTCTCAGTTTGCTATTGGACGCGCGGAACCTCCGGGAAGACTCCTTCGTGCCGGCTGGACTCTACTTTTGAAAACCAGGGGAGCCAGGAAGAGCAATACCTTAGACGCTTGACCGTGCGACAATCCGTAGCGATGGCCTCGGCGCGCAAATCCGTCATTGTGCGTAAGTTCTCGCGCGACTGGTGTGCCGGTTACGCGGGCGCGGACTTTGGACAGCAGAAGCTGGAACTGGAGTTTCTTGACCTCGGCGGCAAGGTGGTCCGCATGGGCTGGGACCAGGTGAAGTGGGTCTGCTACGTGAGGGACCTCCCTGCCGGACCGACGGACCAGGCAAACCCTGAGCGTCTTGTGCGCAAGCGGTTTTCGCTGCGGCCGCGCACCGCCGGCCTCTGGCTGCGCCTAACCCTGACCGACGGCGACGAGCTCGAAGGTCTGGCAGCCAATGACCGCTCACTTGTCGACGGCGCCGGCCTGCTCCTCACCCCGCCCGACACGCGCTCCAATACCCAGCGCATCTACATACCGCGGCAGGCGATCCAGACCCTCGAAGTGCTGAGTCTGATCGGCGCCGCAGGCCGCAAACGTGCCGAGGCGGTGCAGCCAGGCGAAGAGCAGCCCGGTTTGTTTGCCAGCGACAGAGACGCGGGCTGAATTCCCGACGACTCGAGAGCTGGCCACGACGAGATAGAATCATCCCGCAGGATGTATGAAGGCCAAAGAACAATGTCACATCAAGTCTCATCACTATTCATTTTCTCAGTCGGTTGTTTATTGCCTTTTGTGGGCTTCACGCAAACCAGTGCGTCGAACTCGCCCGACAGTCGTGCGCAGGTAGTCATAGGGGCGTCAGGTAGCTCCTCCACAGTAGTCGCGATTCCAGCAGAGACATCTTGGACAGGCACAATCTCCACAAGTACTCGCGAGCCCAAGGCAATGGATCCGGGTAACCTGCAAGCTTGGCTTGATGCTCGCCGTCATGAGAATGGCCTCTCATCTGCCGACCTACAGCCTTGGCACGTGGTGATTACTTACGATCAGTTCGACGAAGACGGTGACAACGTGCATAGCGGGGTAGTTGAAGAGTTCTGGGGCGATCCGCAGAGATCGAGAATCAACTTCAAAAGCGATGAGCTGGCCCAGACGGATTTCACTACGGAACGAGGACTGTATCGCGCGGGCGACCAGCGGTGGCAGAAACGAAATGAATCCGAGGTCCGCTTAGCGGTTATCGATCCGTTTGCCAATGCCGCGATTCTGCAAGGACTTCACTTCGCACGGATTGAACGGACATTCGGGGACCACATGCTGGGCTGCGACGTGTTTGATCGAACTTCGGGAGGAACCAATAGCCCCAATCAGTATTGCTACGACAAGAAGGATTCGGCGCTCCGGTACGTGAGGGGACCGGGATGGTGGCAAATAGCATATAACGACGTCGTCTCGTTTCAAGGCCGTTTTGTCGCACGGAATGTCGAGGTCACCGATGGCGGACACCCATTCCTCAAGCTTCGGGTTACGAAATTGGAGCAGCTAGATCATCTCGACGAAAACGAGTTCTCGCCGACTGCAGATGCAGTGAATCTGTCGGGAGCCAGGGTTTCTGGGGTCGCCATGACTCCCCTGAAGACAGTACCAATCGACATTTCCGCTGTATCGGGTCTGCAGAAATTTGAAGTCGTGGTCCAGATCGTGATTGGGGAAGACGGCAAGGTTATCGAGGTTAAGGCTATCAGCGGACCCAAAGAGGCATACAAGGCCGCCGAATCTGCAGCACGTAAATGGGTATATCTACCCTTCCTAGTGGCCGGTCAACCTGCGGAGGTTGAAACGAAGATTACGTTCAGTAAATTTTGATTTACATCTTCGCCTTCTGGCTAAGACGAAACTTAAAGCCGATGGGCCAACAGTTCGTCAATTACCCCTGTCGACCTGCAATAGCTCGCAATTCGTTAGGCTGCGGACTCCACCATCGCCTCACGCGCTCCGCAGGAGCCCGGCACGCCGCTCATCGAGCAGACTTTTGTAGTAATCGACGGTCAACCCCACAACATGCGGCTCCGCGAAATACTCCACAATCCACGCGCGGCCGGCTTGGCCCATGCGCTGCCGGCGCTTAGGATCGCGAATGAGTTTCATCGCAGCTTCATAGATAGCGTATGGATGCCCCGGGGGAATCACAAGGCCAGTCACCTCGGGCACCACTGAATCGCGCGCGCCGGTCGAGGCAGTGGTGACCACGGGAATCCCGGTGGCTGCCGCTTCCAGCACAGCATTCGGGAAACCCTCTCGCCACGTGGGCAGAACCAGCAGATCCATGGCCCGGTAATAGGGCGCCATCTCGCCGACGAATCCCGTGCAGTAAATGTTGGGGTGGCTGAGAATGCGCGCCCGGAGCTCTGGATCGAGTGCGTCTTCGGCAACATCGAACCAACCCACAAGCAGCAGTCTTGTGGCTGGCTCGGCGGCAAGAATCAGATCGAAGCCTTCAATGAGTTCGGGCAGTCCTTTGTCCCGTGTCAGCCGGCCGGAGAAGCCGATCACCGGGGCGCTCGGCGGAATGCCCAGCTCTTCGCGTATCTTGCTCGGTCCGGGACAAAAGCGATCGACATCGACGCCATTGCTGCTTCCCGCTCCGAGCAGCCGTAGTTTGTCGGCAGGCGCCACGCGCAATGCGAGGGCTTCCTCGCGCAGGCTCTCGCTGTTGCAGACCACCACGTGCGCCGAGCGGGCGGCCATGCGTTCGGCGGCCAGCAGCACGCGCCGCTTGATTCCCGATGTGCCCTCCAGCTTGAGCCCGCGCAACATGTAGACACGCCGTGGCACACCGCGTAACCGGGCGGCGAAGGTTCCCAGCAGTCCTGCCTTCGGAGTACTGAACTCAACCAGGTCCGGGCGGCATTTGCCAATCAAACGCCAAAGACGGAAGAAAGCCACAAGGTCGGCGAAGGGAGCCATGCCGCGTTGCATGGGTAGCGCGATCCGCTCCACGCCATCGCGCGTGGCCGTCAGATCGAGCAAAGGCCCGGGACTGGAGACCAGGAGAACGCGGAATCCGGCCCTCCGCAGGGCGCGCAGCCGCGCCCCCAGCACCAGGCAGGTCTGCGCATGCGTCACACCCACCAGAATCGTGGGCGGCAGCTTCTGGCATGACGTCGAGATGTCGAGATGAAAGAAAGCCGAATCTGCGATAACAGCGCCTCTGTAGGCGGAAATTCGCCCCAACGCGAGTACCTCGGAGCAGGCTCTGGGTAGAAATGTTACAAGTGTAGCGTTTTGAGACATTATTAAGGGCCACCAAGAGAAGATGCAGTGATTTCCAACACATAATCTCCAGATGCGCTGTCCGACAATTGCTTTCTTTCGAGGAAACACGTGGTGGAACGCACAAAAGTCCTCCTGTTGACCCCGCGAATTGGCGGCGGCGGCGCCCAGCAAGTGATGGCGCTGGTGGCGCGAGGTCTATCGAAGGAGCGCTTCAAGGTCCATCTGGGCCTGGTCCGAGCTCGAGATTCAGACCCGCGCGCCATGCCTTCCTGGGTGACGGTTCATGTGTTTGGCGCCGCGCGCGCACGCTCAGCAGCGCTGCCACTCATCCGGCTCGTGTGGCGCTTGCGGCCGGACGTAATTCTGTCGGGAGCCCCCGAAATCAGTTTCCTGGTGCTTTTTCTGCGGCCGTTCTTCCCACCGGCAACGCGCATCTTGGTCCGGCAAAACTCAACCGTCTCTGCGGCTCTGGCTCACGGCAAAGTTCCCTGGTATACGCGCCTGCTTTACCGGTTTCTCTATCGGCGCGCCCACGGCGTCATCTGCCAGTCCAGTGCTATGGCCGAGGACCTGGCGCGCGAGACCGGAGTCCCGATGGAAAACATCACGGTGTTACCCAACCCGGTAGATCTCGAAGGCATTCTTGCCGCGCAGGGTGCGCCTTCTGCGTGGAGCGGTGATGGCCCGCACCTGCTAGCCGTAGGCCGGCTGGTGCCGGAAAAAGGTTTCGACCTGCTCATCGAGGCGCTAGTCAGTGTGCGTAAGCGATTCCCGAGTGCCGATCTCACAATTGCCGGGTCCGGACGCGAGAGAGCCGCCCTTGAAGAGCTTAGCCTTGAAGCAAATTTGGGAAGTTCATTCCGTATAGCGGATTCGCTCGACACACCCTATGCGCTTTTCCCGGGTGCCACGCTCTTCGTGCTGTCGTCGCGTTACGAGGGCATGCCAAACGCGCTCCTAGAAGCCGCTGCGGCTGGCCTTCCCCTGGTGGCAACACCGGCGTCGGGAGGAGTCGTCGACCTGCTGCGTGAGCGCAATGGCGCTTGGCTTGCAGCGGAAGTCTCTGCAAATGCACTAGCTGACGCCATCCTCCTGGCTCTAGAAAACATAAGCTCGGGGCAGCGTTTCCGCCATGGCTTCTTCCCGTCGAAGGCCAGTCTGCCCGTCTAGAGTCTGTTCACACCATCACCTCACGCGTTCGCCGCCGCTCATAGCTCCAGTGGCTTACCACAATACGGTCCTAATTACTGTAATGCGGGAAAATGCCGCGCTATGAAATCGTGAGAGCGGGCCCTAAGAGCCCTTCCAGGGACAAAAAGCTCACCATCTGGTGCAGTTGTCAAGATGTCTCAAAGTAAAAAGTAACCTACTTTTCCTGAAGTGATTTTCTTCCTTGACAGGTTTTTGTTTTTATTGTTTCCTAGGACTACAGATTTCCAGTTATCCACATTTCCACCTCCTGCGAAGGACCAGCTACCAGGGTCACTCCTGCGTTGTTGTAAAGGGGCTCGCTTAGGCGGCGCATCATTGGGCATACCGGGCCAAGAGTTATCAGGCTTTCATTCATAGAGCATCGCCCACGATCGCCAAGCAGGTTCCCACCAAAGCACTTCACGGTGCGCGCTTTTCTGTGCCTGTGAGTTGACCGCGGTTGCAATGCGATCCACTCAGGCGCCGATCCCCCAACGACCATCGTGAGCTCGTTTTCGCTGCGGCACGGATTAGTTCCGGCTGGCAGCATGCAGTTGTGTCGATGGAGGGTTCCTTGGTTCGTAACTATTTGCGTCATTCGCTCTCAATTCTTCTGATTCTCTTATCGCTTCCATTCCTCGCGGTCTCCTTTCTGGTGGCGGCGCTGTGCGCCGCGGCGGCTGCGGCGTTCCCACACCTCCACCGGCAGCAACAGGCCAATGCAATAGGCCTCGGCAAGCCGCGGACTGTGGATCAATTCGGGTTCGAAGATGCCCTCACTGCCTATGAGGACCTGATCGGCACACACGCCTGGAACAGATCATGAAACATGCGGCGATCGCCATTCCAGGCCTCGACCGCATTGCCGGTGCCGAACAGCAAGTGATGCTGCTGGCTAAAGGCTTGCGCGGGCGCGGCTGGCGTGTGACCGTGGTCGCGCTCTCGGGCACCGGGGGCGCTGCGGCTCAAGAGTTGACGAATGCAGGCGTCGCGTTTCTCCGGCTGGACATGCGCAAAGGGCTTGCCGACCCAAGAGGATGGCTACGCTTCCATAATTGGCTTTGCCGTGAGCAGCCTGACGTGGTGCATGCCCACTTGCGGCATGCTGCTTGGTTGGCGCGATGGTCGCGTCTGGCCGCTCACGTCCCGCTGGTGGTCGATACACTCCACAGCTCGTCGACAGGAAAGCTGGGACGGAGGGTGGGCTACGCCTGCAGCCGATGGTTGCCGGACCACGTGACGGCTGTGAGCGAGGCTACGGCTGCGTCGCACGTCGCAGCCGGGCTAGTGAAGCCCGATCGGGTGTCGGTGCTCGCCAACGGCATCGACGTGGATCGCTGGCAACCGGATGCACGGGAACGATTGGAGGCACGTGAAGAACTGGGCCTCGGGGATGACTTCCTGTGGCTGGCTGTGGGCCGCCTTGAAGCTGTGAAGGACTACCCGACGTTATTGAACGCCTTTGCGCGCGCCCCCAAGCCGGCGCAGCTGCTGGTTCTGGGCACTGGGCCGCTCGAAACGCAGCTGAGGCAAATGGCCGAGGGGCTGGGCCTCAGCGGGCGCGTGCGCTTCGCGGGTTTCTGCCCGAATGTGGCGCGCTGGATGCAGGCGGCCGATGGATTTGTCCTTTCGTCGCGCTACGAGGGGCTGCCCATGGTTCTGCTGGAGGCAGGCGCGTGCGGACTACCCGCCGTCGCAACGGATGTTCCCGGCACGCGCGAGGCGATCGTGAATGGAGAAACAGGTTGGCTGGCGCCTGCCGGCGATGCCGATCAGCTGGCTGCGGCGATGCGCTGGCTGATGCACATGCCCGCCTGGAGACGCCAGGCCGTCGGAGAACGGGCACGGCAGCACGTGATCCGGCACTTCAGCCTGGAAACCATTCTCGACCGCTGGGAGCAGCTTTATGCGGAGTTGCGGGAACGTAAGAACCCCAGCCGGCGAACGGATCCCACGGCATGGGAGAGTTTGCGGCGCCACACCGTGCACTCAGCCTGAGTGCGCTCGGCGTGAGTTAAGCTGGCAGGCTCACCACAGACGAGCACTCGATCCACCGATGTGAATTGCATTGCATGTACGGCGAGAAAGCCGCGCAGAGCCGCGATCTCTTGGTCGCCGACGGTGTTGGGGTGGACGCAGATGGTCCACAGGCCGCACGATTTTTCAACCGGCGCCCACAGCTGTTGCGGAATCCAGGTGATGCCGTCGAGAAGATATGGCCGGCGGGCAAACCCGTCTGACACCAGCGATATTCCCTCCCCCAGCAACGCCCGGAGGGTCTCGGCATCGAAGCCGTGACGCGGTGCCACCCAAATCTTCGGGTTGAGGCCGTGGCCGCGCAAGATGCCGAGACCCTCCGCGATCCATGCGCGCTGCGCTTCGGCGGGAACGCCGGCAAACTCTGAAGTCCGATGCAGATCGATCAGACTGCGCCCCCGTTCCACGCACACATGGCGGTAGCCGTGCAGGCCAATCGCCGCTCCGGCCGCCTCCAGTCTGCACATACGCTCCCAGAAAGCCGGATCGGGCGCAGAAACCTTCAGTTCTGGGTCCCGGTTGTCCGGAACCACTGCCAGAATCGGCTTAAGACCGAACTCTTCGATCAACGACTCAAACCGCGCCCACCGTTCCGACCAGATGGTCGGGCAAAGATCGTCGATGCGCAGCAGATATTGTGCCGGCTTGAAGCTCATGCAGCTGCCTCCGCCGCCGTTGCGCGCTTCAGGAGCTTTCGGCTCCAGTACCAAAGGAAGAAGAACGTGCTCACGGTCCAAAGCGAGGTGGCGAGCGCGATTCCGGCCACGCCGGACCAATGCATCAGGATGAAGCAGTGCATCAGGACGAGATTGAGCACAATATCGAGGCCCAGGTTGATCATGCCGCAGTAGAGGATCAAATCGGTGCGGCGCATGGCCACAATGAATCGGTAATAGACGCGGCTGGTCACATAAAACGGGATTTGGATGGCGTACATAGCAAGCACGGCGGCCACGATTGCAGTGTCGTGCGTGCCGAAGCGTCCGTGTTGATACGCCACGCGCACCAGCGGCCTCGCACCGGCAATGAGTAGAACCGCGATGGGCACCGAGATAAACGCTGTGATCCTTGACCAGGTGCGGATGGTGTGGCGGCATCCGGCCCAATCGCGGTGAGCAATCATGCGCGCAAACGAGGGCACGATGGCCGTAGAGACCGCCCCGGCCAACAGCGTGAGCACGACACTGACAAAACGATTCGCGTAGACCAGCGCCGAAACGCTGCCTGCGGCCAGCATGGCGGCCATCGACTGATCGACAAGCAGGCCGCCCGAAGAAACTACGCTGCTCAGCAGCACCGGTCCGTACTGCCCGGCCACTTCGCGCATAGCTTCCGTCATCCCATGCCAGCGTAGGCGAAAGGGGTAGCCGTGCGCCTCCATCATCCACGCCACAATCACGACGTGCAGCAGCGAGCCGGCCAGCGTGGCGTAGACCATGGCCCAGATGCCGAAACGGCTGCCGAGAAACAGCGCGCCGAAAATGATCGAGACAGAAATCACGGTAGGCGCCAGTGCGGGACGTGCAAATCGATCGAGCGTGTTCAGAATCGCCGTGCAGTTGGTGGCGATGCCGGTGAGAAGCACGATAGGCAAGAGCCCATAGAAAAGATGAATCGACAGCGCGAGTTTCTCGGGCGGGAAGTTGGATGCGATGAGCGGAAAGAATCCGCGTGCCAGCAGCGCCATCACAAGTGACACGGCGCCGAGAAGCAGGCACATCCAGAGCATCGAACTCGAAAGCAGTTGCTGAGCGCGTTCTTTACCCTCCTGTTCCCTCACCCGGACCAGCGTAGGCACGAGCGCCTGGTTCATCGATTCGGAGATCAGGTTCACAAGCAGGCCAGGAATAAGCGCCGCGGCAAGGAACGCGTCCATGGCGTCGGAGCGGCCATAGACCGAGGCGACAGCGATCTCCTTCGCCGTGGCAACAAGCTTGACGACGATGCCCGCAGCGCCAACCGAGAGCGCCGCATGCAAGATGCTGCGATGGACGGCGGAGGACCGTGTGGGCGCGGCGATGGGCGTAGCAAGCGGCATAGTGACGAACGCTTCTCAGGAACCTGGCTCAACTGCGAAGGCTGGAACTGAACAGCCGGGCAGCCGCGGCGGCGCGAGGCGGAAACATGCAGCGAGGCCGAGCGGATCTTCTTCGCTCAAGCGCGCCGCGAGAAGAACAATGCCGAACAGCAGCCATGTGGTTCGGTTCTCTTCGACTGTGGCAATGAGCGACGTAATTGCCCAAACCAATAGGGACGTAACCAGCGCCAGACGGAATAGGCCATGACTTTGTAGCGCGGCACGCACGGCCAGGGCCACGAGCAGCGAAGCGAGAAACAAAGCGCACAGCCCGCCGCCAACCAGGATGGAAAGCACCGTGTTATGCGCGGTGTCAATGGGTGTAGTATGCGCGGCCTCCACAAACGAGCCCGCTCCGCTGCCAAACCAAGGCGCATGCACAAACGCCTCCCAACCTGCCGCCCAGATATTGGTGCGCTGGTTCAGGTCGCCGCCCTGCAGTTGCTCGGGAATCGTGGCTAGGCGGCCGATCGTCCCCGCTGGAACGATCAACCAGATTGCGGCGAGAAAGGGCGGCAGAGCAAAAGCCCCCACGGCCACGCGTCGCGCATGGCCGTGGGCCAGCAGAACTAACGACCCGGCAAGAGCCACTAGCGCCGCCAGGAATCCACTGCGCGAGGCCGTGAGCAGAACCGCGACGATGCCGACCGGCAGAAATCCGATGGCCATCAGTCGCCATGGCCAGCGACGCTCGCAGTGCACCAGTATTGCGGCAAGGGGAAAACCAATGTCGATGAACCGAGCCACTTCATTAGGGTCCTGGCCGTAAGCAACAAAACGAATTTGCCCGGCAGCGACGGCCTCCGGCGAGTGAAAAGCGGCAAGCGTGAGCAAGGCGAGAACCCACGAGCCGGCCACTGTGGCGCGCAACAGATTGCGGAGATCGCCGGGCGTATCGGCAAACTCCCACACCAGCCAGACGATCATGAACTCCTGAAAGTAGCTGCGGAGTTTCACCAGGCTCTCCATGGCGTCGATGCTCCACAAGCATGTGCAGCAGAACCAAAGGTAGAGTGCAAGAGTGATCCAGCAGAATGCGCAGGGCGTGCGCATGCGTCCAGCCTGAAAGATGGCGGGCACGACTGCCAGCAATACCAGAACCCCAACGATGCGCGCTACGTTGCCCAGTGGTTCGCCCAGGTTGAGGGAGTACTCCCAGGGAATGGCGAAGGCAAGCAGCAGCAGAAGAATCCACGTAATCCGTCGCATCTCAGGAGATCCTCAATACCTTTGCGAATAGACCAGCGCTGAGTAAATCGTGACGCCGATGGTGGATTGGAGGGCGGATTCTATGGTGCGGTTCACCAGGTTCTTGGCGAAGGAGTCAGGTACGTAGAGAATGTCGCGGTCCTCAATGGGCTGATCGGGGTCCTGTCCGTGCAACATGCGCTTCAGGTTGAGGGAGACCATGGTGCGCCCGCCCTTTTGCTCGCGAATGAGCACAGCACGGGTGACACCGGCGTTAAGCGACGGGCCCCAGGCCAGCGAGAGCGCCTGCACGACAGTGAGCCCTTGCACGGGATCGACCGGGAAGCCTCCAGGACGAATCACGTCACCCACCACATAGATAAGGCCGGCACGGCTCACCTGCACCGTGTCGCCGGGGCTCAGCTCCGGATTGTGATCGGAGGCAGTGTCAGTGCCGCTGGGATCGAGAACCACTGGATGCGCCGTCTTCGGGTCGCTCGCATGAAAGACATTCACCAGCCGGCCGGCATTGGGCGAGAGGCCTTGGGCAGCGGAGATCAAGTCGAGCAGGCGATGGTGGTAGGTGTAGGGATACACGCCGGGACGGGCTACTTCGCCGAGTACGCTGACGTCCTGCCCGGCGTAGCCCGTGACCATCACGGAGACCAGCGGGTGCAGCAGCATGCCCTTGGCGAGCAAGACGGCTTCAATGGCGTGCGCGGCGGCCTTCTCGTCCATGCCGTCCACGTTGACCTCTCCAATCATAGGCAAAGTCAGAGTGCCCTCAGAGGAGACACGCACCACCGAGTGAAATTCGGGCGTGTGGTATTCGCTGATGTCGAGAGAATCGCCGGGGCCGATGGGCGCTGCCATGAGAGTCGAGGACTGCACGCCTGCAATCTGCGGCGCACCGCTGGTTTCCGGATTGTTCCAGACCGTGGGCGCTTCCTTGGGATTGGGAAGGGGGCGCGTCTCCTGCGTTTGCGGCAAGTTGGTCACCCCGCTGGGCAGGCCCGAAGTGTTGGGCGTGGGCGCTTGCGCGTGGAGCAACGCGACGGACGCGAACAATGCCATAAGCACCGTTGCGGCACGGCGCGCCGACGCTGCCAGCGAGTCGCGCAAAAACGCTGCCCCCACAGCAACCCACAATCCTGCGAAGAACGTGATCGCAAGGTAAAGCGGCAGATTGGGCGCTACAGGCTTGGCCGGCTCTCGCGCCGCATCGACCACGGAGATACTTGAGCCGTGCACTCCGGCGGCGAGGCCCGCTTCCTCGGATTTTTCGAGCACACGAAGGTATAGATCGTGGCTGGCATTCGCTTCCTCGCGCATGACGGTGTACTCCGTTGTGGCTTCATTCACCTTCAGACCTTCGCTGGTGGCCTGATCCAGGCTTTTGCGCACCAACTGCTCGCGATCGGCAGCGGTTTGCCAGTTGCTTTGGAAACGCTCCACCAACTTCGCGTCTTCCGCCTTCTTCTGCCGGTCGAGATCCTCGAGTTGACGGCCGATCTCGACCACGCGCGGAAAACCGGGCCCATGTTCGGCGCTCAACTGGGCTTGTTCCTGCTCCAGGTCGCTGCGCCGGCCGTGGATCTGCTGCAAGAGCGCAGTGGCAAAGTTGCCATTGCCAGTCTGCAGTCCCGGATCAGCGGCGATCACCATCTCGGGGTCGCCCTGCGAGGCGGTGCGATATTCTGCTTCGCTCAAAATGCGATCTGTCGTCGCGGTAACAAGCTGGCGGCTCAACTCGTCGATCTCAAGCAGTGCCGAGTCGTGCGAGGTTTCACCCTCGAGGCCGTTGGCCTGCACCTCCGGCGTGCTCAAAATGCCGTGTTGCGCCTCGAATTCGGCTAGGCGTCGCCGGTCGCGATCCACGCGAGCCTTCAAATCGCCAAGCTGGGTGTTCAACCACTCCGAGGCCTGCGCTGTTGCCCGAATCTGCGACTCCGTCTCCTGCTCCTGATATGTGCGGATGATTGTGTTCACCACTGCGGCCGAAAGTGCTGCGTCCCCGCAGCGAAAACGTACTTCGACGAGCAATGTGCGCGGCATGGTTTGCACGCGCAAGCGCGATTGAAAGCGCTCCAGCAGCCAAGCCTGGGCTGCCGGGCTAGGCCGTTCGGGATTGAAATCCGGAAATCGGCTTTGGAAGCGGCCGCGGAAGCCCGGCTGCTCGTAGAGCCTGAGCTCGGTAATGATGCGCCAGGCAAGCTGATCGCTGCGCAAAACGCTGGCCAGGGTTTCAAGCGCCAGGGGTGCGGTGAGAACCGAAACTGAGCTGAAAGCCTCCTGCTCTTCAAGGCCTAACGTGGAAGCCGGCGCGGTGCGCAGCTCCACGCGGGAGTCGGCTTCGTATTGCTTGGGCGCGATGAGGCAATAGAGAATACAGCAAAGTAGCAGTCCCGCCTCGATGGCCGCAATCAAGCGGCGGCGGCGCCAAATGGCTCGACCCATCTCGCGAAACGATGTCGATCCCGGCCATGACGTTTCGCCCGCAGGAGGCGGCTCCACATCCTCCGGCAATGCAGTCTGAAAGGAGAGAGAATCAGGCAACGGACAGAAAACCTCGCTCAAATCCATTTACGCAGAGCAAAGCTTTCGCCAGGCTCCAGCCGGATCACGGCCTGAAGCCAGATGGTCAGCCACACATTGCCTAGCCAACGCCCGCCATGAGCCTCGCCATCTCCCATCGCGAGCAGGGACACAAAAGATAGCCCTGGCGTTCAGAACGAAAAACCAATCTGAGGAGAAACCTTGTCAGTGTCTTCTATAAATGGCGATTCGTCAATGCCGTTGGTCACACTTGAGGCCGGAACACCAGTCAGTTCGTCGGATAAACGCTAGTGTCCCGAGTCTGAAGTTCGCATCATAATGATCGGTCATCCTGAGCGATGTTTGCCGCGTTTTGCGCGGCAAGCAGAGTCGAAGGACCTGCATTTTTTCTTCGACGAACTTCTGACTCACCACGCTAGTACTACAGTTGCAGATCGCGGATGCGGAGGGAGCAGGCGGCTTCATCCCCTTGAAAGAAAGCACATAAAATCGGGGCCTTCAGGCCCGGGCCGTTGTTTTTTGCCTCCAGATTCCGGCAGATACAACTGTAGTACTAAGTCGCCTGATTTGTAGCCAGATACCACTCGACCGTGCGGCGCAGCCCCTCGGCGAAATCGACCGAGGGCGCGTAGCAGAGCAGTTCACGAGCCAGACCAATGTCGGCCAGGGAGTGGCGGATATCGCCCGAGCGCG
>Ga0187847_10001914_pt1 | contig 17601 bp, 17 predicted proteins | sample June2016WEW_4_10_FD_132458 | JGI IMG/M metagenome (GOLD analysis project Ga0187847, IMG submission 132458) | Peatland microbial communities from SPRUCE experiment site at the Marcell Experimental Forest, Minnesota, USA - June2016WEW_4_10 | ecosystem: Environmental > Terrestrial > Soil >...
ACTATGTCTACGACCGCTTTCCACTGTACGACCTGAATTGGATTGCGCGCGCTCTATCCCAGACGCCGCGGCGATGGATCAACATTCATTGCGGCTTGGATGAAACAAGCGCTCCGCTGGCGGCGATCTTCCCCGATGCAACTGGCCAGGTGGTGGACATCTTTGATGCTCGGATAATGACGGAGACATCCATCAGGCAAGCACGGCAGATCAAACGAGGTGCTATCCCGGCTATGCCGGCACGCTATTACGATTTGGGCTTTGGCGCCAATTCGTTCGAAGCGGCTTTCTCTATCTTTGCAGCGCACGAGTTACGTAGCCACAATCAACGGGTGAGATTGTTTGAAGAGATCTCACGCGTTCTGGTCCCCAGCGGCGAGTTCGTGCTAACGGAACACTCCAGGGACTTGTGGAATCTTCTGGCTTTCGGCCCCGGATTTCTGCACTTCTTTTCGAGGCGTGAATGGCAAAATACGGCCTCCGGTGCCGGCCTCTCACTGCGCACCAAATTCTCGATGACGCCCTTCGTGCACGTATACATTTTGCGGAAAACCATATGACTCTCACTACTCACCTGCATTTCGTCGGCACCCTTCTCTTGCTGCTCGGCATAAGCCACGCTTTCTTCAATCGCTACTTCGGTTGGGAAAAAGAGTTGGAAGTTGTCTCCCTGCTGACTCGTCAAATCTTCTTTGTGCACACCTTCTTCATAGGGCTCGGAGTGGTGCTGGCTGGCGCGGGATCCCTCTTTTATACCGATGCCCTGCTCCGCCCCGGCGACTTGAGCCTTGGCTTACGCCGCCGCTGATCCAGCAGGCCAGGGCAGCCTTCTTCCTCGTAACGCTTCCGCCATCGACGCATCTGCCGATCGCTGATGCCGATCAGCTCAGCCGCCTGCCACCACTTGATCTTGCCCGATATGGCTCGTAGCAGTACTTCCTGTAACTTCGTCGCCCGCTCCGCTGCGGACTGAGGATAAAGCTCCATGCTCTCGTGCATGGTTCCATCCTCGCCGCCGATTAAGCGGACACTTCACTTGCTAAAACTACCGGACATATTATTAGCTATCGATACCGCGCAGACTCATGGTTCCCAGCGTCGTTAACACCTGCCAACGGCCATCAGGTGTGGCCTCGGTCACTCGCTCACCCCGCGGCGCGCATCCCACAATCGAGTCATCTGCGTGGTTACGCCGCTCTCATCGAGGAACTTAAGCTTCTCCGGCGGGATGGTGGCGACGGTGGCCAGCAATCCCTCCCGGGGCTTGCGGTTGGCTTCCGTGTCTCGCTCAAAGGCGTGGAGCGACTATTTTTCAACCTTAGACCCATCTGATGAAGGATCTGACTGACACGGCTCCGGCTCACCGCTATTCCCTGGGCGTGCAATTGTTCGACCAACTCGGCCAGCGTGCGATCCGGTTGCCCCCGTACCCAATTACGCAATAGCTTCTTGACCGGGGCCGTGATCCGACTCAAGCGACCGTGCCGAGACTGGTCTGGCGCTCCATCCGGCCGCTTAACCGCCAATGCCGGCGTATCTTACGAACATACTCGAAGCTGACTCCAAAGCGCCGCGATAATTCCACCTGCGATCCCTCTCGGCGCAGATAGACTTGCAATATCCGGCAACGCAAATCGTCGGACAATGGCTTGGGCATCTCCGTCGGTGCTCGCGAACAATCGCCAAAACCAACCTAACTCCGATCTGCACGCTTGGGCATAGCTATCTGGAACCGCCCTTGGCGCTAAATTGCCTTAGCTATCTCACTTTTCACTGCGCTCATATGCGCGCTCTCCGCGAGCCTTTTGCGCCGTTCCAGTGCGCACACTTAAGCACGCGCCCGCCGCCTATTTCTGGCTCGTAACGAATCGCATCAACCCCTGCGGCTTCAGGTCGGCATCGAGAATTCTGCGTGGCGCAGAATTCGCTGAGCAAACCGCCTCAGCCGCAAGATGTCCGCTCCGCACCCCGCTCTCCATCGTCGAAGGCCATCCGGTCTGTACCCAGTCCCCGGCGAGAAACAGGTTCGGCCACGGCGAAACAGCCGAAGGCCGCGACGCATCAATTCCCGGAGGCACTCCAAAGGTAGCGCGCATTTCCTTTACCAACGCCACCTTCTCCAATTTCGCTTCTTTCACTCGCGGAAAGAACTCGGCCAGTTCGCGAAGCGCTTGCGCAATCGCCTCATCTCGCGGCAACGCTGCAAACGCCCGCGTGGCACTCACAACCAATTCAATGTAATGCCCGCTCCGCTGCTGCAGCCGCGACTGGTTGTACATCCAGTGAATCTCGCGATCCAACAGCACCGCGTGCTCTAACTCCGTAATCTCGCGGTCAAACCACAGGTGAACGCTACAAAGCGGCCAGTGCTCGTGCCGCTCAATCTGCCGCGTCAGCGCGTCTACACCTTCAGCAGGCGGCAATTGCGGAAGCAACTTCTGCGTAGCTTCAAACGGCAGCGCAAGAACCACAAAATCCGACATCAGCTCGCCTGTGCGTGTCCGGATCGTCCACTGTGATGTCTCCTCATCCCACGCGGCACCTTCTACATTCGTATTCAATTGCACGTTCCCGCCGCGCTTTTGCAGAAACTCTGTTAGAGGGGCATACAGTTCGCTCAGAGGCACGGTACTCATCCCCATGCTCCCCGCTTCAGCTGAATTCAGAAACAGTTCGCGGATCACCTTGGCGGCGTACGGAACAGCAATCTCGTCAATCTCCGCATTCATCGCACTCGCAATCACCAGCCGCCAGAAACGATTCACCGCTCCCTCAGTCTGCCGATGCAGCTTGAGCCAATCGCCCAGTGTCCGTCCTGTTTCCACCATCGCATCCGGACGCATCATGGCCCGCATCGCGCGACCCAGAGCCAATTTGTCTGAAAAGTTGAAAGCCTTCACACTCAGAAAACTGGGCGCGCCATGCAACGGCGCAGGCAGTCGAATCGGACCGAATTGAAACGGCCCCAAGCGGGACCGGCGTCCTCCCGGCTCGATCATGGTCATATCGGTTGTCCAATGGATCTTGTCCGCAACACCGACACGCCGATAGAAGCCTCGCAGGTTCGTGCAGCAACCAAACAGCACGTGCTGGCAGTTGTCGATGACCTCGCCCACACCCGGATGCAGATACGAACTTGCTCTTCCACCAAGATAGCTTCGTCGCTCCACCAATTGCACGCGAAAGCCAGCTTCAGCCAGCGCGCATGCCGCGCTCATGCCAGCCACGCCTCCGCCAATCACAGTGACGGTTTTTCCTGATTGACTTGCTGCGCCGCTCAACCCGAGATCCTCACCCAGGCCATCTTCGCCATTCCGCCCGCCAGAATCCGCAGCTTCTCGACAGTGGGTACGCTAGCGCGCTGCGAAAACACATCGAACTCCGTCCGCTCGATTCGCTTCAGCAATGCATGATAGATGTCCACCAGCACACCCAGCGCCGGGCGGCTTTCCTTGTCGATCAGCGGCATCAGGGCCTGCGCCGAAGCGTAATATATCTCCGCCCTCTCACCAACGCCCTTGAGCAGCGCCCGCTCATTCGGAGTCGGCGCGGAGCCTTTCACCCGCTTCAACAGCCCATCCAGCGCAACCCCATGCGCCTTTAGATCCTGCAACGGAAGATATACACGGTTCCGTTCCGCATCCTCGGCCACATCGCGCAGAATATTCGTCAACTGAAAGGCAATGCCGGTTTCCTCAGCTAACTTTTCGGCGTGAGGGTCCGTGTAACCAAATATACGAATACACACCAGCCCCACCACCGACGCTACCAGGTAGCAATATCGATATAGATCATCGAAGGTTGCGTATGTATCCGGCGCGTCCCCCTGCGCTGAATCCAGATCCATCGTCACGCCGGCAACCAACTCATCCAGCAGCGCAAGCGGAATCTGGAATCGCACCGTCGCATCGCGAACCGCAATAAACACTGGGTCGTTCGTCGAGCCGCCGGCGCTCGCGGCCCGCCATGCCGCTATCCACGCATCAAGCCGCGCCCGCCTCTCTTGCATCGGCACACTCTCATCGTCGGCAAGATCGTCAGCCTTCCGCATGAACGCATAAATGGCGCAGATCGCGTTCCGCCGCGGTGCAGGCAGCGCGACAAATGCGTAATAGAAGTTTTTTGCTTCGCGTTTGGCAATTGCCCGAGAGATGGCATAAGCATCGTCCAGCGCAATATTGGCCAAAGTGTCTCGGTCCGTTGTTCCGCTGTGCGTCAATCCGCCTTCTCTCAGTTCGAGCCGCGTCCGTTGAGGCTCAGAAACGGGAAAAGTTTTCCGCCCACGGCTCTGAATGCGAGATTGAGCTTGGTGGCCTTCGAGATTGCGGGCCGCGAACTCAGTACGTCATAATCCTGCCGCTCAATCGCCCGCAGAATCTCCAATCCTCCGCGGCTGAACAGGTCCAGATCCACTGCCAGTTCGCGGTCGACCATAGGGATCAAAGTGAGCCCTTCCTCGAACCTTCCCCGCGCAAAATCCACTTCCAGGCGCATCAGGTCGCGAAACTCCGGAGTTGCCACGCCTCGGGCGATGGTCTCGTCGTTCACCCCATAGAACCCCATGTCCTGTTGTGGAATGTAGATGCGCCCCTTGGCATAGTCCACGCGCACATCCTGCCAGAAGTTGGCCAGCTGCAGCGCGGAGCAGGTCGCATCGGAAAGCCTGAATTTCTCCGCGTCCACTTCACCGCATGCATAGAGCACCAGCCGGCCCACCGGGTTGGCGGAATACCTGCAGTACTCGAGCAAATCCAGCATGGTTTCAAAACGAGTTACCGTTTGATCCTGACGAAAGGCCATGAGCAGGTCTGCAAACGGTTCTTTGGGAATCGAACATGCGCGAATCGTCTCTGCCAGCGCCACGAACACCGGATGCCGCACCTGGCCCTCGTAGCAGGCATCCAACTCCCTGCCCCACAGGTCAAGCAGCGCCAGGGACTGTGCAGGGTCGCCAACCTCGTCACCCAGATCGTCTGAAACTCTGCAGTAGGCGTAGATGGCGTGAAAGTGCGGACCCAGAGCCTTAGGTAGAAACCACGACGCAACGTGAAAATTCTCGTAGTGCGAATTCGCCAGATTCCTGCACCAGGCGCGCGCTTCTTCCAGCGTGGGCGCAACATCGGGGATGCGGTAGTTCGCCGGCAATGCGGCCCATCCACGTGCGATCAGCCCATCCTGATCCAGATTCTCTGTTCCGTTACCTGGTAGCTTGGTTGCCAGCGTCATTGTTTTACCTCAGGGCACGATAGCTGTTTTGATCTCGCTGCTGCGCTTCATCAGCTTCTCAAAGACCCGGTTAAGTTCGTACAGGTGGGCATGCCCAGTAATAAATGCACCTGCCTGAAAACGCCCGCCGGCAATCAGATCCAGCGCCTTGCGGCAAATGGCCGGCGTGTGATGAAACGTCGCCCTTAGTGTAATGTCGCTGTAGTGGATTCGGTTGGTGTCCAAAGTAACGTGCGTACCCACGGCGCAGCCACCGAAGAAGTTCACTGTGCCGCCCTTGCGTACCAGCTCCACCGCTTCCTGCCAGGCCTCGGGCACGCCGACCGCTTCAATTGCGATATCCACTCCACGGTTTTTCTCAGTAAGCTCGCGTGTCTCGCGAATAGCCTTGCGAATGCTGGTCGCCTGCACCACATGCGCCGCTCCCAGTTGTCTCGCGGCTTCCATCTGCCCGTCGTGTTTCACAATGGCAATCGTCTGGCATCCGGCCAGCGCGGCCACATGCAGGATCATCAACCCCAGGGGACCTCCGCCGATCACTGCCACCGTGTCACCCGCGCGCGGTCGCGAGTCCTCAAACCCATGAACCGCGCAGGCCAGGGGCTCGGTGAGCGCAGCGTGCTCCAGCGGCACGTGGTCCGGCACACGCAGTGTGTTTTTCGCCACAATGCGCTCCGGAATGCGAATGAATTCGGCATACGCACCGTTATTAAACAGCAAGTCGTCGCAGAGATTCTCCTGGCCCCGCTCGCAAAAGTAGCAATGCCCGCACGGAGCTGAGTTGAGCGCCACCACTCTGTCACCTGGGACAAAGTCCACCACGCCTTCGCCCACCTCAACCACTGTCCCTGCCAGTTCATGTCCAAACAGCGCCGGCGGCACAATCATGCGCGCATGGTAGCCGCGGCGAAAGACTTTCAGATCCGTTCCGCAGGTCAGCGCCGCTCCCACGCGGACAACCAGCTCGCCCGACGCGGCCTCGGGCACAGGGACTCGCTCGATGCGAATGTCTTCGCGGCCATGGAGGACTGCGGCTTTCATCGTCGTCGCCATCGGGTCTCTCCTAATCTGTTCCCCCGCCCGGCACTGGCTCGATCATAATCTTCATTGAATCGGCCTTGGGGTGCGAAGCGATTTCAATGGCCGCTACCGCCTCTTCAAGCGGAAAGCGATGCGAAATCAATTGGGTCAAATCGAATCCATTGCAGTAGCCGCCAAAAACCAGCTCCGTTACCTCGTCCAGAATGGGAAACGAAGACGAGTAGGACCCTAACAGCGTCTTCTCGTCCACACATACGGCGCCTGGGTCAAAGGTCGCCTCGCCGTGCTGCGTCTGCGCAAATAGCATCACCCTACCGCCTGGCCGGACCGCGTCCATGGCTGTCCTTATAAGCGCATTCCCGCCCACCGCCAGGACCACAGCGTCCGCTCCCCGCCCTTCCGTCTCCTCAAAGACACGCTGTACCACATTTTCCGTGCCAGCATGAATCGGATTATCCAACCCGAATCGAGCCGCAATCGCATGACGCTCCGGAAACAGATCCGAAGTCAGCACGCGCGCCCCAGTCCTGCGAGCCAACACCGCATGCATCAACCCGATCGGTCCCTGGCCGATGACCAGCACCGTATCGTCAGGGGCTAGATTGAGCAGTTTCACACCCTTCAAAACTGTATTTACCGGTTCGACAAATGCTGCCTGCTCAAATGGAACACCCTCGGGGATCCGCACTACGCCGCGGTTGGCCACCACAAAATCGAACACCCGGATATACTCTGCGAATCCGCCGCCTGACGGCGCAAAACCGGCGGTGACGCCTGTTTGCTTATAAAGCGGGCACTGCGCCGGAGTGGCCTTTCTACAGTAGTAGCAGCTTCCGCATGGAACGTGATGGAAAACCATCACCCGCTCGCCTGCCTCATAGCGGGTCACGCCCTCGCCCACTTCGACGATGGTTCCCGCCATCTCATGGCCGAAGATGCGCGGCGCGGAGTGGGAACCACTATGAATCTTCTTCAGGTCTGTCCCGCAAACGCCACACGTCGCCACCTTCACCAGCAACTCCCCAGGCCCGATCACGGGCACCGGCACAGTCTCCACCCGCATGTCGTTGACGCCGCGATAGACCACGGCACGCATGGTGGCAGGAGTCTTGGCCGCGCCATTCGCGGCTCCCGGCTGGCTTTCAATGTTTGAGATCTGGGTAGCCATTCTGTTTCCTGATTGCTCCTCGCTCGTCCAGCAAATCCAGCAGCGCCTCTGCCATTCTCTCAGCGGCCTCTCTGCTATTCTCGCGCATTCGCACCAGTGCAGGCCAGCACTGTGGTCTTATCAGCGCATAAAGGATAAACCCGGCGATTCGGAATTGCCCATTTTCGCCGATAAACCGATTGAAATCGGGTAATTGATCTCTGAATCCATCGCTGACTCCTTTCACACAACGGAACGTAATCCCGCGCATCGCAGCCAACCGGGCCAGAGCAGCCGCCTCCATCTCCACTAACCCAGCTCCGTAAGCACTTGCAAGCCGCTGTTTTTCCGCCCCATCAGCGATTCTCGGGCTGGTCACGACCCAGGGATCAGTCCAGGCCAGAGATCCCTTATTCCCCTCTTCAATAGGAAACCGTTCCCCTGTTCGCGCATCCACCACGCCAGACGCTCGATACGCCTTGCCCGGCTCGAACTCATCGCTCAAAGCGCCTGCAAACCCGACAGAGATCACCAGGCCAACGTCCCCATCCTTTTCGACTTCGGCTAATGCCTTAGTAGCCTGATTCACGCCAGCACCTGCGCAGGCCGCTACCCACTGACCGCGGGCGAACTTCCAACGCCACAGCTCCACGCCGTCACGACGCTCGTACAACCAGCCACGCACCAAGGGTTCCAATTCGCCGGCCATCGCTGCAATGATCGCGACTCTGCTCATTCACTGCCCCTATGGTGTATATCCGTGCGTCCGAAACCACTCAATTGCTGCCCGCATCGCCGGGTACACTGGCAAGATGCGAAACCCCAGCTCCTGTTGCGCATGCGCGCTCGACGCGAACATTTTCTTGCGCCCCATCCGCACCTCCTCCAGTGTGGCGCGCGGCTCGAGCCCACGGATCCTTCCCTTGATCCATTCTTCAAAGAATGCATATGTAGCTGCGACCACAAAAGGAATCTTCACCGTGGGCGAAGGGATGCCTGTAATTGCCGACATCTTATCAAGAATCTGCTTGAGCGTCAGGTTTTCTCCGCCCAAGATGTATCGCTTCCCCGGCGTTCCCATCGTCAAGGCCGACACATGGGTGCGCGCTACCTCCGCCACATCCACCAGATTGAGACCGGTATCCATGTATGCAGGAAATTTGCCTTTGAGAAAATCTACAAAGATGCGTCCCGTAGGCGTGGGCTTGGTGTCGTTTGGCCCAATCGGAGTGGTGGGATTCAGGATTATCACCTTCTGCCCGCCTTGCGCCGCCTTGATGACTGCCTGCTCGGCCAGAAACTTCGATCGCTTGTAGTGACCGACCATGTCCTTGAGCGAAACCGGGGTGTCTTCATTGATGACCAGGCCATCGGTTCTGAAGTGCATGGTCGCCACACTGGAGGTATAAACAAACCGAGGAACGCCAGCCTCCCGCGCCATCTGGAGCAATTCCCGCGTTCCGTCCACATTGGCGCGGTACATCGTCCGAGGGTCCGGAATCCAGAGCCGATAGTCGGCCGCGACATGCAGGACGGCGTCGCATCCGACTAACGCCGATCTTAGCGACTCAGGCTCGAGCAGGTCGCCAACGTGGGTCTCGCCGCGGATGCTTTCCAGATTGGCCAGATTGCTGGTCTTGCGCACCAGCAGGCGCAGGTCTGCGCCCTCGGCGGCTAGTTCTCGCGCCACATGATGGCCTACAAACCCGGTGGCGCCTGTCAGGAAGACTTTCATAGGAAGCGAATCAGCAGGTCAGCAAGTTGGCGAGTCAGCAGGTTCTTTGGTCAAACTCGTACTTTGCTTTCTGTTTGCATCGTATCAAGTGCGGGACGGAAAAGCGGCGCGAGAACTATTGACCGATCGAATAATTTGTGTCGATGCAGGCCCTCACCGTTGGCTTGTCGACTGGCTGATCTGCTAATCCAGTTTCTCCGGCACAAGCGCTATGTTCTTCTCGCCCGCGGCCTTCTTCTCGTTGTAGGCCTTGACCCAATCTTCCCAGTGCTTGCCGGCCGCGCGATCTTTGCCGCTGAACTCGATGCGGGCAATATCGGCGTAGCTGACCTTGCGCTTTTCCGGAGCTTTCGGGGTGAAGTATTGCACATAGGAATCAGCCAGCGTTTTGCCACCTAGTCGATTGAAAATGTACGCCTCAATGCGTTCGCCGTTCTTCAGCGTCAAAGTCACATCGCCTCGATAATCGAAGGCCTTTTCGAGAGCCTGGCGCACGTCTTCGTCGCCGTCAAACTCCGGAATCCAACCCTCCAGATTCGCGCGCTCAAAGCCCGGAGCGACTTCAAGAGCATCTACCTGTTCGCGTGTATATTTCAGCACTTCGGCGCTCATGCGTTGGTTTCCTCCATGACGCGGTCTGCGCCTGCGATCTGAACCAGTGACGCGTGGCTTTCAGTTTTAAAGTCGTTCAGCACCTTCATCGCATGCGGGTCTTGGTACGAACTGAAGTTGCCCTTAACCATGCCCCAGAAACCTTTCAGTGACAAGAAGCCATCTGCGACTGCTGAGGGCTCGTAGCCGCAACTGACCATGCAATTGGCGCATTTGGGGTTCCCGCTGGCGACGCCATATTCTTCCCAATTTGTCGTCTCGATCAGCTCCTTGAAGGTCTCTGTATAACCGTCCTGGAGCAAATAGCAGGGCCTCTGCCAACCGAAGATGCTATAAGCCGGCGAACCCCATGGCGTGCATTCGTAATCGCGCTCGCCCATCAGGAATTCGAGGAACAGCGGCGACATATTGAACTTCCAAGACTTTTTGCGATTCGACAGGATGCCGCGAAAAAGCCGGCGCACCTTGGCGCGGCCCATGAAGTGGTGTTGGTCCGGTGCCTTGTCGTAGCTGTAGCCCGGCGAAAGCACGATGCCCTCGACGCCCATTGCCATGACCTCATCAAAATAGGCACGAACGCTATTCGGATCCACGCCGTCGAAGAATGTTGAGTTAGGCGTAACGCGGAATCCGCGCTTCACGGCTTCCTTGATGCCTTCGACCGCAATATCCCAGCCGCCTTCGCGGCAAACGCTGAAGTCGTGATGCTCGCGCTGCCCATCGAGGTGGACGGAGAAGGTCAGATACTTCGACGGTGTGAACTCAGGCAGCCGTCGCTTCAATTCCAGCGCATTGGTGCAGAGGTAGATGTATTTCTTACGTGCGACGAGGCCGTTGACGATCTCGACGATCTGCGGATGCAACAGCGGCTCGCCCCCCGGTATCGACACCATGGGCACGCCGCTCTCTTCCACCGCGGCGAAACACTCTTCGGGCGTAAGCTGCTTCTTCAGGATATGCGGTGGGTATTGCACCTTGCCGCATCCCGCGCACGCCAGGTTGCAGCGGAACAGCGGCTCCAGCATGAGCACCAACGGATACTTCTTGTTGCCCTTGAGTCGTTGCTTCCACACGTATGTGGCAACCGTCCACACCTGGGAGATAGGTATAGCCATATTCTCGTTACCCTCCGGCGCCCATAAGGGCGCGTTGCATAGCCCGGCTGTAAGCGGTCAATGCCAGCAGCGGGAAATATTGGCGGTACAAGGTGTAAGCCAGATAGAAGACCTTGGGGAAGCCGGTTCCAGTAATGATACCCTGTCGCGTGATTCCCTCCCCCATGGACTCGTCCCAGCTGCCATCTGGCATCTGGCGAGTCAATAGCCAGCGCACACCCTTTGCAATTGAATCGGACCGATCGTCCCCTGCTGCCAGCAACCCGAGCAGCGCCCAAGCCGTTTGCGATGGCGTGCTAGTACCCACTCCGCGGGTATCCGGATCGTCGTAGCTGCCGCAGGTTTCGCCCCAGCCGCCGTCCGGATTCTGCACCATCCTGATCCACTCAGCCGCCTGCTGAACCTGTGGTTCATTGTGGTCGAACCCAATCGCGTCCAGTCCACGCAGCACCAGGAAAGTCCCGTAAATGTAGTTCACGCCCCAGCGACCGAACCAGCTTCCATCCGGTTCCTGCTCCTTGAGGATGAAGCGAATCGCCTTCTGGACGCGTCCGTCGTCGCGTGTGTAGCCGTAGCTGGCCAGCATCTCCAGAATTCGTCCTGTAATGTCTACTGTCGGCGGATCGAGCATCGCGTTGTGATCTGCAAACGGAATGTACTGGAAGATCATTTTGGTGTTGTCTTTGTCGAAGCTTCCCCAGCCACCGTTTTTGCACTGCATGGCGAATTCCCACTCGATGGCCCTCTGTGCCACCTGGTGCTGATAGCGCTCGCGAGGATTTTCCACCTGCTTCAGAGCCAGCAATACCTGTGCCGTGTCGTCGGTGTCTGGATAGAACTCGTTGTTGTACTCGAAGTACCAACCGCCGGGCTCTGTGTTGGGCACCTTCACCGCCCAATCCCCTTTATTGCGAACTTCCTTCGAGAGCATCCAATCAGCCGCTTTGATCATGCGCGGATCGTTGGGTGGTACGCCTGCCTCGCCTAAGGCATAAACAGCCTGTGCTGTATCCCAAACCGGCGATGCGCAAGGCGTCATGCGGAATGTTGGCTCCGGCATCTCCGCAGTAGCCGGCTGCTCAACGCCCAACTTCTCAAACTCATCCCGAGCTCGAATCACTTGCGGGTCATCTTCCGAATAGCCCAGGCAGCGTAGCGCAATAATCGCGTTCAGCATGGCCGGATAGATGGCGCCCAGCCCGTCCGTCATCTCCAGCCGCTCCAGCATCCATTTTTCTGCCCGCTTCAGCGCCAATTTGCGCAAGGGACGAATGTGAATCGCCTCTGAGAAATGGAGAATCCTGTCCAGAATGATGAAAAAGTTCCGCCAGGAAACCATCGACTTGCGATCCATGCGCAGGCGAAGTTTGGACGCCGCTCGTCCACCAACAAACAATTCATCTATCCCGTGTTCTGGAGGAATTTTCTTAAATGGCTTCTTGGCGTAAATGATCGCCAGCGGCACAAGAATCGATCGCGACCAGGAAGAAATCTCGTAGATATTGAAGTAGAACCAATTCGGAAACAGAACAATTTCGGGTGGAATGGCAGGAACTGCGTCGTAGTCGTACTCGCCCAGTGCGCACAGATACATCTTGGTAAAAGTGTTCGTCGCGACAACGCCGCCGTGCGCCAGAACCCATTTGCGGCATTTCGCCAGCCGCGGATCATCCGCGCCAATCCCCATCAACTTTGCAGACGAGTAGCACTTCACGGAGAGCGAGATATTTCCCGGTCCACCGGGATAAAGACTCCAGCTCCCATCTTCGTTCTGATAGCGCATCATCTCAGCGAGCGCACGCTTCAGACGCTCCGGATCGCCCGACTCCAAGAGCGTATGCAGGAAGATATAGTCGGCCTCCAGCATGGAGTCCGCTTCCAACTCCCCGCACCAGTATCCATCCGCGTGCTGTCGCGAAAGAAGGTAATTCCGCGACCGCTCAATTCCCGCCTGCACCTCGGCTAGGTCAGCGTCCAGCCGGCCAAAGCGCGGTGCTGCGGAAATAGGTGCCGTGGACAGCGTCTTCCCTCTTTGTATGCTCATTCGAATTAGAACGCCTCGGATCGTACTCCTGAAAGCGCCATCCAGAGCGGATGTCACCTCTAACTAACAGGCCGCGCTTGGGATTGCCTAAGGCCGAGCCATTGAGATACGGAAAACTATCTCAAACATCCCCAGGCCCTGATCTTTGATCCCCTCGATCACCGTACCGGCACGACTTCTGTTCCGCTTGCACCACCGATCGCCTGGATGATCTCCGGCGGCAGACCGAATCGGACGTTCTCTGGCATCACTTCCACTTCTTCGACGCTCCCAAATCCGTTTTGTCGCAAATAATTAACAACGTCCTCCACCAGCACCTCAGGGGCTGACGCTCCCGCCGTAACCGCAACATTCGTCACGCCTTCCAGCCATTTCGGATCGATGGCGTGGGAGTTGTCAATCAAGTAACCAATAGTACCCAAGTTGCGTGAAACTTCGACCAATCGGTTCGAGTTGGAACTATTGGTCGAACCGACCACCAGCACCAGTTCGGCATTGTGAGCCACGTTGCGCACCGCCACCTGGCGATTCTCGGTAGCGTAGCAGATGTCCTGCGAGTGCGGACCGGCGATATTCGGAAACTTCTCCCTCAGCGCGTGAATAATGTCACGCGCCTCGTCTAGGCTCAGCGTGGTCTGTGTCAGATATGCCACTCGGTTGGGATCAGGGACATTAAGTGCTGCGACCTCCGCGACGTTTGAAACCACCTGGGTCACATCCGGCGCTTCACCCAGCGTACCTTCAATCTCGTCGTGGTCGCGATGCCCAATTAACACCAGTGAGTAGCCCTGCTTGGCAAACTTCACGGCCTCGATATGGACCTTGGTCACCAGCGGGCAGGTGGCGTCAATCACCTTGAGACCGCGGCCCTTGCTCCGCTCCCGCACCGCGGGCGAAACTCCATGTGCTGAATAGATCACGCGCTGGCCATCTGGCACGTCGTCGATTTCATGAACAAAAATCGCACCCTTTTCAGCTAATTCGTTCACAACATAGCGGTTATGTACAATCTCTCGACGCACGTAGATAGGCGCGCCAAAGGTTTCTAAGGCGATCTTCACAATGTCAATCGCGCGCACCACGCCGGCGCAAAAGCCGCGTGGCTTCAGCAACAACACCCGTTTTTGATTGGGGGAAGTCTCGGCGTGGGTACCGTTCGAGATGGAATCAAGCAGAGTTGTGGTCACGTGTTTCAGTATACCAATTAGTAGTTTCCGAGGCATCGGTATTTCGCGACCGGTGGCTTCCCCGCCATTGTTTTAATCCAAGGGTACTGCGAGCCGCGACTTGGCTTAATTGCGGGGATCTCAGCTGGCCGGAGTCCAGTGGGTTCGCCATGGACTCTGCACTTTGTAAATCGGGGTGGCTGTGATGGTGGCTTTGCTCACACCTAGCAGCTTCCGCCTCACCAGCCAGCCGACGGCCGATTGCGCCGAACTCTTCGACGCGCCAATTGACTCCGCTAGTTCCTGATAGCTGATCTGGACTTCCGTGCCTCGCCTCTGCTGTTCGGCAACAAGCCACAAATAGACAAGAAAGCATACCGGCTTCTTGTCGTGACCCACTAGGTCGCGCATAAGTACATCGATCACATAATGGTCAATTTCTATCATAGCTATACCTATAAAAAGTATAGCAATCTCTACCAGATTGCATTCGAAAATCAGGCCGGATATAGTCCGGGAATCTCAAACCGGAGGCCCCACATGATGATTCGCGGAATCAAGCTTGTTAGCATCCCAGTCAGTGACCAGGATGCTTCGTTGAAGTTCTATACCGAAAAGATGGGATTCAAGGTCGCAACGGATCAGCATTTTGGACCCGGTCAGCGATGGATCGAACTCCTGATCCCAGGTTCCGACGTGAACCTTGCCCTCTTCACACCGCCAGGACACGAGAGCCGCGTCGGCGGATTTCAACCAATGACGTTTTGGTGCGATGACGTCTTCGCAACCGCAACGCTCCTCAAGTCCAAAGGGGTGGAATTGGCCGAAGAGCCGAAAAAGGAAATTTGGGGAACCATGGCCAAATTCAAGGACCCTGACGGGAATGAATTCGTATTCTCCAGCCGTTAATTCAATCTCCTCGGCTGAGCGATTTCTGTACGAACAATGAATGGAATGGTAACCGCAACATCAGGAGAACGTTCCCTGATTTGGCGGCATCGTCAAGTGGTGGCCCGCATGTGGAGCGCTATCGGCTTCCCGCAATCATTTGTGCTGCGTGCTGCAGGCTGGTATCTGTCACGGTGGCGCCCGACAACATGCGCGCCACCTCATGCGTGCGGGCGCGATCATCCAGCAGCCTCACCTGCATCTTCGTTCGACCTGCCGACTCGCGCTTCTCCACAACCAAGTGCTGATCGGCAAATGCGGCGATCTGCGGAAGGTGCGTCACGCAGAGTACTTGTTGCCCGCGGCTCAGCGATTTGAGTTTCTGGCCCACAGCCTCGGCTGCGCGCCCGCCGATTCCGATGTCGATTTCATCGAACACCAGCGTGCGTGGTGCGGGGAACTTCTTCTTCGGCTTTACCGCACTCTCTTCCACACTTACTTTCAGTGCCAGCATCACGCGACTCATCTCGCCGCCTGAGGCAATCTCGGCCAAAGGCTTCATCGGCTCGCCAGGGTTGGTCGCAATTCTGTACTCCACCTCATCCCACCCGTTTGAACTCCAGCCCGTTTGCTGCTCATTTCGAGCGACTGCCACCTCGAATCGCACCTTCATTGCGAGCGAGTTGATTTGTGTTTCCGCCAGCTTGGCAAGCTTGGTCGCAGCGGATTTGCGGCAATCGCTGAGTGCAGATGCGGCCGCGCGATAGGCGGTCGCTGCAATATCCAACTCCGCACGAAGTTCTGCAAGAATCCCGTCCCGGTCTTCTACTTCGGCCAGCTTGCCGGAGACCTCTGCACCAAACGCAATGACCTCGGCCACAGTCTTGCCGTATTTACGCTTGAGCCTGTCGAGCAGCGCCAACCGGTCTTCAATCTCAGCCAGCCGCTCGGGCGATGCGTTGATTCCCTCTGCATAATCACGCAAACTGGCACTCACATCTCCCAACGTCGCGCGCACTGATTCCAGCTGCTGCACTGCCTCAGTAAACCGGCCGTCGTAGCGGGCCAATTCTTCCACATTGCGCAGCGCTGCTCGCAGCGCTACTTCGGCGGACGCGCCACCCTCGTAAAGCTGATCGAAAGCGCCCATTGCCGCGGCGTAGAGCTTCTCCGCATTCGCCAGAACCCGCTTTTCCGTCTCAAGAGCCTCGTCTTCGCCTGCCTCCAGGCGAGCCCCTTCGATCTCTTTGCGCTGATAGCTCCACAGATCCACCATGCGCAGGCGATCCTGCTCGCCCCGCTGTAGTTCGTCGAGCTTGGTTGCCGCGTCTCGCCAGCGCGTGTAAGCCTCAGCCACGGCTTCAGTCGAGATTCCGCCAAAGCGATCCAGCAGGATGCGCTGTTGTGTCTGGTCGAAGCTGGTCAGCGTCTCAGTTTGCGCATGAACCAAGGCCAATTCCGGCGCTAGTTGCTTCAGCACCGCAACTGTCGCCGGTTGGTTGTTCGCAAAGACGCGGCCCTTGCCGGTGGAAAGAATCTCGCGACGGAGGATGATCTCGTTCCCTTCCGCGTCGATGCCGTTTTCTTCCAACACAGCTTCCGCGCCCGGAGTGGACTCGAAGACGCAGGCGACCACGGCCCTATCCGCGCCATGGCGAACCACCTCAGCAGAGGCCTTGCCTCCCATAAGCAACGCTAGCGCGTCCACCAGGATGGATTTGCCGGCGCCGGTTTCGCCAGTCAAAAGATTGAGACCCGGGCCAAAGACAGCAATGGCGTGATCGATGACGGCGTAGTTTTCCGCGCGCAATTCGACGAGCATTCTTGGGCGTTCCTCTTGGAACCAAATCAGCGGCCAGCACCATGGTAGGTCAGCGCTTCAGCCATGACAATCCGTGCGCAGCATAGCATGAACGAGGCCGTCACGGGCCGCGGGCACAGCCTGTGTGGGCCGGGGCGCATCCAATCGATAACTTGGACACAGCTATCCTGTCTGATACCGTTGATATTGAGGTGAATGCCGATTCTTACTGCTGCCCTGCTCCTTGTACTGCAGACTGACAGTGGCGCGGCCCCTGCAGCGCAGTCGTTTGCGCGCTCACTGACCCAGGGCTCGTCTGCGCTGACTGATTTGCTGAGCAATATTGGCCCCATAGCCATCGCTGTGCTCGGCCTGTTGCTCATCGCGAGCCTCTATTCGTGGACCGTGATCCTGGGCAAAATGTCCCTTTTCAGCAGAGCCACCAAAGAAAGCCGCAACTTTATTCGGGCCTTCCGTAAAGCGACCCGCCTGCAGGAGATTGCGTCCATTACCGGCGACTACAAATACAGTCCGCTCGCCCAGGTCTTTGAAGATGTCTATGAGACCTACAAGCGCCAGACTGGCGGTTCCGGACCACCGCGCAATCTGAACACACTTGAGCGTTCGGCACAGACCGCTGCCAGCACCGCCATCACCAGTTTGGAGCGCCGAATGACCTGGCTTGCTACCATCGCCTCCGCCAGTCCGTTCGTTGGGCTTTTCGGCACAGTGATGGGCGTCGTGGACGCTTTCCATGGCCTTGGTACTGAAGGCGCGGCAACTCTGCGCGCGGTCGCTCCAGGCATCTCTGAAGCGCTCATCACCA
>Ga0187847_10001918_pt1 | contig 17591 bp, 16 predicted proteins | sample June2016WEW_4_10_FD_132458 | JGI IMG/M metagenome (GOLD analysis project Ga0187847, IMG submission 132458) | Peatland microbial communities from SPRUCE experiment site at the Marcell Experimental Forest, Minnesota, USA - June2016WEW_4_10 | ecosystem: Environmental > Terrestrial > Soil >...
AGCGGAGCTAGCCGCGCTTCGCGCGCGTCAGGGTTCTTCGCAAAAGAGGAGGAGATGCGCCATGCCTGACCCCTCGCAGTTCAACACCGATCACACTCATCCGGGCCGGTGGACGATCACCTTCAGCAACCCGCCGATCAACATGTTTGTTCCTGCAACGATCGTCGAATTGGGAGCGCTAATGACCGACCTCGAAGCGGACCCTTCCGTCAAGGTCGTAGTATTCCAGTCGGCGAATCCCGATTTTTTCATCGCCCATCTCGACGTAGCCAAGGCAGTTGAACGGCCAGAGGTGCTGGGCCTTTGGCGCGACTTTGTGCTGCGCCTTTCGTCCACGCCGGTCGTGAGCATTGCCAAGATTCGCGGCCGCACGCGCGGCATCGGTAACGAGTTCGTACTGGCCTGCGACATGCGCTTCGCCGGCCGGCAAAGCGCCCTGTTCGGCAACCCCGAGGTCGGCGTCGGACTGGTCCCGGGCGGCGGAGCGCTGGAATGGCTCCCACGCTTGGTCGGCCGCTCGCGTGCACTCGAGTTCCTCCTCAGCGGCGACGATTTCGATGCTGATATAGCCGAGCGCTATGGCTGGGTAAACCGCACACTGGACGATGACCACCTCGACTCGTTTGTCGATGCGCTCGTCCGGCGTCTGGCCTCGTTCGACCGTGAAGCGCTAGGCGCGGTAAAGACCCAGGTCAATCGCTTCGGGACGCCGACAGCTACCGAGCTCCAGTCGAGCACCGACATATTCTTCTCTGCCCTGGCCTGGCCCGGTCAGCTGGCGCGCCGTGCCAAGGTCCGTAATATGGGTTACGGCGTTCCAAGCGACTTCGAATTCAACTTCGGCAGACACCTGCCTGCGCTTGGGCAAGCGGACGGCGATGACACGGGTACGCAGCAATAGCGCATTGGCATAGAGGAAACCTATGTCCCATCATTTCGATACCAAACTTGCGAAAGAGGATCCAAGCCTGAACGTGTGTGATCTCTATCTGTTTCAGGGCGCTCCTGACACAACCGTGATGGCGATGACTGTCAATCCCGATGTTGTCCTCTCTGCACCGGATACTCTTCACATTGAGGGTTTGTATGCCTTCCGTCTGGACCTTACTGGTGACGCTCGCGAAGACGTTGTCTTCAAGTTCAGGTTCAGCGAACCTAGACATGTGAACGGGGACGAGCATGTCCATGTTCAGAAGTTTCAGGTCCGTAGAGCCACTGGCGACGCTATCGGCGGGGACAAGGGCGAGCTTTTGATAGATGGCGATACGGGCCAAGTCCATAGCCAGTCTGGTATTCGCGCCTTCGTCGGGATCGCTCCCGATTTGTTCGCCGCCGACGCTGTCGCAATGCGTGATCTCCAGAAGGCCTTCTACAACGAACACAGGTATGACGGGGATGCGTTCCTGCGCCAGGGTCAAAACTTCTTCAACAATCGCAATATCACTGCGATTGTCCTCGAAGTCCCAAACCATCTGATCGGCGAGGGAATGGTTCATGCCTGGGCCACGGTGTCACTTTACGGTCATGCTCCCGAGATGCAGGTGTCACGCTTTGGCCTGCCGATGATCACGCACCTCTTTCTCAACGATCCCGGCAACCAAGAGGTGAAAGAGATCTTCAACAAATCGGTGCCATCAGATGACATTGCTTTATTCTCGGGATACATCGCAGACTATACCCAGAAGATGACCACCTACGCAGGATCTGTCACGAACCCGGAAGAATACGGAAAGCAAATGGTCTCTCGACTATGCCCGAACACCTTGCCCTATGAATTAGGAACAGCAGCTGCATTTGATCTGGCGGGATTCAACGGGAGGCCACTGGGCGATGATGTTCAGGATGTGATGCTTACATTGGCGACAAACAGACCCCTCCAGGATGGCGCTGCCCCTGATCGCAATCGCATCCGTACCGAGTTCCCATATTTTGGTGAACCCTACTCGAAGGAAGAACAGAAGGATGTCGTACCATGGCACCCAAGAAAGCAGACAATGACGCCCGCATGAACAAAAGAGAGCAGTCTCGGCGCGCATTAACGAACATAAATTTCCGTTGTCGAGCAAGTAGCGGTGCTAGGAACGGCAGTCATCAGCGTCGAACCTTCCCACCCCGCTAGCTCTGCTAACTCCGCTCTTGAAAGGATCGACGTGAAGCTGGTCGTTAGTTCCGACCATGCGGGATTTCCTCTGAAGGAGGACGTGCGCGCAAACCTTGCTGCGGCAGGCCACGAAGTGGTCGACTTGGGTGCGTACAAGGTTGAGCCCGAGGACGACTATCCCGATTTTGCAGAGAAAGTGGGCGAAGCAATTAAGGCTGGCATGGCGCCGCGCGGGATTCTCATCTGCGGATCGGGAGTGGGCGTCTGCGTGGCGGCCAACAAGATTCCCGGAATTCGCGCCGGGATTTGCCACGACACGTATTCGGCGCATCAGGGCGTGGAGCACGACGACATGAATGTGCTTGTGCTTGGGGCGCGAATTATCGCGCGTCGCCGGCGTACGAGCTTGCGCACGCGTTCGTTGGAGCCACGTTTCAGGGAAAGGAAGCGAGATTTCAGCGGCGGTTCAAGAAGGTGTTAGCGATCGAAGCAAAGTATTTGTGCAAAGATGGTTCGGCGAACCCGGCATAAATGCGCGCGGATCTGCCGTCGTGAAAAAGTGCTCTTTATCGGGTGCCAAGCCGAACAAGATGCGACTCAACGCGGCTCAGCGCCTGGAGAACCTGCATTCTATTTTAGAACTCGTATAAAATATTCATTCTAAATTATTTATAGAAAATCCATCCAAACGCGCCGATTTGGCAAAATTGCACTTCCGAGCTGCTCAATCGACGCTGCAAATCTCTCCTCACATATAAGGCCCGGAAGCGTGGGCGCTGCAGGATTCGAACTTGAGGCGTTTTCGCGGCGTCCGAGCCGCGAGCCGAAATCCTGAGTCCGCCAAGACCGGCGCGCGAACTCGTGCACAAGGCAGCAATGCCTGTGCGAGCGAGGAGCGAGCGGCTGCTCCATGCAATGGTGGGCGCTGCAGGATTCGAACCTGCGACTTCCACCGTGTGAAGATGGCACTCTACCGCTGAGTTAAGCGCCCGGAAATGGGCTTTTGAGGGGTACGATCGCCGTACAGAGCCGGGAAAACTCCCCGTTAATGTACAGTGGTCTTTCCTTCCTTGGCACTAGCCTGAAACCGCCAATGCAGGAAGGCCGCCCGAGACGGCGTCCCGTAGGGTAGAGTAACACCAGCAGGGCTTTACGGCCAAATCCTGCGCCTGTTGGCGTTGTGACTTTCGCTGAACGCGGCGGCCTAAGGGCTTGGGCGATTGGTCGGAAAACCGGGGTATGTTCAGGAAAGCGCATTCAATTCGCCAGGCAAGTAAGCTCCCGTTTGACGGGAGGGCCGTGCTGGGCTCTGTTTCCGGCCTGGCTGGTTCCGAATTGCCGCCCTCGGCTTCGGGCCGAACGAGCCAGATTGCCGCCTTTTCCAAGAGCGGCTCGCCCGACCCCGGCGAGGACGGCTCGGAAAGCGGAAATTCCGGGCAAGAAACCCCTTACGAGGCGCAACCTTCCGGCGAAAATGGGGTTCCAGAAGATATGGCGACGATGGTCCTTAATGGCGGGTCATTGGGCGCGGGTCAGGCCCTCCGGCCGGGAGCGCCGGACGCGGGAGCGAGCGCCCGGGCGGAACTGGATCCCAACAGCGATGCCGCCATCATGCTCCGCGTCGCCGAGGGGGACGAGACCGGCTTTACGTACCTGGCGGAAAAATACCACCGGCCCATGATTCATTTCCTCTTCCGGATGGTAAACAACCAGGCAATTGCGGAAGAGCTGGCACAGGAAGTGTTTTTACGCGTCTATCGTGCCAGGGGGAGCTATCGGGCCGAGGCCAGGTTTACCACCTGGCTCTACCGGATCGCGACTAACCTGGCAGTGAACCACGCGCGCGACACCAAGCACGAACGGACCGCGCAAACCATTTACCTGGACCAGCCCGACGAGGAGACCGGAACATCTCCGGATCTGGCCGACGACGAGCCTTCAGCGGAAGAGCGGCTGCTGCGCGATGAGCGCATGGCTGCTATTCGCCGCCACGTGATGGCGCTGCCGGAGCGGCAGCGCATGGCGGTGCTGATGCACAAGTACCAGGGGATGGATTACCGGCAGATCGGCGAGGTGCTGAAGCTGAGCGAGTCGGCGACTAAGTCGCTGCTCTTTCGCGCCTACCAGACGCTGCGGGAGAAGTTGAAGGATTTTGTTTGAGAAAGAGTTGAAAGATGCCGGAACCAACCGGTAGATTGTGGGGTGGCAAGCCATGAAAAACACGAATTGCAAGATGGTGGATGAGAAGCTGGCCGATTTGCTGCTCGATCCTCATGCAGTCCCTGCCAAGGTTCAAACGCACGTTGCCGGGTGCGGTGACTGCCAGGGCGAACTGGCGAAGCTGCAGGCTACCATGCAGTTGCTAGACACCTGGGAAGCTCCCCAGCCGAGCCCTTATTTCATGACGCGGCTGGGCGCAAAGATGCGGGAAGAGCGCCAGGCCGCGCCAGCCAGTTGGCTGGCCCGCGGAATCGCGCGCATCCGCGCCGGCATCGCATATGGTCCGGGTCTGCACGTGCGCCCTCTGGCGGCAATGGCGTTGACTGTGGTGCTGCTCTTGGGCGGCGGCGCTTATCTGGGCTTTACTGACTGGATGCAGCCCGCGCAGCCCACTCCGCTTGCCGCCACCGTGAACGATCTGCAAATACTCGACAACAATGCTCAAGTGCTGGACACCATGCAATCGCTCTCCGGCAGCGAGAGCGGAGACTGATTTTTTTGAGATGTCGGCTTACAGCCGGGAGAAAGACTTGTGAACTGGACCTGGAACGCGGAAAGAATGAGTCCGGCGGCCCTTGCGGCTGCTGTGCTCATGCTTTTGCTGCCCGCGGCCGGAGCGCACGCTCAGCGTCGAGCTGAGTCTCGTCCCGGAGCAGGCATGCATTCCGGTTTCGCGCAGAGCCGGCCGCGCGCGGCCAAGCCGCAATCCCCTCCCCGGCAAGTCCAGAATCAGCAGCGCGGCATTCAAAATCAACAGCGCCCATACCAGAATCAGCAGGGGCAATACCAGAACCAGCAGAGGCGGTACGAGAACCAGCAACGTACCTACCGGCAGAATCTGCAGCAGAACGGCGGGCAGCGCGTGGCTCCGGCTCTGCCTGCCAACGGTGCGCAGAATGACGGCCAGCGGCCGGCCTATCCCAATGCCGCTCGTCCGGGAAATGCCTATCCGGGTGCTGCGCCGCCGGGACATCTGGGCGACTGGCTCAATCATCACCAGGGTCTTCCCCCGCAGCAGCAAGAGCAACTGCTGCGCAGCGATCCCAGCTTCAATCGTTTGCCGCCGGACCAGCAGCAGCGGCTGGTACAGCAACTGCATCAACTGAACCAGATGCCGGAGCCGCAACGGCAACAGCGCTTGGCACGCAACGAAATGCTGGAGCACATGGCGCCGCAGGAGCAGATGCAGGTACGCCAAGCCGGCCGCCGCTACATGGCGCTGCCGCCTGACCGCCAGGCGCTGGTCAAGCACGCCTTTCAGGACCTGCGTTCCGTCCCCCTCGATCAGCGCGGCACGGTGCTCAACTCCGCGCGCTATCAAAACACCTTCTCGCCCGACGAGCGCAATATTCTGTCGAATCTGTTGCGCGCCGAGCCCTACGAGCCCCCGCGCTAGGAAAGCAGCCCTGCGTCCTCGACGTGCACGACCTTGCTCCTGAAATAATCGAGCGACTTCTCAAGACCTTCCTTCAGCTGCACGTGGGGCTCCCACCCGAGCAGTGTGCGCGCCTTGGCGATATCGGGGCGGCGGCGCGCCGGATCGTCCACCGGCAGATCGACAAAGCACAGTTTGCTCTTCGAGCCCGTAACCTCAAGCACGGTTTGCGCGCACTCCAGAATCGTGAACTCCACGGGATTGCCGATGTTGACCGGAAGGTGCTCATTGCTGTGCGCCAGGCGCATGATGCCATCGATCAAATCGTCCACGTAGCAGAAGCTGCGCGTCTGCTGCCCGTCGCCGTAGATGGTTAACGGCTCGCCGCGCAGCGCCTGCATCACGAAGTTTGAGATCACGCGGCCGTCGCCGGGATGCAGGCGCGGGCCATAGGTGTTAAAGATGCGCACCAAGTGAGTGCTCACCCCGCGCGAGCGGTGGTAGGCCATTACCATGGCTTCGGCAAATCGCTTGGCCTCGTCGTACACCGAACGCGGGCCCACCGGGTTCACATTGCCCCAATAGCTCTCGCTTTGCGGATGCTCGAGCGGATCGCCGTAGCACTCTGAAGTGGAGGTGTGAAGATACGCCGCGTTGTGCCGGGCGGCGATCTCCAGAGTGTGCTCCACGCCGACCGAGCCCACGCGCAGCGTCTGGATACCCAGGCGCAGATACTCCGGCGGGCTGGCCGGAGAAGCCAGATTGAAGACGTAATCCACATGGCCGGGATCGAAGCTCATGCAGATGTCGCGCTCTTCGAAGCGGAAGCGCGGATGACCGCCGAGATGGACAAGGTTCTCCAGGTCTCCCGTGGACAGATTGTCCACCCCCAAAACGGTGTGGCCGTCGCTCAACAAGCGGTCGGTCAGGTGGGAACCAAGAAATCCAGCGGCGCCGGTGACAAGAACGTGCATCGTCAAAACTCCGTACTCCAAAAGCAGCGGTCAGTGATTAGTGGTTAGTCCTTTAGTCCCCTAATTCCTGCTCTTCCGCGGTTTCCCTTCCTGCGCATGATAAGCCGTCGGCCTGCCCACGCTCACATAAGTGAATCCGTGGCTCTGCATCTCCTGCGGCTTGTACAAATTTCTGCCGTCGATAACGATCGGGAAGCGCATGGCCCGGTTCAAGCGCGCCAGATCGATCTGGGCAAACTCCTTCCAGTCGGTCAAGATCAGCAATGCGTCGGCGTCCTGCGTCGCTTCATACAGATCGCCCGCATAGCGCATATTCTTCGCGGGCGGCAATGCCTCTTTGGCACGCTCCATGGCCGCGGGATCGAAAGCCGTCACCATCGCGCCGGCATCGAGCAGCATTTCAATCATATTGATAGCCGGCGACTCCCGGATGTCGTCCGTCTCGCCCTTGAAAGCCAGACCCAACGCCGCCAGTCGCTTGCCGCGCAGCGTCCACAATGCCGACCGCACCTTGTTGAAGAAGACCTGCTTCTGCGTCTCGTTGATCTTGCGCACATCTTCGAGCAGTTGAAAATCCACCCCCCGCTCCTGCGCCACCCAGTGAAATGCGGCCACATCCTTCGGGAAACAGGAGCCTCCGTAGCCCAACCCTGCGCGCAGAAATTTGGGACCGATGCGGCTGTCAAGCCCGATTCCAGCGGCAATATCCTCAATGTCCGCATCGACAGCCTCGGCCAGGTTCGCCACGGCGTTAATGAACGAAATCTTCATGGCCAGGAACGCATTCGATGCGTGCTTGATGATCTCCGCACTTTGCGTCGAGGTAACTATCAGCCGTGCGGCGCTACACGCACCGGGCAACGCGCCGGGCTGGTTGTAATAGCTGCCACCGGTCAGCGGCTCATAAATACGCCGCAGCAATTCCGCGGATCGCTCATTGTTGGCGCCCACCACGATGCGGTCGGGATGCAGAAAATCCATCACCGCCGTGCCCTCGCGCAGGAACTCGGGATTCGAAACCACATCGAAGCTTTCCGGCTCAATGCCATGGCGAAGCAGCACGCGCCGGATCCAATCGTTGGTGTACACCGGAACAGTGCTCTTCTCCACAATCACCTTATAACTGGTAATGGTGCGCGCAATTTCCGCTACCACTGCTTCCACGTAGGACAAATCCGCGGCGCCCGAGTCGCCCTGCGGCGTGCCGACAGCAATGAATACGGCTTCGCTCTTCTCCACCGCCTCGCCCAGATCCGTGGTGAAGAGGACCGAGCTGCCGCGGTGCTTGGCCAGTAATTCCGGCAGGTGCTCCTCGAAGATGGGCACGCCGCCGTCGCGGAGCTGACCAACCTTGGCTTCATCGTTGTCCACGCAAATCACGCGGTGGCCAATTTCAGCAAAGCAGGCGGCCGCCACGAGTCCCACGTAACCGGACCCGATCACACAGATAGAGACTGGCTTGCTCATGCGCTCTTGCTTTCTCCCCCGCGGTGTCGCGCTGGCTCTTGGCTATTCTATATCGCTCTTGTCACAGCGCGAGTCCACAAATACTGCCGCCGTACCTCATCCTTTTCCATGTGTCTTACGGAAAAGGGTGGGATTGCAAGATCCTCAACCCGTCTCTTTCAATACAGCACGAAAATGGGTGCCCCAGGTCTCGATTCTGAGACCTGGGATAGCACGAACCATAGCTTTGCTCCCTCGCTCCCTGCACTACCCCTGGGCTACAATGAAAGCAGGCCAAACGGCATATTTCATTGCGCGATGCGCGCAAATCCAGCAAGGAGCTGCAACACTTATGGCGATTCCCGCCACACAACTTCGTCCGGGCATGATCATCAAACACAACGACCAGCTTCACACCGTCTTCAAGGTGGAGCACCGGACGCCCGGCAATCTTCGCGCCTTTATCCAGGCCAAGCTGCGCAACCTGAAATCCGGCGCCATGTTCGAGCATCGCTTCCGCTCCGCCGACGCCATCGAGAAGGTCGTCGTCGACGAAATCCTCATGGAGTTCCTCTACGCCGACGGCGACGATTACTACTTCATGAACCCGGAAGACTTCGAGCAGACCGTGCTTAAAAGCGCGACTCTTGGCGACACGGTCGAGTACTTAACGCCCAATCTGCAGATTCACGTCAGCTACTTTGATGGCCAGCCGGTGGGCATTGAATTGCCGCAAACGGTCGACTTGCAAGTCGTTGAAACCGAGCCGGGACTGAAGTCGGCAACAGCCTCCAGCGTCACCAAACCGGCCAAGACCGAAACCGGCCTCGTGGTTCAGGTTCCCTCCTTCATCAACGAGGGCGAAAAGATCCGCGTCGACACCAGCGAAGGCGCGTATCTGAGCCGCGCTTAAAAAACCATCGATGCGCTCACCTTGTTGGACGGGCCAGCGCATCGACAAGAGCTGGCAAGGGCACTCCACCGAGTGCGAAGCTTCCCTCTGCCATGCAGCAGGCCTTCCCCAGACGCTTAAGGTCCGACTGCATCGCCTTGTCTTCCCTGAGCGCCTCCAGGGTTTCGCGCAGAATTCTGGCAGCGCCGGTTTGGGAAGGCACGACAATCCTGTAGTGCATCCACTTCCCTTCGCGCCTGGCCGCCACAATACCGGCACGCCTCAAATACGCGAGATGGCGAGAGACCTTGGGCTGGCTCTGGCAAAGAATTCCCACGAAATAGCAGACGCACACCTCCCTGCCATCCATCAGATTCAGCAGCCGGAGCCGCGTACGGTCTGAAAGCGCGGCAAATAGCAGAGCCAGATCGGCGGTCTTTGAGGAGCGGTCCATACCCTGATGATATATGCCTTGACAAATATGTCCAGCGAGAAATACATTCGCTTTAGCGTATGTGAGGAGACGCCATTATGAACTCAACAAGCACCGTTCAGGAACAGGTCAAGGAGAAATATGGAAGCGCCGCGCGTGCCGTGGCCCAGGCTGGCAATGTGCAAGCCTGTTGCGATCCCGGCCTTCGCTGCTGCGATCCGATCACCACCAACCTCTATAGCGCCGGCGAGAAGAGCCTGATTCCAGAGAAGGCGGTGCGCGCTTCGCTCGGATGCGGCAACCCCACCGCATTAATCGACCTGCGGCCGGGAGATACGGTTCTCGATCTCGGCTCGGGAGGCGGCATCGACGTGCTGCTTTCGGCCCAGCGCGTGGCTCCAACCGGCAAAGCCTATGGCCTCGACATGACCGACGATATGCTCGCCCTTGCGCGCGAAAACCAGAGGCAGGCGGGCGTCGCCAACGTCGAGTTCCTCAAGGGCGAGATGGAAAACATTCCCCTGCCCGGCAATTCAGTCGACGTCATCATTTCGAACTGCGTCATCAATCTCTCCGCCGACAAGGACCGCGTGCTCCGCGAAGCATTTCGCGTCCTCAAGCCCGGCGGGCGATTTGCCGTTTCCGATGTTGTGGTGCGCGGCGGCGTCCCAGAAGAAGTTCGCCAGAGCATGCTTCTCTGGGTAGGCTGCATCGCCGGTGCTCTCGAGGAGAACGACTACCTCTCGAAGTTAGCCTCCGCAGGTTTTGAGCAGACTTCCATCGAGCCGACGCGCGTATACAACGTTGAGGACGCGCGCCACTTCCTCACTGAAGCCGGCGTTGATGTCGACGCCATCGCTCCGCAGGTGAATGGGAAGTTCTTCAGCGCCTTCATCCGCGCAAGCAAACCCCAAGCCGCCTGCTGCCAGCCCGGCTGCTGCACGCCTGCTGCGACTGGAGCAAAGAAATAGCGTGACCGATCATTACAACGTTCTCTTCCTGTGCACGGGCAACTCGGCGCGCTCGATCATGGCCGAAGCGATCCTGAATCACAAAGGCAACGGCAAGTTCACAGTCTACAGCGCCGGCAGCCATCCGACCGGACAGCCACGCCCGGAAGCGCTCGCGCAGATTGAGTCTGCCGGTCTCTCCACGGCGGGCCTGCGCAGTAAATCGTGGGATGAGTTCTCAGCGCAGGGCGCGCCGAAGCTCGACTTCGTCTTCACCGTGTGCGACAACGCCGCGAAAGAGCAGTGTCCATACTGGCCGGGCCAACCCATGACCGCTCACTGGGGCATTGCTGATCCTGCCGCGGCCAAGGGCACTCCGGAAGAGATCGCACGTGAGTTCAAGGACGCGTTCACGGTACTTAACCGCAGAATCGGCCTGTTTCTCGCGTTGCCACTCGGCACGCTGGAGCAGCTCGCCATCCAACGCGAAATCGACCAGATAGGCCACTCGTAAAGTGCGGTGTAACTGTTGATTTTCTCGCAACTGCCTGGGAAACCGGCCTATCATGGATATGCGACGTAAGAGTGCAATGGGCTGCGCGAAAAAGTGGGAACGCCCTCTTGCCGGTAAATGAAGGGGCTTCGATGAAGCTAGTTCTTCTTGCAATCCTCGCCGCTTCGACCGCTGCCGTGGCTGCACAATCACCTTCATCCAAGTCGGCCGATCAGGCAGAGATCGTGAGGGGCAGCAATGCCTTCGCCACCGATCTCTACGCGCAACTGCACACCAAGCCCGGCAATCTCTTCTTCTCGCCGGAGAGCATTTCGACCGCATTCGCCATGGCCTACGCAGGAGCGCGCGGCCAGACCGCAACGGAAACGGCGCACGTCTTCCACTACACGCTGCCGCCGGAGCGCCTGCACCCGGCCATGGGCGCGTTGCTCGCCGGTATGAATGGCACGCACCAGGGCTACGAGCTGCACGTGACCGACGCGCTCTGGGCCGAACAGAACGCGAACTTCCTGCCTGCCTATCTCAACCTCGTAAAGACCAACTACGGCGCAGGATTTCACCCGGTCGATTTCAAGTCCGACCCCAACAGTGCGCGCACTACCATCAACGCGTGGGTCGCGCAGCAAACCAACAACAAGATCCAGAACCTGCTCGGCCCCGGCACCGTTACTCCGGCCACTCGCCTGATTCTCACCAACGCCATCTATTTCAAGGCTGCGTGGGCCGATCAGTTCAGCAAGTCCGCAACCAAAAATGCAGATTTTCATGTCTCCGTGGGCAAAAACGTGCAAGCGCCTATGATGCGCAACTCGGGAAGTTACGACTACTTCAAGGGCCCATCCTTCCAGGCGCTCCTGATGCCTTACGAAAAAGACGAAGTCTCAATGCTGATCCTCCTGCCCGACGACGCGAACGGCTTGCCCGCCCTGGAGCGCGCACTCACCGCCGGGAATCTTGAGAAGTGGATCGCATCGCTCAGTTACGCGCAAAAGGTCATTGTCTCGCTGCCGCGCTTCAAGATCACCCAGCAGTTCGAGTTGAGCTCCACGCTCGAAGACCTGGGAATGAAAACAGCCTTCAGCGCAAGCAGCGCCGACTTTTCCGCCATGACGGGAAACAAAAGCCTCGCCATCTCCGCTGCCATTCACAAGGCGTATATCGATGTGGACGAGAATGGGACCGAGGCCGCGGCAGCCACAGCCGTAGTGATGACGGAGATGGCCATCCAACCCAGAGCCCCTTCTCCACCGCCCATTATCTTCACTGCCGACCATCCCTTCCTGTTTCTGATCCGCGACACGAAGTCGGGCAGCATTCTGTTTTTAGGCCGCGTCACCGATCCGACTAAGTAAAAGCGAGCAGCCTGCAAAAGCAGAACCCGCTTCGCCGCCTTTCGCAAAATCTTCAAAATTCCACTTGACATCTGACCGTTGATCTATGTTACCGTCAGTAACATCATGACGCCAAGGACACCGCCTAAACACGATCCGGCCGAGTTGGGAGAACTGGAAAGCAACATCCTTTCAATCGTCTGGCGCGAAGGGTCAGTGACGGCCGAGCAGGTGCGCGAAGGCCTTGATCGGCCGCTGACGGATTCCACGGTTCGCACTATGCTCCGCCGCCTCGAAGAAAAGGGCTATATATCCCACTCCATTGAGGACCGCGCCTTTGTCTATCGCCCCGCCGAGTCGCGGCAGCGCGTGGCCGGCCGCGCTGCCAAGCGCATTGTGGACTGGTTGTGCGAGGGATCGGTCGAAACCCTGCTCGTCGGCATGGTGGATTCGAAGGTTCTGGACCGCTCTGAACTGGAGCGCCTCGCAAAACGTATCGCCGCTGTGCGCGAGCAGGACAAACGCAAGAACCAAAGCTAGTTGGAGGTCAGCTCATGCTAGCCGCATTGATTGAAGCCGCTCTTCGTTCCCTCGTTCTGGCATTGGCCGTCTCGGCAGGTCTTCGTCTCTTCCGCGTTCACAATGTCATCGCCCAGCGCCGCGCATGGACCGCGGTCCTCATGGGCTCGTTGCTCATGCCTTTTGCATTGCCGTTCACATCGCACTGGCATGTCCTCTCGTTGGCAACAATTCCTGCGCCAGCTTCACTGGACCGATTGCAATCGGCTCTTGCGTCCGCCTCGTCAACGCCAACAGCTCAAGCCGTTCCATCAAGCGCTACAGCGTTCTTGGCTGCGCCTCAACACCAATTCCACACTCCAAATGCCGCACCGGCAAAAAACAGCCGCAACTTCGCAGACGCCGATTCTTCGCCTCGAGATCGCGCACCCGCATTCAACCCAACTGCCTTGCCGACGCACGCCTCACACGCGCGGATTTCTCTCGCGAGCATGGCTGTGCTGGCGTACTGTTTCATCGCCGCAGCACTGCTTCTCCGCCTTTTCTTTGGCCTCGCGTCCGCGCTACGCCTGTGGCGCTCCGCCAGTCCCGTGGCGCCAGCGTTCGCCGCAGAATTTCATGCCGGCCTCGACCTCCGCGCGAGCTATAAAGTTTCCACACCGGTCACTATCGGCTCAGGCGTGGTTCTTCCCGCCGATTACGCAAACTGGACAGAAGAAAAACTTCTCATCGTTCTGGCACACGAACGCTCTCACGTGAGTCAGCGCGATTTTCACTTGCAAATCCTGGCCTCACTCTATGCCGCACTGGCCTGGTTCAGTCCGCTGGGGTGGTGGCTCAAACACAAACTCTCCGATCTTGGCGAGGCCATCAGCGACCGCTCCGGCCTCAATGCGGCTTCGAACCGCTCCGCATACGCCCAGATTTTGCTTGAGTTCGCGGCCACGCCGCGCCCCACACTGATAGGAGTTACTATGGCACGTCCCAGTAGTATTGCTCGCCGTATTGAACGATTGCTCAACGACAACTACCTCCGCCGCGCATTCTCCGGCGGCGTCCGCGCTCGTGTCGCGGTTCTCGCTGTTCCCGCCGTCCTGTTTGCTGCCGCGGCCCTGGTCCGCGTCCAGGCAGCAACTGAGCCGAGTCAAATTGCACCCGCTCCGACGTCGCCAACCATCGCTTCGCCGCCATCGTCCGCCCAGCCCGCCTCGCCGGCAGTGGCGGCAGTGCCGTCTTCAATTACCCCGCACCAATTTGCTCTCGCAGTTCCTCCAGCTTTTTCCGCACCGCCCGTTCCGTTGGAAAATGCAGCTTCCCAATCTGACGCCACCTTCGATCGCAGCTTGACGTTCAACGGCAAGCTCGATCTCTCGGTCGCCACCGGCTCGGGATCCATTACATTTAGACGCGGCTCCGCCAACCAGATTCATATCCACGGCATCGTCAAGGTGAATCAGAACGGCGACCCAGCACAGGCGCAACAGATTGCCGCCAATCCTCCCATTGAGCAGCAAGGAAACACCATTCGCATCGGCGGTCACCAGGAGAACCTGCACAACATCAGCATCGCGTACGAAATCGAGGCGCCCGCCGACACAGCCCTCGAGGCCGCTACCGGTTCAGGCAGCATTAACGATACCGGCGTCGGGCAGGATGCAAAGTTGACCACCGGCTCGGGCGGCATCACGGCTACCGGAATTGAGGGCGGCTTCCAAATCCAGACTGGTTCCGGCAATATCGCAATCGAAGGTTCGGGCCAGGGCGATGCGAAGGCGCAGACGGGCTCAGGCACTATCGATTTGAAAGGCGTCCATGGATCGTTACAGGCCCAAACCGGCTCCGGCAAAATCAAGGCTGCCGGAACTCCTTCTTCACCCTGGAAGCTCCAGACCGGATCGGGATCCATTGAGCTGACCACGGGAAATGCGCCGATCGATCTCGACGCATCCGTGGGCTCGGGGAGCATCTCTGTCAGCCAACCGATGGCGACGCAGGTCTCCAGCGATAAACATCATGTTCACGCGCAAATCAACGGCGGCGGCCCGGAAGTGCGCGTCGAAACCGGTTCGGGTAGCATTCGCGTGCAATGACGCCTTATTCGTTCAATGCATAAAAACTCCGCGGCATCTCTCCAGTAAGCCGCGGAGTTTTCCGCTCATATTTTTGATCCCGACAAGACAACGAGCAGCATTCTGTTTCTGGGCCGCGTGACGGACCCGACGAAGTGAAGACGCCCCGGATTTCGACCGAACCCAATGGCTCCATAGACCGCTTGAGCTAAAGCGCCGGAATCTGTCTGCGTCGTTTCCCGTTTTGCAACTTCGTTCCATTGCCGTTCAGCGCAATCGTAAAATCCTGCTACCAGTCGCGCCTTCCCCATCTCTTTTGAGGAGAATCTCTACATAGGCCATTTGTGTCGGCCCGCGAACCATGACTAGAGGAAGACACTTTCCGGCGGCGTCCGGTAGCATCATCGCCGCGCTGGGAATAGGGCTCGGAGCTCTGCTCGCCCATCTCCTGCTGCGCAACGTGTCGCCCTCTCTTGCTCTAACTCTTCGCAGCCATCGGGCCGTGGAGAAAACTGCTCTGGCAGTTTTCGCATTTGCTCTCACCGCGGCGGTATTTCTCGAGTCTCTCGCGCGCAATCAAAACAAATGGGTGCGGGAATTGCTGATTGCTTTTCTCGACCATATCCCCGACAACGTATTCTTCAAAGATCGTCAGAGCCGCTTTGTTCTGTTGAGCCGTTCCATGGCGAAGTACTTCAGCCTGACCGATCCCAGCGAGGCTGTGGGAAAGACCGATCGCGATTTTTTCAGCTCCGAACATGCCGAGCAGGCGCTGGCCGACGAAAAGGAGATCTTACGTACGGGAAACCCCATGCCCGGCCTCGAGGAGAAAGAGACTTGGCCGGACGGACGGGAAACCTGGGTGTTGACCACGAAAGTGCCGCTCCGCGACAGCCGCGGTCGCATTGTGGGAACCATGGGAATCTCGCACGACATCAATGACCGCAGACGCGCGGAAGCGCAGATTCAGCACATGGCGCTGCACGATGCGCTCACAGGGCTGCCCAATCGCGTGTACCTCAAGGACTTTCTCGGGCGGGCCGTAAAAAATGGGCGAGCCACTAAATCGGGCGTTGCGGTACTATTGCTCGACCTCGATCACTTCAAAGAAGTGAACGATTCGATGGGCCACCATGCCGGCGACCAGTTGCTGGAATCGGTCTCTCGCCGCTTGAAGAACTGCGTTCGCGAGAGCGATTTTGTCGCCCGCCTCGGCGGCGATGAGTTTGTCCTTGTGCTGCCGGCTGTGAGCGGAGAACTCAGCGCCCGTCAGATCGCTATCATGGTGCTCACCGCAATTTCGGCTCCTATTTGCATTCAAGATCGCCAACTGCGCGTCGGTGCCAGCATCGGTGTTGCCCAGTTTCCCCAGAACGGCCGTACTCCCGAAGACCTTCTGCGCGCCGCCGACGCCGCTATGTACGAGGCCAAAGCCAAAGGGCGCGGACAGTATTGCTTCTCGAATCAAGCCGACACCGGTGCCATATACCTCGCTTCGGCATAGCTTCGCCATCCCTGACCGCCTGGCACGCGCTTCCAGCACGCATCGGGCGAGTTCGATGCCTCGGACCCGCCCGCCAGCTGTCGGCTAATAGCTGGTGGCAGAGCGCTATTTCTTCCCTTCCCCGTTGTTCAGCTTGACCAGCTTGGCTTCGAGCAGCGCCTCAATCACCTTCAGCGCTTCGAGCACTTGCTCTGAGACCGGCTCATCGACCTGCACCACAGCCAGCGCCTTCACTGGGTTTTGGCCAGAGCGCTCGCGGCCCAGCGCAAAGTTCGCGATGTTGACGCCCTGCTGGCCAAGAATGGTGCCGATGCGTCCGATAACGCCGGGCACGTCGAGATTGCGGCAAACCACCAGTGTGCCATCAAGCGGCGCTTCCACATCGATGCCGTCGAATGCCAGAAGCCGCGGCAGCTCGCCATGAATTACCGTGGCGCTGGCGCGGCTTTCGCCCTGCGCCGTATGCAGCACTAGCGTAAGCACCGACGCCGCGCCGCCACGATGGCTCTCTTGCTTCTCCTCGTGCACGCGGATGCCACGCTCCGCGGCCACGGCCGCTGCGTTAATGCGGTTCACATTCTCAGAACCCGCGAGCAATCCGGCAATCGCTGCATTGCGCACCAGCTCGGTTTTCACTTCGGCCAAATCGCCTCCGTAGACGAGCGCGATAGACTCGATGCCGCTCTTGCCTGCCTGCGCGAGGAATGAACCCAGCCGTCCCGCAAGCTCGATGTAGGGCGCCAGCTTCACGTACTCCTCGTGGCTCAGCGAAGGCATGTTCACGGCGTTTTGCACCACGCCGAGTTTCAGGTACTCGCGCACCTGACGCGCAATCTGTATTCCCACTGCCTCCTGCGCCTCACCTGTCGATCCGGCGATGTGCGGCGTGAGAATCACATTGTCGAGGCCGAAGTAAGGCGACTCCTTGGGCGGCTCCACGGTAAACACATCGAGCGCCGCGCCTGCCACTTGCCCGCTCTTCAGCGCAGCCACCAGGTCCGCTTCCACCACTAGCTCGCCACGCGCGCAATTAATGATCCGCACGCCCTTCTTCATAGTGGCGAGGTTTTTGGCATTAATGATCCCGTGCGTCTGCTGCGTGAGGCCGACATGAAGAGTGAGATAGTCCGCCTTCGCAAAAAGTTCTTCCATCGGAACCAGGACGATACCGTTTTCGCGCGCCACGGCCGCGGAGACAAATGGATCGCTGCCGACGATCTCCATGCCGAAGCCGCGCGCGCGCCGCGCCACTTCAAGCCCAAT
>Ga0187847_10001920_pt1 | contig 17586 bp, 10 predicted proteins | sample June2016WEW_4_10_FD_132458 | JGI IMG/M metagenome (GOLD analysis project Ga0187847, IMG submission 132458) | Peatland microbial communities from SPRUCE experiment site at the Marcell Experimental Forest, Minnesota, USA - June2016WEW_4_10 | ecosystem: Environmental > Terrestrial > Soil >...
CCAAGTTGCGATGCGCCCGGGGCTATCCCGTCCTGCGCGCGCGTTGATCCGGCGATGGCCTGCGGTGCTCAGCAGCGGAGCGCGCCTCGCGGGAAAGACGCGAATGCCACCCCGTTAACCACAGTGGAGACCGCATGACTACGCTCGCGACCCTGCAGGATATTTTGATCGCCGAATTCGAGGTCCCGCGCGAACAGCTCGTACCCGAAGCAGAGCTCGCGGCGCTCGGGGTGGACTCGCTCGATTTGCTCGAGCTCATGTTCAAGATCGAGGACCGGTACAAATTGTCGATCCGCGACGATGTTCCGACCGACCTGGTCACGATCGCAGATGTCGTGGCTTATATCGACGGACTGCTTGCGCGTCAGTCAAAGGCACGCGGCGTGGACCCCCCCAATCTGCGCAGCACGACGTGAACGCGCGCCGCGTCGCCGTCACGGGAATGGGGGTCATCGCACCAAACGCTCGATCGGTCGACGAGTTATTCGCGCAACTCGCTGCCGGCCGGTCTGCCGTTCGGCGCCTGACGGCGCCGATGTGCGAGACGCTGCGTTCACCGATCGGTGCTGCGGTCGATTTCGACGGCGGTGCGCATTTTGGCGCGGCTCGGCTGCGAATGCTCGATCGGGTCAGCCAACTGGCGCTCGTCGCGGCCGCGCAGGCGATCGCCGATGCGAGGCTCGATTTTGCGACGCTGAACCGCGAGCGCTGCGGCGTCAGCGTCGGGACCGGCATGGGCGGCGCCGAGTCGTCCGACGAGGGCTACCACATCATTTACGCCGAACGTTCCGACCGCGTGAAGCCATACACCGTATTGACTTCGATGACGAATGCGGCTGCCTCTTGGATCGGCATCGACTATGGGATCTGCGGACCCAACCTCACGTATTCGACCGCGTGCTCCTCCTCGGCGGTCGCGCTCGGCGAGGCGGCGCGCCGGATTCGCAGCGGCGAGGTCGACGTGATGATCGCCGGCGGCGCCGAGGCGCCGCTCTGTTTCGGTGTGCTGCGCGCCTGGGAAGCGATGCGCACGACCGCCTCGCAGGATGCGCTCGACCCATCGGCTTCCTGCCGCCCATTTTCCCGCAGTCGCACGGGCCTCGTGCTCGGCGAAGGCGCGGCATTCGTCACGCTCGAGGACTGGGAGCACGCGACCGCGCGTGGTGCGCCCATTCATGCGGAGTTGACGGGCTACGGCCTGGCGACCGACGTCGACCACATCACGCGACCGACGGTCGCCGGCCAAGCAGCCGCGATGCGCTCGGCGCTCAAGTCGGCCGGGCTCGAGCCCGGCGACGTCGATTACGTCAATGCGCACGGGACGGCCACGTTGCAGAACGACTCGATCGAAACCGCGGCGATCAAGGAAGTTTTTGGAGCGCACGCCCGTTCGCTTCCGGTCAGCTCGACCAAGTCGATGCACGGTCATTTGCTCGGCGCCGCCGGCGCATTGGAATTCGTGATCGCGGTCGCGAGCCTCGAACGCGGCGTCGTGCCTCCGACCATGCATCTGGATGCGCCGGATCCGGCCTGCGATCTGGACTATGTTGCCGGTTGCGCACGTCCCGGCGTGATGCTGCGCGCGGTCATGTCCAACTCGTTTGCATTCGGCGGCACCAATGCCGTGTTGATCGCCGAAGCCGTGCGCGATAACCTGCGTGAAACCCCGTCGGCGATGCGATGAGCGTATTCAGCGCACCGCAGCTTACCGCGACCCGCTGCGGTCGACCGAAATTTCCCGATTGATGACGTTCCAGCCGCGCAACGCAACCCGCGCGCAGCGCGGCGCCGTCGCTGGGCACTGAACCAGAATGTGGCGGACCTCGCCGGCGAGCAAGGTCACGTAATTGTCGTCGTAATAGACCGGCAGTACCCGCACCCCCTTGTCATCCAGCATCGTTATCTTGGCGGTCAGCGCCGGCACTCGCCCGCGATTGCGGAGCAAGACATCGATGCGTGTCCCTTCACCGGCGGCCGCACTCGAGGCAGCAGACAGCGTACGTGCGTTGATCTCGATCGGCTGCGGCTTGAGATCGTTGAGCCGTTGCTGGCTCGCCGCATCGCGCCCTTGCCAGTAGACGTTGTCGGAGAGAGTTGCGCCGCTCGAATCCGTCAAGCTCAGCTTCACCAGAACCAGCGTCTCCGCCGCGAGCGCGTCGGCCAGATCGAGCGGCTTCGCCAGAGTCGCGATCGAATTTGCGCCGATGTCGATCGGATCGATCCTCTCGGCGAGTGTCCGGCCTTCGAGCGACAGCACGCGGCTGCGCAAGTGCAGCCCGGGCCGGTCGGCGCGCGTCGTATTCACGACGGTGAGCCGATAGTCGGGCAAATTCAGCTGCGCGTGCAGTGGCTCACAAGCTTTCTTGACCGCGTAATAGGGTGCGGCCGTATCGTAGTCCGAGCTGTACATCTGCCAGGTGTTGCTGGGCCATGAAGGATGCGTCATCCATAACAAGCGGCCGCTATTTTGCGTCCAAAGATGTGCCGCAAAACCCTCGAAAATCGCGCGGTATGAGACGTAATCCATGATCTGCGCCTTGCGTTCAAAATCTTCGAGACTGGTCCCGGCGCCGTATTGTTCGGCCATTGCCGCCATATAACTCGCGACATCGCCGTTGCCGCCGAAATGCCAATCGTGATAGGCGTATGTGTCACTGAGCGGCCATCGATCGGCTTGCGGAATCGACGCGCGCAGCGACTCCAAGGTCGAGAGCGAGGGCGTGCCCACTTCCACCGAGAATCCGCGTGCGAGCCCGGTGAAGTATTGCTCGGGCGACCGATAATTATAGGGACCGCTGCCTTGCAAATTCACCGAATTCGAGCTGCCGGTGTAATAGCGTGTTCCATCGAGCGTCGCCACGAGTTCGGCAAGACCCTCATTGATGATCGGCTGCGGCACGCCCTCATTGCGGCCGAACCACACGGCGATCGACGGATGGTTTCGGTAGCGGCTGATGACATCGCGCGCGTTGGCGAGAAACAGCGCCGGATCCTCGGGCTCGAGCTGGAAATCCTGAGTCGAAACCCAAAAATCGTTGAGCACCAGCAAGCCATATTCATCGGCGAGATCGTAAAAGACCTCCTCGGTATTCTGCCCGAGCCAATTGCGGATGATGTTGAGGTTTGCATCCCGGTGCAGCTTGAAGAACGGCTCCAAATGCGCTCGCGAAATTCGCTTGCGCGAATCATCCATGCCCCAACTTCCGCCGCGGGCGGCGATTGGAACGCCGTTGACCCGGATCGTAAGGTAGGGGGTCAGGGCCCCGCTCGCGATCTCGTGGACAGCGCGCGAAGTTTCGCCCGCCATGGTCAAACTGGCTGCCCACCCCTGTGGCGTACGCTTGATGGCCTCGTGGCGCACGTCGACGAGCTTCTCACCCAACAGGGCGCCCAAACTTGGATCCACTTCGACGCGCCGCAATCGACCGTCGTGGTCGAACAGTGAGAGCTCATAGGTGAGTTCGCGAATGCCGAAGCGGACCTCCAGCGCATCGGACGGTGTATCGCCCTCATCGATTGCGAGCGCGAGTCGGTAGAGGTAGGCCGGACCATAGCCATTCGGCCACCAAAGCCTCGGATCGGTGAGGTGCAGTTGCGGAAATTCGCGGGAATCGAGCAAGACTGTGGTAAATCCGGGTGCGAGATCGACGGTCTTGCGCACGCTGATCGCGTCGATTCGAGCGCTCAAGGTGGCGTGAATCGTCGCGGCGCGCCGATTCTCGAGCGGCACGGCGATTGCAATATCGGCGCTATCGATTCGCGGCAACGGCAGATGGGTGACGACCTGGGGATCGACGATGCGTACGGCGCCGGTCTGCGTTAGTTCGACGCCTTGCCAAAGACCAATGTTGCGGTCGCGAATTCCCGGTATCCAATCCCAACCCTCCGTGGCAATGAAGGTCGGACCGTCGAGAGCGAGTGCGCCGCCATTCTCGCCGGGGCCGGCGGCAATCGATTGTTCGTGGGGAATACCCGGGTGCGGCGGCGGCAAGATTCGCACCGCAAGCGCGTTGCGGCGCCCCGGTACCAGCACGCCGGTCACATTGAATACGCCGCGCACGAATGCGCCTTTGATATCGCCGAGCCGCTTTCCGTTGAGCCAGACCTCGGCCGCGTAGTTGATCCCTTTGAAGGTCAAGGTGAAATCGCGGCTACCAGTCGTCGGCGGCCCGAGAAATGTGCTGCGATACCAATAGTCCTGACGGCTCAAGCTCTCGGGGATCGCGAGATTGTTGAGGCCATAATCCGAATCGGGATAGACGCCGCGCGCGATCAACGTCGTCAGCACCGTGCCGGGCACGACTGCGGCGTACCAGCTTGCGTCGTCGTAGTCGGCTTGCGACAACCGGGCCCCGTCGCCGACGACGTCGGCGGCAGCGCTCAGGCGCCAGCCATCGAGTGCCCAAACCCCGCGAGCGACGTCGCGAAGACCGCTCGAGACCGACGGCGGGTTGTTTGCAACCGGTGCGCTCGGCGCGCTGTTCGCCTTCGGCAAGGTCCAGGGATCCTGCGGTTCCTGCAATCCACGCCAGGCGTGCTCCTGCAAGGGCCAACCGACGCCGAGCGCATCGAAACTCACCAGTGCAAAATCCGGCCGCGCATTGGCCAGGAATTGCACCGATCGCGCGTCGAGTGCCTCCGGCGTCAGCGTCAGTTCCGCAAGCGAGCCGCCGAAATGCGGCTGGACGCCGGGTTCACTTGCGGCGGGCGCAAGTGCAAAGTGCGGCGCGACAGCCACGGTCGCTGCGCTCGCCGAGGCGCGCTCGCGCCCGTCTATATACAGGCGCGCCGTCGCGCCGTCATAGGTCGCAGCGATTGCATACCATCGTCCGGGTTCGACAAATACGCCGCTCGCGAGCCGCCGTGACGCGCTCAGCTGGAGTACGATCTCTCCATCGAGTAACAGCATGCCGCGCCAAGCGCCACCGGTCGCCGTTTCGCCGACGGCGGCGACGATGACCGCATCCGATTGGCGCCGCACGGCGCGCAGCCAGCCGCTCATGGACCACGGCCTAGCCGCCGCCGCGATCGTCGCCGGCTCAATCGCTCGCTCCATCCCGACGCCGCCCTCGAGCGCCGTCACGTTGTAGGGACCTAGGTTCGTCGGCCTATCACGAGCAGGGAGCGGCGCAGCCAGGATTGGCGACGCGGCCGCAATGGCTGAAATCGCCATGACCAGCCATTTGCGGCAGCAGCCCATACGGTTCGCAGCGAACGATTGATCAAGACTTCGCGACACGTTGGAACTCCCTGGTGATGCTCCTCGCACGGCAGCGGCCGCGGGATGACATCGCTGACATCAGTCTAGCTCGTTACGCGCCGCATGGCGCAGCTTCTGCGCGAGCGCGAATGGGTCGGGTCACGCTGGCGGCGACTCCTCGTCGATCAGGGCTCTCAGCGGACCTATGAATCTTTCGTAGTGGCGCCAACGCTCGACCGACGAAGTGCCGATCTTTTGCCGCACCTGCCAGCGGCTGGCCGTGACGACCGGACGCGCGGTCCGATCGAAGTCGAGGCAGCGCGAATCCCAGGGCAAACCGATGAATTCGAGCATCCGGCGACTGCACGACTCCACGTCGGCAACCAGATTCTCGTATCGGACCTCGAGCATCGTGCCGGGAAGCAGCACCGTATCCCAGTGGCGCATGAGCCGGCGATACTCTCGATAATAATGCGCCAGATCTCCCAAATCGGTCGAATAGGTATTGGCGGTTTCGAGATGTTGAAAATAAATCGACAAGCAGGTGTCGATCGGATTGCGCCGCATGTGGATGATTCGCGCATGCGGGTGGGCCGCGAGTATCAATCCCAGAAACAAGAAATTCGTCGGCCATTTATTGACAACCCGAAGCGCATCGGGCGACAGTTGATGCAACAACTCGCTGTAATCACGGCCCATTTCGGTGAGCGTCGCATCGCTGATATCGATCTCGGGCAGGTTGCGGTCAGCCGCAGCCACGATCGGCGTCGCCGTGCGGGTGCCCCAGAACGTTTGTTCGCCGGCGCCGAACACCGCGGGATGCGTGGCAAGGATTTGTTCGGCGAGCGAAGTACCCGAGCGCAGCATGCCGACGATGAATACGGGGCGCGCCGACGAATCGGCGGCGCGCGAGCGGCCGAACCATCGAAGATCGTGGGAACGCATGATCAGATCAATATTGCGTGTGAGCGCCGCACGGTCGTGAGCGGGTGCGCAGCGCCGGTCGAGCTCATTGGCGCGCCGATAATTGTCAAAGGCCATGTCAAATTTCCCGACGTCGTCGAAGTACTTGCCGATTGCGTAGCGCAAGGACCTCTGTCCCTGCACAGGCAAATCCTTGCCTGCAAGACCTTCCGCAGCAGCAAGCCATGCTTGGTCGCCACTCGTCATACGGCGTAAATGCGCAATGCCGGCCCAGGCCTCGGGCGATTGCGGTTCGATCTCGATGACGCGCTTGAACAGCGCCTCGGCCTCGCCGAACAGTCCCGCATCGGCCCGCAATTCGGCGAGCACCATCAGCGCCGAGGCTGAGTCCGCCCTGATCGCGAGCGCGTCGCGGCATCTCGCCGCTGATTCCTCGGTTCGTCCCTGGAGCCTAAGCGCCATGGCGAGTCCTGTATGGGCCGCGACGAAATCTGGTTTGTTTTGCAGTGCCCTGCGGTAGCCCGCAATCGCCTCGTCGAGGCGGCCGATACTGCGCAACGCTCCCGATAGATTGACTTGCGCCTCGACAAAATCCGGGTTGATCGTCAGTGCCTGCCGAAAGTTGTCGATCGCCTCGGTAAGACGGGCAAGTCGCAGCAGCGCATTGCCGAAGCTGTTGTAAACTTCCGCGATTGAGGGCGCTATCTTCAGAGCCGCGCGGAAGCTCGCAACCGCCTCATCAGTTCGCCCCAAACCCGCCAAGGCCTTGCCCAAGTTGTGATGCGCCTCGGCAAAACTCGGCTTGATTCGCAGTGCGCGGCGACAGCTCGAGATTGCTGCATCGAACCTCCCGAGCTCCAGGAGAACATCGCCCAGATTGTTGTGCGCCTCGGCAAAATCGGGGCTAAGCGCCAGGGCGCGGCCATAACTCTGCTGTGCCTCGGCAAGCCGGCCGACGCGCCCCAGAGCATTGCCCATGTTGAGGTGCGCAACGGGATCCTCGGGCGAGTACCGGGCCGCCGAGGTCCAGGCGAGCAGCGCATCCTTGCCCTGTTTGCTGAGCGCAACCCCGAGCAACTGCCAGAGCAATCCGAAAGTCGGCCGAATACCGAGCAAATGGCGGGCTGCATTCTCGAGCTCCGCGTAGCGCCCGGTATTCATTAGCACGCCGAGCGGCGCCAAATCTGCGCGATCGTCCTGCGCCCCCGGAAATTCGCTCGATGCCGCGATCGGCGCCGCCGCGCCGAGTCGTCCGCAACAGTTCTTGCTTTTCCTGCCGCTGCCGCAGGCACACGGGTCGTTTCTTCCCGCGACCATGTACAACTCCATGCCAATCGGTCGGTTCCCGCCGGGGCCTTCCGACAACGATACCCCAAGGAGCCGGACCCGCGGGCGCCCAATTGTCAGCGCTAGCATCCAGGAGGGCGATTAAACACAAAGAAAATATTTAATCGTTGACACCCCACTGCCGATGGAGTTAGCCTCCCGACTGCATCAACTCGGGTAATGGCCCGGTTGGTGGGGGGTAAAGAGCGCAAAATAGTGCTCGGCAGACGCATAAAGACCATGCTGCCGGCCACGGCCAGTCCGCGCCACCATCGAATAATGTAACTTCTGGGAGATTCATCATCATGTCGCATCGAAGCGAAAAGCGGGTAAGCCAAGCTGTTCGTTTGGCCTTAATGACAGCGGTGTCATTTGAGGCTTCACTGTTGAGTCATTTGGCGATCGCCGCCGATGCGGCACCGACCTCGACGAGCTCCGATGATTTAAGCGAAATCGTGATCACCGGATACCGCGAATCCTTGCAGTCCGCTTTGGACGCCAAGCGCAAGTCGATCCAGCCGATCGAAACGGTGACAGCGGAAGACATCGGCAAAATGCCGGATCAGGACGTCGCAGAATCACTCGATCGCTTGCCCGGCGTTTCGATTAACCGCTCCGGCGGCAAGGGCACGCAGGTGCTGATCGACGGGTTGGGTAACAACCTCGTGACCCTGAACGGCGAGGTCCTGCTCACCGGGCGCGAAATCTACGTGTCGGGCGAATCCTCGGGCGGCGGTGGTTCCGCCGGTCTGCAATACTCGTCGCTCGAAGGTATCCCGAGCGAAGAGGTCGGTGCTATCGACGTGATCAAGAACCCCACCGCGCAAAATCGCGAAGGCGGTCTTGGCGGCATCATCGACATCAAGACGCGCTCGCCGCTCGCGCAGGATATGGGCTTCAATCTCGCCGCCAGCGCGCGCGGTACCACGGCGCAAAATTCGAACAACACGACTCCCGTCGGCAGCTTAATCGGCGGTTTCAAGTTCAGCGATGATCTGGCGATCACCGGCAGCGTCTCTTACGATGAGACGAAGACGCACACCAAGGAATTCCAGGACCAAAATCGCAACCAATGGTTGGTTACGAACACGGCGACGGTTGGGTCCTACGTGGGCAGCCCGATTGCGAGCACCAACGGCGTAATGCCGGGCGGTCAGACTTATATCGATCCGCAATTGGCCTACTTCAGCGACATCCTCGATCAAATCGAGACCAAGGGCGCTACCTTCGGCGTTGAATGGAGGTGGAACGACAACGTCACGAGCACCTTCAACTGGTTCTTCATCGATGAAGCCGAAGTCAGCACGACGTATTCCAACAAGGCGTGGTTCTCCGGCGGCAGCGGTGAGACCAACGGGCCGGGCGCACCAGCCTCTTTTCCGGGCATCGACCCGAGTCAGCCCTACTCGATCGACGGCAACGGGGTCGTGCAAAACGCCACATTCATGGCCAACGACGCGGAAACCGCGACGCTCTATGAAGAGAACGACACGAAGGCCAACAATTTTCAGTTCACCACCAAGTGGGACGGCGGTCCGGTCACCGGCGACGTCGGCCTTGCGTTTGCGAAAGCGACCGGCGATTACGAGGCGGCGCAAGCCGACGTCGAGCATGGGGAATATGCAGCCGACGGCAGCGCTGCTCCGTCGATCCAACCCACGGCGCCGGGCTGCAACAATGGCGCGAACAACTGCGCCAACGGCAACCACGGGTATGCCTGGGTATGGAACAACGGCGGCACGAGCGGCCTGCCGTCGGCGAGCTACCCGAACAACTATGGCTACACGAGCGTGCTGTCCAACCCGGCTTACACGCTGTTCAAATCGAATTGGGCATGGGCGAATACGCTCGACGAGAAGCAATGGGCGGTCAAATTTGACTTGCACTACAAGGTGAACGATGTCGTCGATCTGACTGCGGGCGCTCGCTATCAGGATCGCGAAGTCGACTACGTGCATGGTCGCTACCTCGAAGACGGCATCGATCCCTACGGGATTGGCGGTGTCGGTGCCGGTACTCCGGCCGGCAACTGCTGCACCAGCGCAGCCTCGGGCACCTGGCTCTACTACCAGGATCCGGGCTACGCGAAGATCCCGTATTCCACGCCGCAGACGAATCCAAATCTGCTGTTGACCTACAACAATTTTGCCAATGGACCGATTGCGGTAAAGAATCCGGTAACGGGCGGAATGACGGATCCCGCAACGTTCCTCAACACCGTGTGGAACGGCGCCGGAATAAAAAATAACACCGAGACGTTTTTCAAGGACCCGCTGAATTCCTACGACGTAACGGAAAAAACCACGTCGGCGTTCGTCATGGGCGACTCGGGTGACGCCAACGGACTTTTCCACGCAAACTACGGCATTCGCCTCGTCCGGACCCAACTCACCGTCGAAGGCGCCCAGACCAATCCGAACGGTACGACGTTCGTCGGTACCGAGTCGTGGAACGGCGTCGATGCGAACGATGTGCCGTTCGAGAACAGCCGCAGCTATACCGACATCCTGCCGTCGTTCAACTTCGTATTGAACGCCACCGACACACAGAAGCTGCGCTTCGGCGCGGCCCGCGTGATGTCGCCGCAGAACCTGCAACAACTCGGTGCCGGTCTGCAGTACGGCTTTACGCGCGCCGCTCCCACCAGTTGCCCCGGCGGCGGTGTTTGCTTCAAGTTCGACGGCGGCTCGGCCGGCAATTCGGGGCTCGACCCATTCCGTGCTTCGCAATTCGACCTGTCTTGGGAGGACTACTTTTCGCGCAGCGGATTGCTCAGCGTCGGATATTTCTACAAGGCGGTCGACAACTTCGTCACGACCGCGAACATTCCGGTCTGCGTAGCCGACGGCACCACTGCCGGTTGCTCAACGGCCAATGTCTCGACACCGATCAACGGCGGCACCGGCAAAATCTACGGCCTCGAACTCGCCGCCCAATATGCCTTCGACATCGGTGTCGGCTTCCAGGCGAACTACACACGCGCGGATTCTTCGTCGACGCAAAGCAGCTCGTTCGGCGGTGACTTGCCGATCCCTGGAGTATCCAAGAACTCCGTCAATGCGATCGTGTACTACGAGCACTCAGGTTTCTCGGCTCGCGCGGCTTACGAATGGCGCGACACCGCGGTGAATTCCTCGGGCGTCGGTTCCTCGTTCGCGTTCCAGGACATCAACGGATTGTCGAAGGTGTACACGGTCTACGCGGCGCCGTATGGGCAGCTCGACGCGCAGGTGGGATACGACTTCAACCGGCACTTCGGTCTGCTGTTTCAGGTCGTCAATTTGACCGACGCCAAGCAGCATACGTATCTACAATTCCCGAACGAGCCGTTCACCTATGACGACACGGGTGCTCGCTATTACTTCGGCTTCAAGGGCAAACTCTAGGTCGTCCGGCTACCCGGTTGCACGGGAAATAGACCGTGTGAGGGTTTGCGGTTGGGAATCTTCGGGTAGCGCGGTAGCATCCGCGCTACCCGTCAAAAGATGAAGCGATGCGCGACCCGTTGGCCGGTTTGTCCCCGTATCCGGGCGACCCGCCAGAGGCCACGCACTCGCTACGAGGCTCGAGTCAGCTATGTCGGACGCTCAGCAGCTCTCTGCGGGGGATAACTCCGCTGATCCCGCCGCCGCGGGCAATACCCGCCTCCGAAGTATCGCAATCGTCGGCGGCGGTACCGCGGGCTGGCTCGCCGCGAGTGTCCTCGCGCGCGCCCTGCCCGGCACGCGCACGGCCATTACCGTGATCGAATCACCGGAGATAGGCACGATCGGGGTCGGCGAAGCAACGATTCCGCCGATCATCGACCTGCTCCGATTCCTGAGCATCGACGAAGCCGATTTTGTTCGCCACACGCAGGCGACCTACAAACTCGGGATCAAGTTCAGCGACTGGAAGCAGCTCGGGCATTCGTACTGGCACCCATTCGGCACGTTTGGCGCTTCGATCAACCGTCGCCCGTTCTACCATTATTGGCACAAGGCACGCTCGGCCGGCCTTGCAGTTCGATTCAACGATTTTAGTCCGTGTGCGGCCCTCGGCGATGCGGGCAAATTCCGATTTCCGGACGCCAATCCGGACGCGCAGGCCGCGGGACTCCGATATGCGCTGCATTTCGATGCCACGTTAGTAGCAAAATACTTGCGCAGCTACTCCGAGCGCCTCGGCGTCGTGCGCACCGAGCGCACCGTCATCGGCGCCACCCGCAGGGCCGACGGCCTGCTCGACGAGCTGCAATTCTCCGATGGATCCACCTTGCAGGCGGACCTGTACATCGACTGCAGCGGATTTCGCGGCGTGCTGATTGAACAGGTCCTCGGAACCGGCTACCACGACTGGACTGCGATGCTGCCTTGTGACCGAGCGGTAGCGTTCCCGACCGCATCGACCGTGGCGCGTCCGCCCTACACGTGTTCGCGCGCCCGTAGCGCAGGCTGGCAGTGGCGCATTCCGCTGCAACATCGTTTCGGCAACGGCTATGTTTACTCCAGCGCCCATTGCACCGACGAACAGGCCCACGAGGATTTGTCGTCGACGGTCGGCGAAAAGCCGCTCGCCGAGCCGCGGTTTCTCCGCTTCGTCACCGGCCGACGCAAGCTCTATTGGAATCGAAACGTCGTCGCGCTGGGTCTTGCATCGGGGTTTTTGGAACCGCTGGAATCGACGAGCATTCATCTGGTGACCAGCGGCTTGTACCATTTGCTCGAGTATTTTCCCGATAGAAACTTCGACCAAACCAACATCGATTCTTACAACGACGAACTCGCTCGGGAAACCGAACGGGTGCGCGATTTCATCGTGTTGCACTATCACCTCACCCAGCGTGAGGATGCGCCGCTCTGGCGTTATTGCCAATCGATGCAAATTCCTGACAGCCTGCGACAGCGCATCGAGCTGTATCGTCGGACCGGGCGCATTCGCGCACGCGCCGGCGAGTTGTTCACCGACTTGAGCTGGTTCTACATCTTCGAGGGGCTCGGCCTGCAGCCGGACGGTTACGATCCGCTCGCCGACGTCGTCACCAAGGACAAGCTCGCCGAGATCCTGGCATCCATGGCGAGTTCCACGGCTGCGATCGCCAAGTCCGCGCCGACCCACGACAGCTACTTCGAGCGCGGGCCCGCGTCGCGATGAGACAATCCACGCCATTGCTCGGCGGTGTCGAGCTGGGCGGCACCAAATGCGTGTGTCTGATCGGCACTGGGCCCGATGACATCCGCATGCAAATCTCGCTCCCTACCGGCGGGGATCCGCAGGCCACCTTGGGCCGCATTGAGGAAATTCTGCGCAACGGAATAACGCAATACGGCGACATCGATGCACTCGGCATCGCTTGCTTCGGTCCGCTCGATCGGGCACGTCTGTCGCCCCGCTACGGCTACATTACCTCTACCGCAAAGCCCGGATGGAGCCATACGTCGGTCGCTGCCCGACTGGCCCGGATTCTCGAAGTGCCGGTCGGTTTCGATACCGACGTCAACGGAGCGGCGCTCGCAGAGGGCCGCTGGGGAGCTGCAAAGGACCTGCATGATTTTGCCTATGTCACGGTCGGCACCGGGGTCGGCGTGGGTCTCGTGGTCGGCGGTTCGCTTGCGCACGGCTTCAGCCACCCGGAGCTCGGCCACATTCGGATTGCGCGAAAAGCCGGTGACGGCTGGCGCGGCGCCTGTGCGTTTCACGGCGACTGCGTGGAGGGCCTCGCGTCGGGCACAGCGATCGCCGCGCGCGCCGGTGTTCCCGCAGACCAAGTTCCCGCCGATAGCACCGTCTGGGAACCGGTCGCACATGCACTGTCGCAGCTGCTGCATGCCTTGGTGCTCACCACCGCGCCGCGCCGAATTCTGATCGGCGGCGGCGTCATCAAGGAGCGGCCGGCGTTGCTCGCGCAAGTGCGTGCACAGCTCGTCGACAGTTTGAACGGCTATTTGAATCTCGAGGAACTCACCGGGGGCATCGATCATTACGTCACGGCGCCGGGCCTTGGGCCGCTCGCGGGACCGCTTGGCGCGCTGGCGCTCGCCGCAGACGCGATTTGACGCATCGATGCGCAAAAAAACCCTCGACAACGAGCCCGCATCGAACCCTACTGCAGAGCGCTATTTGTCGGGTACCAACTTGGCCCGCGCCGGCGACCACAACCAGCGCGTGACCCTGCATGCCGTGCGACTCAACGGTCCGGTGACGCGTACCGATCTTGCGCTAAAGACCGGCCTCACGCCGGCCGCGATCGCGAATATCACCAATCGATTGCTCAAGAATCAATTGATCCTCAATGCCGGGCGATTGCGCGGCGCGCGCGGACAACCCGCGTCGAAATTCGTGATCAATCCCGACAGTTGGTTCTCAATTGGGCTGAACGTCGACCGCGACCATGTGACGCTCGTGGTCTTGGATTTTGTCGGCAAGATTCGCGCACGTGCCTCGCGGGAAATCCATTTCGCGAAGCCCGCGGCGGTACGAACGTTCTTTCAACGCTCCGTCGGCCAGCTGCTCGACAAGGCCGGCATCGCGCGCAATCGGCTCGTGGGGGTCGGCGTTGCATTCCCCGACGATATCACGCGCGCGCATTTGCCTGATCAACCGGCCGACTATGCGGCTTGGGCATCGGTGCGCATCGATGACTTGATCCGCGACGTGCTGAATATTCCGGTTTTCATCGAAAATGACGCGGCGGCAGCGGCCATTGGCGAGATGCAATTCGGATCGGGCCAACGTTATCGCAGCTTCTTTTATTTGCTGGTCACTGCAGCGCTCGGCGGCGGTGTGGTCGCGGACGGTGCGTACGTGCGAGGCGCCAACGGGCGCAGCGGAGAAATCGGCTGGCTCAAGGCGCGCGACGATGCGGGCCACGCCGATCAACTGCAAAATATCGTCTCGTTGTCGGGCTTGTACAGTCGACTCGCCGAACAAGGTTTTGAAGTTGCAACGCCGCGCGGACTCATGCGGCTCAAACCCGCCGCGCGCATCATCGTCGATCGCTGGATTCGTGAAGCGACCGAAGCGCTGGTGGACTCCGTTCTTGCGATCAATTGCCTGATCAATCCTGAAGCAATTTTGATTGGCGGTAGACTCCCGGCGCAGCTCGTCGATCAATTGGCGAAGGCGCTCAACGAACGCATGGCAGGCTACGCATCGCAAATCCCTGCGATCGCGCCCGTGGCGCGCGCCCTCACGTCCGACGACGCCCCGGCGGTCGGCGCGGCAATTCTGCCGTTCAGCTACCGGCTGCTGCCGACGCGCTTTGCGCTTCTCAAGACCTATTGAGGCATACACTATTCGGGTATGAAAAGTCCTGTAGATACCGCTTCGCGAAACGAGCTCAAGAAGCTCAAGGAACATCTCGTTCAATGGCTGTCGGAATCCGCATATCCGCAATGGGCCGCGCACGGTATCGATGCGCGCAACGGAGGCTTCGTCGAAGCGCTGGGACAGGACGGCCGCGCTCTGCCGGCGCCAAGGCGCGCGCGCGTTCAGCCGCGGCAGATCTATGCATTTGCGCAGGCGCCTCGATTCGGCTGGCACGGCGACCTGCACGGCATCCTTCGGCGTGGAATTGACTATTTTACGGCCAATTTTCGGCGCAACGACGGCTTGTTCCGTACGCTCGTCGATGTGAACGGCGCGCCACTCGACGATCGCGCGTTGCTCTATGACCAGGCATTTGCCCTGCTCGGTTACGCGGCGGCGGCCACCGCGCTCGATTCCCTCCCGGAGTTCGAACGCCTCGCTTTGCAGTTGCGCGCGGTCATCGAGCGTCAACTGTTTGCGGGCGACGGCGCATTTCGTTCGAGCGCGGATCTCGATTCGATTCGCGAGTCGAATCCGCACATGCACCTATTGGAGGCATGCTTGGCCTGGACCGCGGTAGGCCGCGACCCAGGATGGAAGGCCTGGTCGCAAGATCTCGTGAAGCTCGCGCTATCGCGATTGCTGCGCCCCGACAGCGGTGCACTCGGCGAGGCATTCACTGAGCATTGGCAGCCGGCGGCCGGCCTAGCCGGTCGCATCATTGAACCGGGCCACCAATTCGAATGGGCGTGGCTGTTGATGCGCAGCGACGCGCAAAGCGGCGACGCGCGCACAGCCGCGCTGCGCCTGATCGAGATCGGGGAGACGATGGGCGTCCACAATCGCGTCGCCGTCAACGAATTGCTCGACGATTTCACGATTCAAGATCCGAACGCGCGGCTCTGGCCGCAAACCGAGCGATTCAAAGCGGCGCTGCAAGCCGCTTGCTTGACCGACGATCCGCGCTACTGGTCGATGGCCGCCGCCGCCGGGTCGAGCCTGTTGCCGTATCTGCGCACCCCGGTTGCGGGCTTGTGGTTCGACATGCAGCTCCCGAACGGCGCGCTCGTCGTTTCGCCGGCACAGGCGAGCAGCTTTTATCATTTGGTTGGAGCGATCGCCGCCCTAGATGGAACGATCGAGACTTCTTCAGCGGCCAAGCAAACGAATGCCGAGAACTAGCCGGTGGCGGCGCGGCCCGGCGCGCGCACGGTCGAGTTGCGAATGATCAACTCGTGGTCCAGCAGGTGCCGCGGGATGTGGTCGGGCCAGCCTCGGCGGCGCGGCTCCAGCCGGATGATCAGGTCCGCCGCGATTCGCGCCATCGCGGCCACCGGCTGGCGTACCGTCGTCAACTCGGGCCAGATCATCGTTGCCACCGGCGCATCGTCGAACCCGGCCACGGACAGCTGGCTCGGAAGATTGAGTCCAAATTTGCGCGCCATCGATACCACGGCGGCGGCCATGTCGTCGTTGCTCGCAAAAATAGCCGTCGGTGGAGTCGCTGAACGCAGCATGCGTTCGGCACAAACCAATCCATCGGTAAATTGAAAATTGCCGGTTTGCACCAAGTTGAAATCGACCGGGGCCTCGTGCGCGCGCATCTCGTCGATAAACCCTAGATAACGCTGTTCGGTCGCGCTGTGCTCCGGCCGGCCCAGCATGAACCCGATGCGCCGGTGCCCGAGACCAAGAAGATGCGCGGTGACCTGTCGAGCAGCCGCGTAGTCGTCAATCCCGATCGACGGAGTCGTGCTCACATTGTGTTTCGGCGCAATTCTCACGATCGGGATGGCTGCTTCTTGAAGTTTGCCCAAAACCACCGGATCATCGCTGAGCGGCGGCAGCAAGATGACACCCTCGAGACGCAGTTGACCGATCAGCGTATCGATTTGTTTTTCGATAGTCGGGCTTTGCACGTCCCAGGGCTCCACCATCAAGTGCATACTGGATTCGCGACAGCGCTGGACCGCGCCGGCCTGAAATTCGCTTAGGTAGTCGCCTGGGCGGTCGCAGAACAGTCCGATCAGAAACGACCGATTGCTCGCCAAGCCTCGCGCATTGAGGTTCGGACGATAGTTGAGCTGTTCTATTGCCTCGAGAATGCGCTGACGCGTGTTGGAACGAACGAGCGGCTCGTTGTTGATGACACGCGAGACCGTCTTCGGCGAGACTTGAGCAAGATCGGCCACCTCCTGAATGGTCACAGAGGGGGGAATGAGCACCATAGCGAAATCCTAATTCTGGACAGCGGCTGTCTCTAGTTTAGCCACTCGCGCGCATTTCGTGCGCGCTCGATCCACAAACTCTCACGGACAATGGGCCGCCGCGGCTTCATGCATGGGTGCAAGCCGCACGTCGGCAATCGTCAACCCAAAACGGCCCGCGGTAGCCACGGCAAAGGGAACCTCAACCTCCTTCAGGTCAGCGCCGGCAGTGGTCCAGCAGGACAGCGGCACCTGCAGGTTGCTCCACACGCCAAGTGGCGCCGACTCGAAGATAGCGGTCAAGTCCAATGACGCACCGGTGGCGGTACCGCAGAGTGGCTTCGTGCAGGCGATGCGAAGTTGCACCGGCTGCTCCGGCTTGCGGTCGACGCGGTATCGCAGTTCGAGCGCGGATCCTCGATCGGCCTCCGCACCGAGATCGTCGGCGCGCCCCGATATCAGCAGAATTCCGCTCCGGAGGCCGCTCCAGACGGCTGCGGCACCGGCAGCATCGACGCTGACCGCGACCGCTTTATGGGGACTTTCTTGACGGTCGGTCGTCAAATGCACTTGATCCCCTGAATCGGCCACGAAAATATTCCACGGCGCGATGACATGGCCCGCGTGAAACAAACTACCTGC
>Ga0187847_10001921_pt1 | contig 17579 bp, 15 predicted proteins | sample June2016WEW_4_10_FD_132458 | JGI IMG/M metagenome (GOLD analysis project Ga0187847, IMG submission 132458) | Peatland microbial communities from SPRUCE experiment site at the Marcell Experimental Forest, Minnesota, USA - June2016WEW_4_10 | ecosystem: Environmental > Terrestrial > Soil >...
ATATCAGCTTTGTAAACATCGTCCTTTGTGTTGAGCGCTTCTCGCTGGCGCCTAGCAGCTTCAAGCTGACTCTGACTTGTGGCGAGAGCGCCCTCGGCTCGCGGGAGATCCGCTTTACGTGCCTCAAGCAGCCCACTTAGTTGTCCTTCCTGAGCTGTGGCCGTTTCTAACTGCTGGTGAGTTGCGGCCTTCGTATCGAACAAGGCTTGCTGCCGGTGTAACTCAGTGATAGCTCTGTCGAGTTCGGGCGAAACCGAGGCGATACCGGCCTTTGCTGCATTGATTTCAGCCTGTGCCTGGATAACTGCCGCCTTTGCTGCCTCGATCTCAGCGTCTTGAATTCTCTTGGCTGCCTGATTGTCCTCGAGTGCGGCTTTTGATGCAGCCAAAGCCGCCTGGGCTTGATCCAAATTCGCTCGGTAGTCGTCATCGTCAAGTTCGATGAGCGTTTGGCCTGCCTTCACGCTTTGATAGTCGCCCACGTTGACCCTTCGGACGGTTCCAGAGATCCGTGTGCTCAACGGTGTCACGTCAGCTTTCAGATAGGCATCGTCCGTCTCCTGGGCACGACGATTCCCTTGCCAACTCGTCCATTGTCCGGCGATACCGAAGAGAAGGCTCGCAGCAGCGAGCAAAACGATCGAGGGAATAATCCACGCTTTTTTACTCATGCCTTAGACCCTCCCGGCCTAATTAGATTCTTGTGTGGTGAACTTGCTCATTCGGGTCCTCGCTCAGTGCACTCCGAGCATGCTGCAAGCAGCGTCTTGAGCTAGGTCATAGATGGAGTTCCAAAGACGGGACAGATAGAAGTCGTGTTGATGCAATCCAACAACGAATAAATCGGCGTTCTGCTCTTTCAGAAAGTGGAGAATCGCACGAACCTCTTTACCAACTACAATCGAGCCTTGCCCATGAACACCAAGTTCCGGCGCTTGGCTCGCTGCTTTCTCGTGCATTTCATTGTGACGCTGTCGCCGCTCCTCCATCATTGCGACAGAAGCGCCTGGACCGACAACTGCTGAAAACGAAGTGTAAGCGGGAAGATCCCCCAGGATAGAAACCGTCGCTAGTTCTGCGTCGCACAATCGAGGGAGATCAATCGCTGCGCGAAAGGCCCGCTGCGATTCAGGTAGGTCATTCAATGCGACGACAATCTTGGAGAACATGAGCACAACCCCGCTCTATCGTACGAAGCACGTCGAAGGATCGCCATTACATGTTTCTGGTAGCGCCGGAAATACACCTCATCGCAAGCAGGATCAGACGTACACAGAGCTCCGTCTGACCATAGGATGACGTAATCCGTTTTAGGTTATGACTTTTCCAGTAGGTGAATTCCAGGCATTTCGGTTAGCCTTCTCCAATCGCCCAAAAAGGAAGAATTCCCCGGAATTTAACGAAGTATCCCGGACTGTCCTTCGAGGATCGAAAGCGCCTGTACGCCCCGCGTAAAAGATTCGGGTCTACGGCCGACTCGATTTGATCCTTGGCGATTTACCGTGATCCCAAGACCTTCCTGTCCAAATCGTCATTTTCGCGACCGACAGGAAGCAATCGGCCGAGTCACAACGTTGTCTCTTTGGGCGGAGAAACAATGATTGGCAGAACTGTTGAAACAAGCATAATGAGGGCAATCGTGTGCAGACCGCGCGTGTAGGATCCCGCTTGACTCAGCATTTTCACAAGTAGTTGTGGACCAAAATAGCTGGCGAAGCCCCATGCGGTGAGCATCAAGCCATAAATTGGGCCGACGTTTTTTGATCCGAAATAGTCGGCTGCAAACGCAGGCATCGTACCGAAGCCGCCGCCGTAACACATAAGTATGACAAAAGAAACAACGGTGATGACGGTGACCGAAGCCAGCGAGGGCAGCAGCCAGAACAGACCGCACTGGAGAATGTACATAACGGCAAAGGTCCAACGGCGGGTAAGGCTGTCTGAAACCCATGCCCAGAAGATGCGGCCCACCGAGTTTCCGATACTGACGATGCCCACCATGCCTGCGGCGACAACCGCGCTGGCATTCGTCAGTTTCTGAAAGATTGGCGCCTCCTGGGAGATGAGTGCAATTCCGGCCGAGGTGTTGAGAAAAAGCAGCAGCCACATTGCCCACCATTGCCATCTCGCCAGGGCCGAGCTAAGTGTGTAGTCCACCTTTGCCCGTTGCGCGGTCTGCGTTGCTGTTGGAGTCCAACCTTTCGGGGTCCATCCAACCGGGGGAATCTGCATAAAAAAACCGGCCACAAAGATCACAACAAAATATGCAATACCAAGATAGGCGAATGTCTTCAGTACGCCGACGGTTTGAATCAGTTGCTGGGCCACCGGCGCTGTAACCAGAGCGCCCGCCCCAAAGCCGCCGACGGCGATACCGGTGATCAATCCGCGGCGATCGGGGAACCACTTCACCAGCACCGCGATGGGAACGATGTAGCCAAATCCCAATCCCGTGCCACCGATTACTCCGTAGCTGAGGTAAAGCCACCAGAGCTCATGTGCCGAGAAGCTGGCCAAAAATACGCCGAGACCATACAGAAACGCCGCAGTGAAAGCAACAATGCGCGGGCCCTTCCTGTTCAACCATAGGCCGCCGAAAAAGGCGGCAACGCCAAGGACAAAAATGGTAATCGTGAACGTCCATGTAACTTGCGCGATGGACCAGCCGAACTGCTTGGTGAGGGGATTGCGAAAGACGCTCCATGCGTAGACGGCGCCAAGGGCCACCTGCATGAGGAAACCGGCCAGAGCGATGCCCCAGCGATTGGTCGTTGCCATACAACCTCCAATGTGCTGCTTGCGAGGCCCTAGGTCACTGGCAATCTCCGCGGGTTTTAAGCTGATTGCCAAGACTTTCAAGAAACTTATTGATGAGAGCCATACTGCGCCGCAACTCGAGTTGGCGAAATTCGGCGAATAACTGGAACAGGCCAGGCGGATCGGCAACCGGCTTGCGGCAACCGAGAGTTTCACTCATGGCGTTGGCAAAACCCTGCATCAGGTCAGGATTGATCGATCCCAGCAGCTTGGCGAGAATAATGGCGTTGCGCAGGCCGCGAATGCCTTCACCCGACCTAGTCGCATCGACAACGGCTTCAGTTATCTTGTCGCCCGATGCCAGTGCACCGCGTAGTAACTTCAAAACGCCGGAATCGTGGAGTTGCTGCAATAACTCGTAGCCATCGAGCAGCGCCTCGGCATGTTGGGAGGGCGCCTGCTCAAGCCGCTTGTGTAGTTCTTCGCGCGGATCGCGCGGCATTACGTCCAAGCCAATTGCTCGCGCCATGGCTACTTCTCCTGTCCTGTGGGTGTGACCGCACGCGTTTCAATCTGTACCAATCCATTGCCCGGCGGATGATAGTCGCTGCGTGCCCACTTGCGCTCGACCTCCACGCCGTTCTTCGGCGTCGAATGCCCGTGACGCGGATTGATGCGCGGCAGCGGATCCGCGCCAGTTTGATCGAGGACCGTGAGGCGCACGGAAGCTTCCTTGTAGGCGGGAGTGTGTGTCACCTTGTCAGTGCAACTGCTGGTGAGGCGATTAACAGGTTCGAGAACAGAGTTCATCGGCATGTAAACCTCGCTGCCGGTAACACGGGTGGTGACCACAGCCTGTACCTTCACCTCGCCGAAGTGCGAAGTAAGCCGCACCCACGTTCCGGTTTCAATGCCGCGCGCAGCAGCCAGCTCAGGCGAGACTTCAACAAACGTGCAGGGAGTCTTGTCGCGGATGCCTTCAGTGCGATACGTCATATTGCCTTCGTGAAAGTGCTCGAGCAGGCGGCCGTTATTCAGATGTAAGTCGTATTCTTCGCCGGGTTGGTTGGATGGTTCGGACCAAACCACCGGGAAGAATGTCGCTTTACCATCCGGCGTGTTGAATTGCCTGGTATAGAGGAGAGGATGATCGTTGCCATCTTGTGCGACGGGCCACTGCAACGAGTTGAATCCCTCCAGGCGCTCATAAGTGACTCCAGCCATAAGCGGTGTAAGTGAGGCAATCTCCTCGTAAATCTCTGAAGGGTGCTTGTAATTCCAGTTGGCGCCAAGGCGATTGGCAATATCTATGATGATTTGCCAGTCGGGACGGCTGTCACCCAGCGGCTCCATGACTTGATAGAGGCGCTGAATGCGGCGCTCGGTGCTGGTGAAGGTGCCTTCTTTCTCAAGGCTGGGGCTCGCAGGCAGAATGACGTTGGCGAAGCGGCAGGTTTCAGAGAAGAATATTTCCTGCATTACCAGGAAGTCGAGCTTCTCGAGGGCGGCGGCCACATACCCGGCGTTGGAGTCGACTAAACTCATTTCTTCGCCGAAGACATACATCGACTTGAGGCGGCCGTCGTGAATGGCGTCGATCATCAGGTGATTATCGAGGCCGGATTTTGCAGGCAGAGTCACGTTCCATGCTTTTTCGAACTTGGCACGGATGGCCGGATCGTCGACCTTCTGATAGCCAGGAAAGAAATTCGGCATGGCGCCGTGATCGCTTGCGCCCTGCACATTGTTATGTCCGCGTAGCGGGTAGGCGCCCGTGCCGGGGCGCATGTAATTGCCCGTTGCCAGCAGCAGATTGGAGATGGCAGTTGAGGTGTCGGAACCCATCACATGTTGTGTGACGCCCATAGCCCACAGGATACATACACTCTCCGCCTCTGCGACCATATGGGCAACCTTGACGATGGTTTCCCTGGGCAGCCCGCAGCGCTCGCTGGCCATTTCTAAGGTAAACGGCTCAAGGCTTTTGCGATACTCATCGGCTTTGTTCACCCATTGGTCGACGAAGGACTGCTTGGCTAATCCATGATCGAAGATGTAACGCGTGACGGCGGAGAGCCAAAAGAGATCGGTGCCGGGCCGGGGATGCAGGAATACATCGGCGCGGCGCGCCATTTCGTGTTCGCGCAGGTCTGAAACAATCAGCTTTTGGCCGCGCAGTTTATGCGCGCGTTTGACGCGCGTGGCCAGCACCGGATGGCTCTCGGCGGTATTGCTGCCTACGATGAGAACGAGGTCAGCCTGCTCGATGTCGGAGATGGAGCCAGAATCGCCTCCATAACCCACGGTGCGGAAGAGGCCGATGGTGGCGGGGGCCTGGCAGTAGCGCGAGCAGTTATCCATATTGTTTGTACCGATAACAGCACGCGCAAGCTTCTGCATCAGATAGCTTTCCTCATTGGTGCACTTCGACGAGGAGATAAAAGCGAGAGCGTCGGGACCTTGGGCGGCCTTGATCTCAGAAAAGCGGCGCACCACGAGGCTGAGCGCTTCATCCCAAGACGCCTCACGAAACTTGTCGCCTTCGCGAATTAGCGGCTTCGTCAGACGGTCGGAGCTATTGACGAAATCCCATCCAAATTTACCCTTGATGCATGTCGAAACACCGTTGGCCGCACCGTGCGCAGGTTCGACCTTGAGAATGTGACGATCCTTGGTCCAGATATCGAAGGAACACCCCACTCCGCAGTAAGTACATACCGTCTTGGTGCGTCTAATCTGCGCCTCGCGCATCGCCGCTTCCACTTCAGAGAGCTGCATGATCGCACCGTAGCCCACCTCTTGCTCCACGCCCTTCACAACGTCGATCATGCCGTCCAGTGCCTGCTTGGGCAGACCCGTGAAGTACCCAGCTTGGCCAAGCATCGATTTTTCCATCAGCGCATTGCAAGGACAAACGGTAATGCAATGGCCGCACGAGACGCAGCTCGACTCGCCAATAGGCGCTCCGCCATCCCACAGTACGCGTGGATGCGGATCTTCCCAATTGATGCTCAGGGTTTCGTTCACCTGCAGATTCTGGCAGGCTTCCACACACCGGCCACAGAGAATGCACTGCTGCGGATCGTAACGATAAAAGGGATTGGTGGAGTCGACTTCGTACGGCTTGGATCGGAAGGGCGTGTCCTGACGCTCGATTGCGAGCTGACGCGTGGTGTTGTGAATTGTGCAGTTGCCGTTGTTGTTGTCGCAGACGGTGCAGTAGAGCAAGTGATTGCCGAGAATGCGATCGAAGGCTTCGTGCTGTGCGGCTTGCGCGCGGGCAGACGCAGTCTCGACGCGCGCGCCCTCTGCCGCCTTGGTTGCACAGGCTCTCTCCAGCTTGCCGTCCACCTCAACCATGCAGGTATCGCAGGTTTGAATAGGACCGAGCTGGGGGTGATAACAGACCTGCGGAATCCTGATTCCGCTGCGATTGATGGCGTCGATCAGGCGCTCCCCGGGTTTGACCTCCTGGGGTTTGCCATTCAAGAAGACTGGCATGAGGGAACCGACCTCCCCTTCATTCGATGGATACTATTACGGACAATTCACAAACGTAAAGTCCTTTTTCTGTCAAAGCCTCGCGCCGATCATTAAATTTAGATGAATCGCCGGCGCAAATCTTCGCTAGGGAACAGGAGGGAGGCATCGGTCGCCGCCCGAATAAACAACGAACCGCTGTCCACGCACAAAACCGACCAACGTTAGCCCCAGTTCGCGGGCAAGCTTGACCGCCAGACTGGACGGAGCGGAGACAGAAGCAACGAGAGGAATGCCGGCAGCCAACGCCTTTTGCACGATTTCAAAACCCCCTCTGCCGCTTACCACAAGAACGTGATGGCTGAGCGGCAAGCGGCCTTCGAGGAGCGCCCATCCAACCAGTTTGTCGACCGCATTGTGCCTGCCGATGTCTTCACGTAGCGCAATCAGATTGCCCTCGGCATCGAAGAGCGCCGCGGCGTGAAGGCCGCCTGTACGATCGAAAACCGCTTGCTGGGTGCGCAGTGTCTCCGGCAGCTTGCACAGCACTTCGGGAGTAATCCGGAAGCCGCGATCCGGTGCATGCAGTCCGCGGTGGCGAATGGCTTCAATCGACGCTTTGCCGCAGATGCCGCAGCTTGAAGCGGCGAAGAAGTTGCGCTGCAGGTCCTTCGGCTCGAACCCGCAGTCCTTTAACTGCACCTCGATCACGTTGCTCTTGGCCGTCGAATCAGGCGTCGCAGCGCGGATTCCGGCAAGCTGATCGCGTGATTCGATGATGCCTTCAGTCAGCAGAAAACCCGCTGCAAGCTCCAGATCGTTGCCCGGAGTTCGCATGGTGACGGTGAGGGAAACACTGTCGAGTCGTATTTCCAAAGGCTCCTCGGCAGCCAGCGAGTCCTCAAGCAAATGAACGGAGCCATTGCTCCATTCCGTGACCTGAGTTAGTTCAACACTGCGAGCCGGCAAGCGCATCGGGTTCACTCACAGCAACTGATTCAAAATAACCTACGATCGAAGTCTTTGTCACCAACGGCCTGCAATCGGCAGCCCGCAGTTTCGAAGTATATTCAGCCGCCGACCGCATTAAGAAGGTAGATGCAGCAGTGCTAATGCATATCTGAAAAATCGCGGTTTGCTTTTACGGATGCGGTTCCTCAATACGAAGCTTGAAAACCAGGCTTGAAAGCGACCAATAACTGATTCTGAAACTTAGGGCATCTGAGGCTCTTCATTTTTCTTGCGCTTTAAATTTGTAAACTATTTAAAATAGGCAATTTAATGTTGGAGCCGTGGGGGTCGAACCGGGCGTCAGTATTGAAAGCACTCAACTTATTGATTCTGGGAATACCCGAATTGGCATGATTTTCACGATTGCCAAATCTACTGTACGTCATTTTCCAGAACGCCCAAACCTTCACCTTCCGACGGCCCCATTTGGCGAAGAGCGTCTGGAGGTCTGGGATCGGCGTATTCGCCGACATCGATCTGATCGGGCGGCTTTATGATGGCCGGAGAGCACCGCGCGTGTTGAAGTCGGAGCCGAGCGGCGGCAATCAAGCTGGAAAGGCGACGTTCACCGCAAACCATTCCCGAGGGCGCGCTTCCGGAACTGATCTGAATCAGGTTTCGTTGGGAATACGTCGCACACTTACGCAATCGGACCGGGACTCGCGTAAACCGGAAGAACCAATTGGAAGACCGTGCCTTTCCGCAACTCGCTGGCGACCGTAAGATCGGCGTGATGCATCTCGGCGATCCACTTCGCGATCGCCAAACCAAGTCCGGCTCCGTCAATATTGCTGCGCGAAGGGTCGGCGCGGTAGAAGCGCTCGAAGATATGCGGCAAATCGGCTGCGGAGATGCCCACGCCGCTATCGCGCACCTCCACGGTGGCTTGATGGCTATTCACCTTTAGAGCCACGTCGATCCGCCCCGGCGCTTGTGTGTATTTCAGGGCATTGTCGAGCAGGATCCAGAGCAGACGGCGCAAGGTGGTGAAATCGCCGAGGACAGTGACAAGGCGCGAAGTGCCGAAAGAGACAGAGAGATCGAGGCGCCTGTATTTGGCGATGGGCTGCGCCATCTCGCAGGCCTCTTCGACCACTGCGGTCAGATTGAGCGATCGAAGAGGTTTGTCGCCACGCTCGGCATCGGCGCGAGCCAAGGTGAGCATGTCTTCAAGCAGAACCGTTGCCTTCGCTGTTTCCTCCACAATGTCCGCAAAGGCTTGCCGGCTCTCGGGGTCGGCCTTGGGATTACGCATTGCCACTTCGGCCACGGTACGCACAAACGAAATGGGGCCGCGCAGTTCGTGCGAAGCGTCGGAGGTGAATCGCTTGATCTGATTCACTGCTACGTCAAGACGGGCAAGCATCGCATTACAGGTTTCGGCTAGACGCTCGAGTTTGTCCCCGGTATCGCTCACGGGCAAGCGGTCAGACAGATTGGAAATGCTAATCGAACGAACAGCTGCAGTAATTCGATCGACCGGCTTGAGAGTTGCGGCTGAGCCAGTAGCCGCCCGCCGATGAGATGAGCAGGAGAATGGGCGCGGAAGCGATCAGCCCTACCCAAAAACGGTTGAGAACGAGAAGATTGCCGCCTTCGGGCGCAGCCGCTGTCAGGTAGACAGTTTCGCCATTGAGCGTCGCGCGCTGCGCCAGTACCCAATACGGCTGGTCGGACGCATAGACGTGATAGAGCTTTTCTTCGACGTCTGATTGAATGGCTGGCCAGGGGAAGGCCTGCGCCGCCTGAGTTGGCGAGGGAAGCACGCGCGAGCCGTCGGCGCGGAAGATTTCGGCTAGACAGCCGCCGGTGGCGTGAGCGAATTCCCTGAAGTCTTTGTTTCGCTCGTCGGTGTCTGCGTTCTTATCGAGCAATGTGCGCAGGCGGTCGACGCGGCGGCTCAGAGTGAGATATCGCTCGTTGGCGAGCGTGTGCTTGAGATTCAGCCACATTGCCATGCCGAACAGGACCCACCCGGCGAGAAAGATGACGCCAAACCAGATGGTAAGCCGGAGAGAGATGGAGATGCGGCCTCTCAGCATGCGTCGCTCCGCAGCGAGTAGCCGACTCCCCGGATGGTGTGCAGCAAATCGACTTCGCCGGCGTGAGTGATCTTCGATCTCAGCGCGCGGATGAAGACGTACAAACTGTCGAAGCTAACATCGGCATCGCTGCTCCAACCTTCCTCAATGAGCGTCGCGTGGGGTACAACGGAGCGAGCGCGGCGCATCAGCACAGAGAGAATGGCGCACTCAGTACGCGTCAGAGTAGCCAGCCGCGAACCGCGTTGCGACTCATATTGATGCGGGCGCAGAATCAGATCCTGAAACTGCAGCATCTGCGGAGGCCGCATGGGCACGCGGCGCACGGCAGCGCGCACCTTGGGCAGCAGTACATCGAGTGCGAAGGGCTTGGTCAGGTAGTCGTCTGCACCCGCGTCCAGGCCGCACACAATATCGTTCATCGTATCCCGCGCGGAGACAATGATGGCCTGCGTGCGCAACCGATCCCCGCGCAGTTTTCTGATGACGGTGAGGCCGTCAACGCGCGGCAGCATCAAGTCAAGGAGCATGACATCGAATACGCCGGTCTTGCCCAGGCGCAGAGCCTCTTCGCCGTCGTAAGCCAGCGTCACCGAGTAGCCTTCGCCCTCGAGCGCCCGGCCAAGGTGCCCGGCCAGGCTGCGCTTGTCCTCGACAACTAGGATGCGCATGCATCGAATGCTAACCGGGGAAGATCAATTCTCTGTAAAATGGTCTGGAAACTCCGACGTTTGCTCAGATTGAGATTAGACTCACCTGCCATGCTTGCTCCTGTTTACGCGCTTGACGCGTGTGGAAATCACGTTGAGGAGACTGGCCATATGTTTGAAATGAGATGGAATAGGTGCATTGGCGCCATAATATTGCTGTTCTCGAGTTTGTTTCTGACGAGCGCGGCGGTCTTTGCGCAGTCCGCACAAGGAGCGGCCACGGGTGCGAGGGCTTCGATAAGCGGACACATCAGCGACGCTTCCAATGCCGTTATTCAAAGCGCGCGCGTGGTGGTTGCTCCCGCGGATCTCGTTGTAACATCGGATTCTTTAGGAGATTTTGTGGTGACCGGGCTCGCACCCGGCAACTATACCGTCAGCGTTACTTCGGCGGGCTTCAAGCAACTGGTGCAGTCCGTTACTATTACGGCCGGACAGACCGTGCCACTAGACCTGATCCTGCAGGTTGCCCTAGGCAGCGAGGAGGTCGTAGTTTCCGGCGGAAGCGGACAAGACATGGTCCAGGCCGTCAACGAGGAAATCACTTCGCCGGACATCGTCAACGTGATGCCGGAGACCGAGATCCTAGCTCTGCCCAACGCCAATATTGCCGATGCGGTTGGCCGGCTGCCGGGCGTGACTGTGCAGCGCGACGAGGGCGAGGCTGTCTACGTCCAGGTTCGCGGCTTCGATCCGCGCCTGACGAACACGACCATCGACGGCGTAACCATTCCGTCACCGGAACCAATGTGCTCCAGGTCCTGCTCGCAACCATTCCTGCTGACATGGTGCAATCGATCGAGCTGAACAAGACGCTCTCCGCCAATCAGGATGCAGACGGAATCGGCGGATCGATCAATATGGTTACGAAGCTGGCCGGCGAGGCGCCCACCGTCGATGGCATTTCCACGCTGGGCTGTTCGCCCATCATGAACGGCCGCTACATGGGCCTTGTGAATTTTACGGTGGGCAAGCGTTTCGGTGCCAGCAAGCGCTGGGGCGCGATCGCAAGCGCTAGCTACGATTACAACGGGCGCGGATACAACGATATTGAACCGCAACCGGACCTGAACCCCAATAACTACGCCGGCACGCTGCCGTATTACGACGACCTCACGCTGCGCGAGTATCGCCAACAGCGCCTGCGCTGGGGCGGCACCATGGGCGTCGATTACAAGCTCAGCGATCGCTCCACCCTGGTCGCCCACTTCATCCTAACCGACTTCAAGGACTGGGGCGACAAGTGAACCTATACGATTAACACCGATGGTAAGCCGAGCTTCAAGTATTCGATTCGGCATCCGGACTTTGCCCTAGGCAACCTGTCGATCGGCGGCAACCATATCTTCAACAACAAATGGTTCACTTGGGGTTCCGCTGTCTCGCGCGGCCGCGAACTCGACGCCGGCGGCAATCCGGGAGGCACCTTTGACGCCAGCAGCGCGTTGAAGAGCTGGACCTCGAATAATTGCGGCTACGTCGCCGGCCTGAAGGACGATCCTTACCGTCCGCAGTGGTCGCCGAGCTGCATGACGCCGAATATCACGACTCCGGCTGACAACATCTACAGCCTCTCCAATTACACGCTGGACAATATCAACACCAGCACCGGCCAGGCGACGCAACTGAACCTGCAGGAGTGGGGAGCGATGGGGTTCAACTATCACCTCGGCAAGCACGCCGCCACGCTGGAGCTCGGCGGCGAATTCCGCAATGCGCACAAGGGCCAGGATGCCTATACGCCAACTTATGATTACTGTCCGAATCCGAAGGCGGCTCTTGCCCCTCCGCTCTGCCCCGCCATCCCTTCCTCCGCCGTAAATTCGGAGATCTTTGCCAGCGGGTTTGAGGATCCAAAATACTACGACGGCACCTACCACATGGGGTAAATGACAGACCACTACAAGGTTGATAACTACCTTGCCGCCAATCCGGGACTGCTTCCCCTGGACGTGGCTGCCACCCGGAGCGGGTCCGACTCTGCTAACTACGATCTTATCGAGCGCGTCTCTGCCGGTTACATTATGAACACCTTCCATTTATACCACTTGAGCCTGCAGACAGGCCTGCGCCTGGAAGCTACGCACGAATACGCAGTGGGATACCTGGTGAACTCGGCCGCCGGTCCCAATGGCGATGGGTTGGATAACAATGGAAACTGGATTGGAACTACACAGGTTACCAATACCCAGACCTACATCGATCCTCTCCCCAGCATCCAGGCCCGCCATGCCTTTACGCAGGCGATGGCCGTCCGTGCGGTCTATGCGCGCGGCATCTCCCGGCCGAACCAGTACGATCTGGTGCCGTATGTTTCGGCCACAGGCAATAACCCGGTGGTGGCCTCCATCGGTGACCCCACAGAACTGCCCACCCATGCCAACAACTACGATCTTCTTCTGGAACAGGAACTGAAGCCCTTCGGCCTGATTCAAACCGGGTTCTTCTACAAACAGTTAACCAATCCGATCGTGACAGCGAATGTTCCCTGTACCGGCGCGTGTTTGGCTGTCGTGCCTGGTACGCCGGCCGGTTCCCTGGTTCAGGAGGATGCCAACGGCACTAATGCCCAGGTCTGGGGGTTGGAATTTGGCTTGCAGCAAAGGCTCACCAATCTGCCCAGCGCTTTCCGCGGCCTGGGCCTGATGGCCAATTATTCCTACAACGACTCTAATATTTGCGCCTACCAATACTACTCCACTGCCTCGGGAATCTCGGAGTGCGGCAGCCCCAATCCCAACCCGGCCGATTCCGCACCGCTCAACGGGCCTATTAACGGACCCTACGGCGACAACTACTTCTACCCGCATTTCCAGGTGGACGCGCAGATGAGCGCACGCATCTATCGCGGCTTGCAGCTTCAGGTGGAGGGCCTGGACCTCAACAACGAGGACTTTGGCTTCTACAACGGCAGCCCGCAGTACATGACACAGCGCGAATACTACAAGCCCACTTACAGCGTCAGTCTGCGCTGGAATTCCCGCCGCGAGCACTAGAATCGGCGAGAGGCCGGTGCGGAAGGCCTCTCTGCACCGGTCTGTAATCTGTTCACAAAATGTAATTCTGAGGGACCCCGAAGATGCCACGCGTCACGCCGCACGCCGAACATCCTCAAACTCGCATCCCACCACTTCATTGTCTATCCATTCTTGCGACCGGAAATCCGCAGATGACTCCCGGCATTGCACGCCTTGACCCTCTCGCAGTTTCCTCATGGCAACTACTTCGCCATGTATCATCCTCACAGCGTAAGTATCTGCCTTGAGGCAGCATACGATCCATCAATAACTAACCAAACCCGCCTCGAATTGTGGGTAATTGAAAGAATCTTCAAACGCTTATCCTTGAGCAACTCCAGTTGCGCAGAAATGTGAATGACAAATGTTTACGAGAGGGATGCTAGAGATAGATACCTGTTCGCTTGAGCAATCCGAAGCTGGTGTTGAAGACGGTTCTCGCTGCAGGCGATCCGAGATCTTCCGTTCAAGCGGCAAGAATGATCAATTGATCGGGTTCAGCAGAAGTGCGTGCATGTGTCCCTTGCCCAATCCGCTGCATAGAATCTGCCCTCGGTTGTTGATCCGATAAGCAGCATCAATCCTGTAGGTATCGGCGGGAATGAGCGTGTTGATGTCATACACAGTTCCGTTCTGCCACAGGAACCCGCGAGGATGGCCACGTTCCTCAGGCGTGATCGTGCCCACGATCTGGCGCCGATCGTTTATCGCGAATGCGTGTCCATCGATGTCGAGATCTGTCATCTTGCTGTCATCTTGCCGCGGGAATAGAGAAAAATTGTTTCTCCCCTTTGCAGGTCGGAGACACCGACCACATCATCGTGATTGTTAACCGCATAGGCAATGCTATCCCCTTTGCCGGAAAGCGTGCCTAGATCCTGCGGCTTATTTCCGCGCCATAGCACGGCATGTACCACCGGCTTTGGCGATGTTGAGGCCATTCCAAAGCCCCCCACTATGACTCCAGCATTATTAATGTCAAAGGCGACGCTGTAGATTTCTCCCGGTAACGGGTCAAGGCAAGACATTTTGCCATCGGCGTAACGAAATGCGCATTGCTCATTATCCTTAAGCCCGGACACTCCTACGATCACGCCTTGATTGTTGATTGCGTACGCCTGGCTGCGAAGACCGCCAAGAGTGCCGAGATCCACCGCCCGATCTCTCGTGAAGGAAGTTGCGTGTACAGTTGAGATACTATCCACCGGGTTGAGTGTGGTATTCGACCAACCGACCGAGTCACCGCGATCGTTTACCGAATAGGCGAAACTATTCCGATAGCCGTCCGGCTTAGGCAGAAGCTTCTGCATTCCGCCTTCGTACAGCACCGCAGAAAATGCCTGTGATTCCTCCTGATGCCATAGCACAATGTTTCCAGAGTCGCTTAACCCTGGAACGATGTCCGCGGCAATACGCTGTATGACTCCAAGATCGACTACCTCATATCCTGGAGTCTGCGTGGGAGCATTCGAAATCGTAGCGCCCGACGTCGCCAGGGCAGCTGCCAAGCCGAATTTCAGCAGCCCGCCTTGCGACAGAAGACGGGGGGCAAATAGTGTAATAGCACTGCTACGTTCCCAGGGATTCAATGGTCCAGCCCCCTTCGGCCGACGCATCTTAAATTCCAAGTATCTGGAGTAAGTAGTTATTGTCCCATCCAGCTTTGAGTCGTTTTCCCTTGATGCCGAGTTGGGTGGATTTGTCTTGTCTGAGCAAGTTCAGTGCGATGCGATTGAGGATGGAGAAGTTCTGCGCTGCATTTCCGGTGCGCTTGCGATCGAGGTCTTCGCCGAAGCTGACGTCGAGTGTCCAATGCAGTTTGTTTTCAATTCCCCAGTGTTGACGAATGGCCCGGTTGAGCTGTCCGGCGTCGGGCTTGAGGCTGGTGATGTAGTAGCGGGTTTCGTTCTCTGTTTTGCCCGTTGTCTTGTGGAAGCGTTCCGCCTGGATGCGCACCAAACCTTGTAAAGACGCCCACTCCGCAGCCTTCTCAACCATGCTCAAGTCCGCGATCACCGAGCAGCAGCGCCGTTCAACGCGCCCGTGAGCGCAGTCGATTTCTTCCTCCACCGCATCGGCGGTCAGCATCTGAAACGAGTCCTTGATTTCTTCCAGCAGATGACCCTGATTCTCTTTGACTGCCAAAATGTAGTCCGCCTTTTTGGCGACGATCTTTTCGGCGATGGCCCGCTGACAGCCCATCGCGTCGACGGTCACCACAGTCCCGCTCAGTTCCAGCGATGCCAGAAGCTTGGGAATCGCCGTAATCTCGTTGGACTTGTCGTCGACCTTGCGTTGCGCCAGCACCAGGCTGTTGGCGCTGGCCCAAGCCGAAACCATGTGCACCAGCGTCGCTTTGCCCGCTTCGCGCCTGCCGCAAAGCGCTTTGCCGTCGATGGCTACTACTTCCCCCGCCGTCAGTTTGGCGATGGAACTGACCCACGCCACGAAACCCTTCTCCAACTCCGCAGGATCGAGCCCGGAGATGACCCGATTGAAAGTATCATGCGAGGCAATGCCGCCCGGGAGCTTCAGAAAACCCTTGAGCCACAAACGCTTAGCCTTGCCATAGCCCTCGATTTCATTCCAGCTCCCAGCTCCGCTCAATACTGCGGCTATCGTGATCAAAAGGATCTCTTCCAGTAAATGCTCCCGCGTACGTTCCACACGCGGATCACGCAACTCGGCGAAATACGAAAGGGGATTCTTCATTCCCCCATCTCACCCAATCCATCCATCAACGCATATAGCAATTAAGATGCGTCGGCCCTGGCAAAGGACAGTTCGCCCTCGATTTCGATCCTGGTCATCAGCAACGATTGCTACCGGACCTGCACTGTCAACTATCACGACGGGGAACGTTATCCGCACCTGGTACTAGACGAATCGAAGCCGCTTCTGATCCAGAGATCTCCGTTCCGGTCCGTTCGAATCGCAGTCCAATGGCCCTTCGGTACCCTTCGCGAACCCCGAAACAAACCGTTCCATCGCTTTTTCTCCGGCGAGCCCCAGACGGGACACCGTACCAACGACTCTCATCAAGAGAGGCATGCACGGCAGAGACCGAGACACTTGCCGTCTCGGAAAGATACCTTCTCGGTCGCTAGAAAGAAGAAAGACGATCTCTCCATCCAGACCGCAGCTTGCGGCGCATTAAGTATCTACTCTGGATATATTGCCTGTTTGCAAAAAACGGGATTATAGCTCCACGCCAGCGCGAAGTCCAATCTAAAACTTTGCCTCAATCCATCGAATATCTGAATGGAATTTTGGATTGACAACGTGATCCACATTTCACTAGCGTGCGTCATATGCGAGCTTTCGTGCTAACCATTTCCACTTTCGTCCTTCTGCCGCTCTCGGCATTAGCTTCTTCGCCGACGATCTCGAGCATATCACCCAACTCCGGACCCGAAAACATTTCCCCTTATCCAACTATTGCGGGAACGAATTTTGAAACCGGTGTGCAGGTCTATGTCAACGGCACGATAGCGCGCGGTTCCTGGTTGGGCGGCTCCACTTACGTAGTGTTTGAACCACCGTTTAGCGCTGTGCTTGGGCCGGTGAGCGTCAGCGTCGTCAATCCTGACGGCGGTACAGCGACTCTGGCAGGTGGCTGGTCTTACACCACGGCATCGCTCCCGACGATCACGAGCATATCGCCTAACTCCGGACCCGACAGCATTTCCCCTTATCCAACCATCAAGGGAACGAATTTTGAAACCGGCGCGCAGGTCTATGTCAATGGCATCGTAGCGCGCGGTGTCTGGCCGGGCGGCTCCACTTATCTGGTGTTTGAGCCGCCGTTGACCTCTGTGCTTGGGCCGGTAAGCGTCAGCGTCGTCAATTCCGACGGAGCTACGGCGACACTAGCGGACGGATTCACCTATACCTCGGCCAGTTCGGGGACGCCCACCACCAGCGGCGACGCTTTTCCGAGGCTTGCTTATCTGGCCACTGGCGGGCCGCAGACCTATAACTCCACCTATCAGACCAATGCAGCCAAAGTGCCTCTCGATATTATTGGCGGCAATTGGGAGGGATGGGGAAGCACCCTTAGCTACGATAAGGAAGACGTTATCGCAAGCATCAAGGCTCAATCCACTGTCAATACGCGTGTTTTCCAGTACGTTGATTTGAATGAACTGTCTTTCGCTTTGAATGGGAGTGGATTTGAAACGTATTGGAACGAAGTCAATAACATGAATTGGTGGGTTTATAACGCTGGCACGAGCGGCACAAAAACAATCGACGGCGAGGATTCGTTGGGCGATAAAGGCGTCGTCAATATGGCGACATATACGGTTGATCCTTCGACCGGCCTCGGTCCCTACGCATGGGGTGCGAACTATGTGAACAACCTGCTTCATCTCGGCACAATTAGCGGTAAAGGCAACCCAGTGCCGGATCTCGACGGCTTTTTCCTGGACAATCTTCTCGCACAGCCTGACGAAGCCGGGGACTGGCTGCTGGAGGGCTCTTCTCAATCCACCAGTAATTCTACGGTCGGCCTAGCTTTTCGTACGGGCGAGAAGACGTTTTTTGATGAAATGGCCTCTATA
>Ga0187847_10001925_pt1 | contig 17554 bp, 11 predicted proteins | sample June2016WEW_4_10_FD_132458 | JGI IMG/M metagenome (GOLD analysis project Ga0187847, IMG submission 132458) | Peatland microbial communities from SPRUCE experiment site at the Marcell Experimental Forest, Minnesota, USA - June2016WEW_4_10 | ecosystem: Environmental > Terrestrial > Soil >...
GCCCATGCGGATAATATACACCATTTTCCCTGCATTCTGTGTATCGTGAACGGCACGGTCGTGAGGAGCGGGCGAAGTTCTCGGTTTGGAGGAAGCAAGGACTGTGTGGTGACGGGGCTTTGCCCCGTCTGGCGGGGCGGAGCCCCGCCACCACACAGTCTGACTTCATGGTGGGAAGAAAGCTAAGCCGCCATCTCCGGCTTCGGTTCCGCTGCCGCCCACCCCGCCGGCTTCAGCGCGTGATTGATCAAATGGACCACGACTCCAGCACCAATTACGAGCAAAGCGAACACGAACGAGCTCATGCCCAGCACAACTTCATGCTCGCTGCGAATGATGGCAAATCCCAGCAGCAGAATGGGAGGAATGCCGACCGCGATCGCTCCCAGCAGGCCGCCCGGCACGCGAAATGGCCGCTTCAATTCCGGCTCGCGAATGCGCAGCGCAATCAGCGCCACAAACTCGAGCGTCAGGCTGGCGCCGTAAATCATGATGTCGAGCGTAACCAGCCGTTCAAAGCCCAGATTCAGAGCCAGGCCCCAGCCGACTGCCAAAGCCAGAATCGCAACCCAGGGCGCACGCGATTTCGGGTGCAGCTTGCCAAAGACTTTCGGCAGCATGCCATCCTGAGCCATGGCCAGAGGCAACCGTGAATAGCTCATGACCAGCGCATTGAACATGCCAAAGCCGCTCATCATTCCGCCCGCCACCAGCGCGATCCGAAGCACCGGACCACCCATCAACTGGGCGATGTCAGCCCATGCGCCGGTTTCCCAGGCGCTGGCCGGAAGGCCGGTGACCCACATCGCCGCAAAGGGCAGAACGTAAGTCAGACAGACAATGACTACCGCGACCAGCATCGCCCGAGGATAAGTCCGTTGCGGGCGCTCTACTTCGGTGGCAATGGTGGAGGCGTTGTCCCATCCCATGTAATTCCACATGCAGATGAGCAACCCGCCAAGAATATCCACATTCGAAGTCGTAGGCTTGGTAACCGCGTTAGCCAGCGCGTGAATCTTGAACGGCGCGATCACAAAGATGGCCGCGAACGGTGCCGACAAAGCAAAGAAGAGCCACAAAGAGGTCGTAGAGACGACCTTCACGCCCATAATATTAAGAACCGCGCAGACGATCACCACCCCGAGCGCGACCGCCACTCCGCGGTGATTCTCCTGAAACCAGGGAAACATGCGCGTAAGGTAGGCGACAAACAGCGTCGGATAAATCGCCATGTCGAAAATGGACGCGGCCAGCGACAGCCACGCTTCCTGAAATCCCCAGAAATTCCCCATGGCGCGCCGCACCCAGGCGTAATAGCCGCCTTCGAAGGGAAGGGCGCTCGAAAGCTCCCCGATCATGAATGCGGTGGGAAGGCTCCAGAGAAGCGGGGTCAGGAGCAGGATAAGGATCGCTTTGCCATAGCCGGCGCCATGCACGATGTCTTCCGTGCCATAGGTGCCGCCGGAGACCATAAAGAAGGTCGCGGCCACGAGAGGCCAGAGGGTGAGGCGAATCGATTTTTTCTTCGTCTGGGGAGCGACGGCGGGAAGGCCGGGTTGCGGGATGTTAGCTGGTGCGGTAGCTGTTGCCAATTTCTATGGCTTCCTCCTTCGGGCGCGCCCAGTCCGAAGGTTCTGTCGGCCAGGCTGCATCAAACGACTCACTCTCACCACCGCGTCTCCCTTGACTTACGCGGCTCCCAGGTGGACATCGATTCCCAAGCATTTCGGCGAAGTTAGTTCGCATGTGTGAGATTACGGGAAATTTCCACAGATGCAAGAAATTTCGTGAGAAATATCGAAAATTTTTGTCAATGAGGAGTTGTACAGAGGTAACGCGGCGCACGCCTCACTACCGGCAAAGTTCGTAACGATGGAAGCACAGAGGAACACAGGGGACACCTGGGATTGCCCCTGTGTCCCTCTGTGCCCCCCTGGCTGAGATTTTGACCTAGACCTTGCTCCACAGCTCTTCCCGAGGATCTTCCGGATTGAGCCGAGCCAGTTCCCGCAGCAGTTCCTTAGTCTTCTCGTCGCGAGGCATCGGCACAGTAATCTTGACCTCGACAATTTCGTCCCCGCGCACCCCGTCTTGAGTAGCGGACGGCACGCCCTTCTCCCGCAGCCGCAGCTTCTGCCCAGACTGCGTCCCTGGAGGAATCTTCAACATGCTCCGGCCATCGATCGTAGGCACTTCGATTTTCGACCCCAAGGCCGCCTCGACCGCCGTCACCGGCACCGTAATCTGAATGTCGTCGCCCTCGCGCCGGAACAGCGGGTGCTCGCCGATGCGGATGATCACGTAAAGATCGCCGACTCCGCCGCCCCGCAGCCCGGCATTGCCTTTTCCCGCGATCCTGATGCGCTGCCCATCGCGCGTTCCTGCCTTGATGCGAATCTCGAGCGGATCGGTGCGCTCGACGCTGCCCTCGCCATGGCACACCGGGCAGGTCGAAATATTCTTGCCCGTCCCGTGGCATCGCGGACAGGTGACGTTGAACTTCATCCGGCCGCCCGTCTGTTCGATTGTGCCCTTCCCATGACACTGCGGACACTGCCCGGGAGCCTCAATGTAACCATTGCCGTGGCAGTTCACACACACATCGCGCCGGGCGATATTAAGCTTCATTACACCGCCGCGAATCGCCGTCCAGAAGGGCACGTTGACCTGGTACTCGAGGTCGCTGCCCGGTTCCGGGCCCTCGTCGGCCGCCTCGCCGCGCCCACCGCCAGTGAAAATATTGGAGAAGATATCGCGGAAGCCGCCGCTCCCTCCGGTCGTCGTCTTGCGCCCGCCGGCGCGGGCGCCTTCGAAGAGATCGGAAAAATCAAAGCCGCCAAAATCAACGTTGCTGGGCCCGCCCGGCTGGCGCCCTCCTCCCGGAAAGCCTCCGCCAAAGTCGCCCGGGCCGGCCCCAGGTTGTCCGCCGCCGCGAGCGTAGGCATCCGCCGTAGCCGCATCGATGTTGTCGGAATAAAAGCCGAGCTGGTCGTAAATCTTCCGCTTCTTGGGATCGCTGAGGACATCGTTGGCTTCGGAAAGCGTCTTGAATTTTTCTTCCGCTCCCTTGTCTCCGGGATTGACGTCGGGATGATACTTGCGCGCGAGTTTGCGAAACGCCTTGCGGATGTCGTCGGTGGAGGCCGACTTCTTTACGCCGAGAACTCCGTAATAGTCTTTATCTTTGGTCTGTGTGGCCATGGTTCAGAGATCGCACTCTTTTGTCAGCAGCGCAATTCAATTGTGTCATCCTGAGCGTAGCTTTGTCATTGGCGAAGCCGATGACAAAGTGGAGTCGAAGGACCCTGCTCCGTCCACTTGCCTTTGGGTTGAAGGTTGTTATTGAGGCCTGCCAGCATTGCGGCTGGGTGGTAGGGGTCCTTCGACTGCGTAGGACTCCACTTTCGTAAAGTTATCGCTGCGCTCAGAATGACAGTTGTATCAAATTAATTCACCACTTCCTTCGCCTGCTCGTCCACCGCCACCGTGAATGCCTCAAATGGAGAGGAATCGATCGACACGGGGATCCGTTGCACTCCCCCCGCAGTCGGCGCGTAGCAATACCAGCGTCCTTCTTCCGGAACGAAGTTCACAAAAAACATCTGTCCATTGACTTCGAATCTCAATTCGCTTCCCCCATTTCTGTCCACAATCATTTGATGCAAATAGGGGGCGCTCAAACGCGCCCCCCTAGCGAAAAGCTAATAGCCAAGAGCTAACAGCTTATTTCTTGTCTTCGACGTCCACGTATTCGGCGTCGATCACGCCTTCGTCTTTCTTCTGGCCCGCGCCGTTCGCGCCGGAGGCCGCGTGCCCGTCGCCCGCTCCTGCGCCGCCAGCTCCCGGCGCTCCGCCAGGAGCCGCCTGCGTAGCTTTATACATCTGCTCCGCCAGCTTGTGCGAAGCCGCCGTCAGCTTCTCCCGCGCCAAGTCCATCGCCGCCTTGTCGCCGCCTTCGATGGCCTTCTTCGCGTCCGCCAATGCGTTCTCCACGTCTCCTCGCTCCGAGCCCGAGATCTTGTCGCCATGCTCCTTCAGCATCTTCTCGATGTTGTAAACCATCGAGTCGAGCTGGTTCTTGGCGTCGATCTCTTCGCGCCTCGCCTTGTCTTCGGCGGAGTGCGCGTCGGCTTCCTTCGCCATCCGCTCCACCTCTTCCTTCGACAATCCCGACGACGAAGTGATCGTGATCTTCTGATCCTTGCCCGTGGCCATATCTTTAGCGGTCACGTTCAGGATGCCGTTAGCGTCAATGTCGAACGTCACCTCAATCTGCGGAATACCCCGAGGCGCCGGCGGCAATCCCGTCAAATGGAATTTCCCCAACGTCCGGTTCTGCGCCGCCAGAGGCCGTTCCCCCTGCAGCACATGTACCTCAACCGAAGTCTGACTATCGGCCGCCGTGGAAAACGTCTCCGTCTTCTTGGTAGGAATCGTGGTGTTTCGCGGAATCATCGGAGTTGCCACTCCGCCCAGCGTTTCAATCGACAACGTCAGAGGAGTCACGTCCAAAAGCAGCAGGTCTTTAACCTCGCCGCCCAGCACGCCGCCCTGAATCCCAGCCCCAATCGCCACCACTTCATCCGGATTGACGCCCTTGTGCCCTTCGCGTCCAAACAGTTCTTTGACAATCTGCTGAATGCGAGGCATGCGCGTCTGCCCGCCCACCAGCACCACTTCATTGATTTTCGAAGCGTCGACGCCGGCATCCTTCAAGCACTGTTTCGAAGGACCAACCGACCGCTGCAAAATGTCTTCGATCATCGACTCCAGCTTGGCCCGGGTCAGCTTCTTCACCAGGTGCTTCGGCCCGGAAGCGTCCGCCGTAATAAACGGCAGATTGATTTCCGTTTCCATGGTCGTCGAAAGCTCGATCTTCGCCCGCTCCGCTGCATCGCGCAGACGCTGCAAAGCCATCTCGTTGCCCTTGCCGCGCAGGTCAAGCCCTTCATCCTTCTTGAACTCGTCAATCAGCCAATCGACCAGCCGCTGGTCGATGTTGTCACCGCCCAGGTGCGTATCGCCATTGGTGGCCTTCACTTCGATCACGCCTTCGCCAACTTCCAGCACCGAGATGTCAAAAGTCCCGCCGCCAAAGTCATACACGGCAATGGTCTCGTCCTTGCCCTTGTCGAGCCCGTAGGCCAGTGCCGCCGCCGTGGGCTCGTTAATGATTCGCTTGACATCCAGTCCAGCGATTTTGCCCGCATCCTTGGTGGCCTGCCGCTGCGCATCGTTAAAGTAGGCCGGCACAGTGATCACTGCCTCGGTCACTTTCTCGCCGAGATAGTCTTCCGCAGCCTTCTTCAGCTTTTGCAGGATCATGGCCGAGATCTCGGGCGGAGTATACTTCTTGCCCTGCGCCACGATGACGACGTTGTCGCCGTCCCGCTCAACCTTATAAGGGACCATCTTCAACTCCTCGCTAACCTCGTCATAGCGGCGTCCCATAAACCGCTTGATCGAATAAACCGTATTCTCCGGATTGGTAATAGCCTGCCGCTTGGCGACCTGCCCGACCAACCGTTCGCCGGTCTTGGTAAATCCAACCACCGAAGGTGTAGTCCTTCCCCCTTCTTCGTTCGGTATTACCTTCGGCTCCCCACCCTCCATTACCGCCACGCACGAGTTGGTGGTGCCCAAGTCAATCCCAATGATCTTTCCCATAATCTTACCCTCCAAATAGATAAGTGCCGTATAATCAATGAAATGACGATTACGCTCTGGGTCATCCTATAACCTGAGCGAATCACTGTCAAGGTTTTAGATGCTGTCGCACGCCCTATGGATTCTGCCCATTTGGCTGAATGCGCGCTGCGGTTTCGCCGATGGATACCCGCAGGGTGCAATCTCGGACCTTGGTCCCCGTAATCCCTGCCTGTCCCAATTCCAATGCGATCAACCATCGTTCATCGCGGAGACAAATGATGCGATCACAGCTTTCTTTGAAGTTCATGCTCCCTACGACGGTCGTCGTTATCTTCGGGGTTTCGGTGATGGGCTGGATCATGTCGCGTGCCCTGGGATCTGAAGTACGAGAACGAGCCGATCGCGAAGCAAAAGACCATGTCGACGCCGTGTTGGCCGTGTTGCAGACGGTGGACAACCTTAGTTCGCAGTCCGTTCAGGCAGCGATGAAAGTCCTGCTTCAGGAGGGAGACCGAGTCGGAGTGCCCGAGAGCAAAAAGTCGGCAACGATTGCGGGACAGTCGGTTCCCGACCTCTATCTGGGACGTGCCTCGCAGGTCGGCAATTTTGCTCTGGTCGACCGCATCAAGCAACTCACCGGCAGCACCGCCACCCTCTTTGTCAAGCAGGGGGACGATCGCTTCATTCGCGTCTCCACCAATGTTCTTAAGCCGGACGGGTCCCGCGCCATCGGAACGCCTCTCGACCCTAAGGGGCGCGCCTTCGCCGCCATTCACGCTGGACAACCGTTCTATGGAGTGGTCGACATCCTGGGCAAGCCCTACATGACCGGCTATGAACCCATGCGCGATGCGTCTCACCAGACGGTAGGAATATGGTACGTAGGCTTCCCTTTGACCGCGTTGGGAAATCTTGGCGAGCGCATCAATGCCACGAAAATCCTGGACCACGGCTTTGTTGCGCTCCTTCACGCCGACGGCAAGGTCATATTCAAGCCGCCGCAGGTGACGGATGACGAAATCCATAAACGGCTCAGCCAATCCGGCGCTCCGGAGTGGACCGTTCTCTCCAAGCCCTTCCCTCAATGGGGATACACCCTGCTGGCCGCGTATCCCCAATCCGACATCTCCACCAAACTCCGCGCCCTGCATGCGCTTGTGGTTTACTGCGTCTTTCTGTCGTCGCTTGTGGTTGTGCTCGCCCAGTACGTGGTGATGCGGAAGATCGTACTCATGCCGCTCAAGCACCTGACTCAGATGGTTCTGGATATCGCCGAGGGCGAGGGCGATGTCACCAAACGGCTGGAGTCGGCTGGCAACTTCGGCAACGACGAACTGGGCGAAGTCAGCCGCCTCTTCAATCTCTTCATGGACAAACTCCAGGAAATCCTTCGCGGAGTCTCGACCTACACCCACAAACTTGCCGCCGCCAGCGAGCTACTGGTGAAGGCCAGCGAGCAGATTACCGCCAATTCCGGAGAAACCGCCGTCCAGTCCAATTCCGTTTCCCGGGTTACGCAGCAAGTCACAGAGAATCTGCAGAGCCTTTCGACGGGTGCCGGCGAGATGACGTCGACCATTCAGAACATCGCCGCGAACGCCAACGAAGCTGCCAAGGTGGCGGAGTCCGCCGTCAGCGCAGCGCAGACCGCCAATGCCACCGTAGCGAAGCTCGGCCAGTCCAGCGCGGAGATCGGCGAAGTCGTCAAGGTAATCACGGCCATCGCGCAGCAGACCAACCTGCTGGCCTTGAACGCAACCATTGAAGCCGCCCGCTCCGGTGAAGCCGGCAAGGGCTTTGCCGTGGTCGCGAACGAAGTGAAAGAACTCGCCAAGCAGACCGCCACTGCCACCGATGACATCAGTCGCAAAATCACCGCTATTCAGGCCGACACCGAGGGGGCGGCAACGGCGATCAAGACCGTGAGCGGCGTCATTCATCGGATCAACGACATCTCCGCGACCATCGCGGCCGCGGTCGAAGAGCAGAGCGCGACCACCAATGAGATGACTCGAAACACCAGCGAAGCGGCTCGCGGAGCCGGCGACATCTCTGCCAACATCGCGGGAGTGGCGCAGGCTGCCGAAGGGACGTCGTCGCGGGCCCAGGAGTCGCAAAAAGCAGCTGCGGAATTGGCCTCCATCGCGACTCAGCTGAGCAGCCTCATGCGCCAGTTCAAGATCGAGCGCATCGACCCGAGGTTCGACGTATCTTTACCCGTCAGCCTCGCTGCGACTGACGTCGACGGCCATCCCTTAGATCAGAAAGTCATGGCGATTAACGTTAGCCAGAAGGGAGCGCAATTGACGGGCATCCGCGCCAAACTTCGAATGGGCAGTCATGTCTCTCTCTCCCGTTCACATAAGCGCGAACAGTTTCTAATAATTTGGGTGGGCGATGACAATACCCCCAGGGCTGGCCAAATCGGCGTCTCCGCAGTCGACGCGACGTGTTCTTTTTGGAATGATGTGCTCGATCCGCAGTCTCAGGATGAGCGGATCGGCCACGAAGAAATTTTGAGGAAGCCACAAGTAAGGGCATGCGGAGCCTAGGGATCCCTCTGCGCGAGTGAAGAATCTACCCTGGTTGGCGGGTGGCCGACATCCCCGGCGCTAGTATAACCGCGAGTTTTCTAAACGTTGCCCGCACGGTGGTTTCCGCGAACTGGGGGTAATGTTGTTGCAGATGGTTCTTGATATTTTGGAGATCGTCGGCGGCAGGGACCGTCCGCGTATGCGCATCGGGGCTGCAACATCTACGGCCTGAACATGGCTTCGAGGCGGGCGCCCATTTTCTTTTCGTCAATAAACTCGCCGCGCTCGGCGGCCGCTAACCCTTTTTCCACGGCGGCGAGGAAGCGCGTTTCTTCAACCAGATAACGCAGAACAACATCCGTCACCAATCGCTCAGGCGCGGTGCCCACTTTGGTGGCGACCTGCGCAATCTGGACCTGCTGCTCGGGAGCGAAATGGACTTCCATTGACTTGGGGTACGAAAAAAGATTGATGGTGGCAAGGGAATGATGGGCCGGTTCTACTGTCTGACCCCAAGATTGACGCGACCTTGGAATCCAGGTCTCGAAAAGCGCGAGACCTGGGCACCCCCGGTTTTTCCTCCGTCAACCTACCCGCGCATCCGCCACTCGCAAGCCTCACCAAACCGCGGCAGACTCTGCCACCGCTCCGGCACAAGGGAACCCCCAGCTTCCGCCCCTCCTTACATGTGGCCTTGAAAGCCGGCGCGGTTGAAATCCTGCATATCCATCGCGGAGCCCAAGACTGGCCCTGACACGCCACTTTTTGCCAAACCTGGCGGCGGAGCCTACCTTCGCGCTGAGCGGACGGTTTGAGCGGGGTTGGCCCGGCCGGGCGCATCGCGCTTAAGTCCTTCGCGCTTGCTCTTCCCCTAAAGTTCCGCCGAAAAGCAACCGAAATTAAGGAGAGCGGCCAATTCCAGGTCCGAGCCGGCCTGCGGGTCTTCCCGGAATCTGCCGTGGCCCTCCACGTTCGCCTGCGGCACAACCGTCGGGCAACAGGCAACGGGCAATGAGCCGTAAGACTTGCTGGGAATAGCTAATCATGGGGTACAAATGAAGATTTCAATCGGGAAAAAACTGGGACTGGGTTTTTGCGTCGTGCTGGCCCTGATGCTGATGAGCGCGGTGCTCACCTACCTGAAGACCAATGCCATGCGCGTGAAGCAGGACCGCGCCTTTACCGAGACACTGGCCAAGCCCCTGGGGGAGATGGCCGATTCTTTCGAATCCGTGCTGCAAAAGAGCCAGGAAGACCTGGACAAGGGGATGCGCTCGCTGAACGTGGCGTTAGCCGCGACTGCGCTCGCGGAATTAAGCATCGGTGTTTTCGTGGCCGTCTTCCTGAGCCGCGGCATCGCCAGCAGACTCGGTCGCCTCACCCGGATGATCCATGACATCGCCGAGGGCGAGGGCGATGTCACCAAGCGGCTGGAGGCGGCTGGAGGTTTCGGCGATGACGAATTGGGCGAAGTTAGCCGGCTGTTCAATCTCTTTATGGACAAATTGCAGGATATGCTTCGGGGTATCGCGGCCCAAACCAATAAACTCGGGTCAGCCAGTCATCAACTGTTGGAAGCGAGCGAGCAGATTACCGTCAATTCCGGGGAGGCCGCCGCCCAGTCCAGCTCCGTTTCCCGTGCCACGCAGCAGGTCAGCCAGAACCTGCAGAGCCTGTCGATAGGCGCTGGCGAGATGACGTCGACCATTCAGAACATCGCCGCGAATGCCAACGAAGCGGCCAAAGTCGCGGCCTCCGCGGTCACCGCAGCCCAGACGGCCAATGCCACGGTTGCGAAACTCGGCCAGTCCAGCGCCGAGATCGGATTGGTGATCGAGGTCATCACCTCCATCGCGCAGCAGACCAACTTGCTGGCCCTGAACGCAACCATCGAAGCCGCCCGCGCCGGAGAAGCAGGCAAGGGCTTTGCCGTAGTCGCCAACGAAGTCAAGGAACTTGCCAAGCAGACGGCCAAGGCCACCGAAGACATCAGCAGTAAAATCACCGCCATTCAAGCGGCCACCAAAGGCGCGATAGCGGCGATTGGGACGGTTAGCGGCGTCATTCATCAGATCAACAACATTTCTGCCACCATCGCCGCAGCGGTCGAAGAGCAGAGCGCGACCACCAACGAAATGACTCGCAACAGTGCCGAGGCGGCCCGCGGAGCCGGCGATATCTCGGTCAGCATCGGAGGAGTAGCACAGGCCGCCGAGGGCACCTTGTTGCGCGCCCAAGAATCGCAAAAAGCGGCACAGGAATTGGCTTCTATAACCACGCAACTGGACAGCTTGATGCGGCAGTTTAAAATTGAGCGCGCGCACGAGCGCGTCGAAATATCCTTGCCCGTCACCCTGGCCGCGATGGACGTGAACGGCCAATCTTTGGACCAGCAAGTCATGACCACTAACGTCAGCCGCAGCGGAGCCCTTCTCAAAGGCGTCCAGGGCAACCTTCGAGTGGGCGGCAATATTTCTCTCGCGCGGTTAAACAAGCGGGAACGCTTTTCAATCGCCTGGATAGGAGAACAGCATAGTCCCGAGGCTGGCCAGGTCGGCGTCTCCGCCATCAATCCCGCTTCTTCCTTTTGGAACGATGTTATCGATCCGCACTCGCGAGCCGGCTCTCCCGGCCCAGAGGAAAGGCACTCGCAGAGTCCGCCAAAGGCAAGGGCCCAAGGAGCCTAATTCGATTAGTCACTGTTGCCGATGCGCCGGCTCGCCTCTTATCCCGTTTGCGTTGTTCCATTTGCGCCATATACGTACATAAAAATACTAACCACAACATAAGCACAACGTTTCAAGTGAAACACTTCGCGTCCTAAGCAGTCCGAACCGCGGTAAGAATCTCCTGCGGCTCAGGCCGGTCGGTATAGTCCTCATTCGCGGCGGCAAACGTAATCGTACCGTCGCGATCGGCCACAAACGCTGCCGGGATCGGCAACTCCCAACTGGCATCGCCGTTAACGTGCGGAAGATTCACAAACGTGCTGCGATAAAGCCCCTGCTGCTCCTCGCCGACGCGGTACACCAGCCCGAACTCGCGCGCGAGCTGGTTGTGAGCGTCCACCAGCAGCGGGAAGGCGAGCTTGTACTGCTCGTGCATGAAGAAGGCCTGCTTTTCCGTTTGCGGGGAAATGGCGACGATAGATGCGCCAGCCGCCTCGATCTCGGCGGCGATCGAGGACATAGCCTCCATCTGCCCGACGCAGAAGGGACACCAGCGCCCGCGGATAAACATAAGAACAAGGCGGCCTTTGCCGAGCAGATGGGCAGACGAAACGCGTTTGCCGTTGTGATCCGGGAGTTCGAACGCAGGCGCCTTCGCGCCAAGCTCGAAGATGCGGAGGGCATCGGCGGCAACTCCCTGAGCCTTGAGCCCAGCCACAGCGCGGGCATGGACCGCCTGCACGTCGGCAGGAACATGCTTGGCAATGCCCTCAAGACGCTCGGCAAAGATTTCGCGCAGCGGACGCATGTCGCTGTAGGAGCCAGATTCCTGAAGAGAGCGCCATTTCATGGTAGTCGGCCGATCGGCGGTGACTTGACCGGTTACATTCCCGGAAACTTCATCCCCGCCATGCGCCGCGCAAAGCTGGGCTTGCCCATCTGCTTGAACATTTTTTTCATCTGCGCGTACTGGCGGAGCAGGTTGTTGACTTCCTGCACGCTGGTGCCGGAGCCGCGGGCGATGCGTTTACGGCGGCTGCCGTTGATGGCTTCGTGATGATTGCGCTCGTATCCGGTCATGGAATTGATGATGGCCTCGACGCGGTTGATCTGTTTTTCATCGACCTTGTCGGCCGCTTTTTGCAGGCCGGAAAACGCGCCGATGCTGGGTAACATGCCGACGAGGCTTTGCAGCGATCCCATTTTGCGAACTTGCCGCAACTGGTCCCGGAAGTCCTCGAGCGAAAATCCATCGCCACTCAGAGCTTTGCTTGCCAGTTCGGTGGCTTTTTTCTTGTCGATTTGCGACTCGGCTTTTTCGATGAGCGAAAGAATGTCGCCCATGCCGAGAATGCGCGATACGATGCGGTCGGGATGGAACGGTTCCAGCGCGTCATACTTTTCGCCGATGCCGATGAACTTGATGGGCTGCCCCGTGACCTGGCGAATGGAGAGCGCCGCGCCGCCGCGAGCATCGCCGTCCATCTTGGTCAGCACCACGCCGGTGAGGGTGAGCTTCTTATGGAATTCGTCCGCAGATTTGACCGCATCCTGTCCAGTCATCGAATCGGCGACGAACAAAATTTCCTGCGGATTGAGCAGGCGCTTGAGCGACTGCATCTCATCCATGAGTTGATCGTCGATGTGGAGACGCCCGGCGGTATCGACGATGAGCACGTCGCAACCGGAGTTGATTGCTTCGCGCCGCGCTTCTTTGGCCAGGCGCTCGACGGTGGCCGTATTTGCTTCGCCGACCTCGCCTTCGTAGAGATTGGCCTTGATCGCCGCGGCAACAACCTTGAGTTGTTCGCGAGCGGCGGGACGATAGACGTCGACCGAAACCAGCAAAGGGCGGTGTCCACCATTCTTGAGCCAGTTGGCAAGTTTGCCCGATGTAGTTGTTTTGCCGGAGCCCTGCAGCCCGGCCATAAGCACGACGGTCGGCGGCTGCGAGGCGAATTTTAATTTAGCCGTGTCTTTGCCCAGCGTCTCGACCAATTCGTCGCGGACGATCTTGATGACCTGCTCACCGGGCGAAAGCGCGGTCAGCACTTCCTGCCCGACAGCCTTGGCCTGGATGCGGTCAATGAGGTCCTTGACAACCTTGAAGTTGACATCGGCCTCAAGCAGCGCCAGACGAATCTGTTTCAGCGCCTCGGAAATGTTCTCTTCGGTGAGGACGGCTTGGCCGCGAAGAGACTTGAAGGCGCGCTGGAGTTTTTCCTGGAGATTTTCGAACATAGCCTAAGCATCATTTTAGCAGTCGCGACGGAGTGAGCGTTGTTGGTCGACTGTCGTTGGTCGTTCGCAGTTCGTCGTTCGCAAATCGTTTTGACCCTGAGCGCCGCCGAACGTCACTCCACTTTCGGCCGCACCATCTCGAACCGCTCGATAGTCCGCGTGTACTGCATGCCGCCCATGCGGCCGATCAGATCGAGCGAATTGCGATCGATGCGGCCTTCTTTCAGATGCCGGTCGCTGATGTGAATCGAAACGATTTGGCCTATCACCAGGCTGCCGCCCTCGGGAGCGGGATTGAAGTCGAGAATCTGATACAGCTTGCATTCGAAGCTGACGGGGGAATCCGCCACGCGCGGCGGCCGCACGACTTTCGAAGGCGCCGAAGCCACCTTTGCCAATTCGAATTCATTGATGGACGCGTCGTATTCGCCGCTCGTCAAATTCATCGCCTCGGCCAGTTCGAAGGTGACCACGTTGATCACGAATTCTCCGGTCTCGCGGATGTTCCCCAGCGTGTCTTTAATATGAACTCCCGGGTGCCCCGCTGTTTCGTCCGCAGCCGCTTCGCCCTTCTTCGGCGCGCGCATTCCCGGCGCGAACGCCAGCAGGGGAGGCTTCGCGCATACGGCGTTGAAGAACGAAAAGGGCGCTAGATTTGGTTCTCCGGACGCGCTGAGACTTGAGACCCACGCGATCGGGCGGGGCACGACAGCGCTGATCAGAATGTTGTAGAGTTCACGGTGCGCAAGTTGAGAGGGGGCGACGTCCATGGCGTCCAGTATATCTTTGCGTTTCGACTTCCCGTTGCAGCCAGACCGCCAAAATCATTATCACAGAGGACACGGGGGACACTGAGAAACGACACAGAGGAAGGACAAGGCCACGTGCGAGGCTGCGTTCTATCCACCGAACACTTCTTTGGCGGCGATCACCGTGTTGCAGTGAATCGTGATGGTGTCTTCGAGCTTCAGGGCGTAGCCGCCGGCGTAGGTGACCATCACGGGAATGCCGCGGGTTTTGGCGAATTGGAACATAAGAGCGTCTCGCTGCTTCAGGCCTTCGATGGTCAACGACAGTCCGCCGAGCTGATCTTCGCGGTAAGGATCGGCGCCCGCGAGGTAGCAGATCAAGTCCGGTTTGAACTTCTCCAATCCCATGCTGAGCGCGTCGCCGAGGCACGCCAGATAGTCGGCGTCGCCGATCCCGTCGGGCAAATTCAGATCGAGCGACGAAGGCGGTTTGAAGGCCGGGTAATTGTTCAGCTGGTGGAGAGAGATGGTGAAGACGTCGGCGGGGGGAGTGCGTGGCCTGGTTCCGGGTGGCGCCGGGCGAACGGTGTGTTGCGCGGCAATGTGCGCCGGGTTATGAACAGAAGCGGACGCCGTGGGCAACGGATTGTAGGCAACGCGCGAGCCGGAAAAAATCGCGGCGGTGCCATTCCCCTGATGGACATCGCAGTCGACGGTCATCGCTTTGCGAATCTTTCCGTCACGCTGCAAGCAACGGATAGCCACGGCCACGTCGTTGATCACGCAGAAGCCTTCGCCGTGATCGGGGAAAGCGTGATGGAATCCTCCTCCAATGCTGATGGCTACGCCGTCGTCGAGGGCAAGGTCGGCGGCCAGCATGGAGCCTCCGGCGGCGAGCCAGAACGCGCGCACCAGCTCCGGCGAGTAAGGGACTTCGAGCTCCAGCTCTTCGAGCGCGGTAAGCGTGCCCGTCTTCAACTTGTGAACGTAGGGTGGAGTATGCACGAGCAGCACGTCCTCGTCAGCAGCGGGACGAGGAACTACGAAATCGGCGGGTGCGGCCACTCCGCGCGAGAGCAGGCGGTCATGAATATTCTTGTATTTTTCGGCTGGAAAAACATGGGAACCGATGGGGAGATAGTAGTCGTCGCTGTAGACGAGCTTGAAGGGCAGCATTCGGGACTCAGCATTCAGCACCCGGCGGGCCAGGGCTGAAAACTTTCTATCATACGCTGCTGGGGGCCGCGGCGACCTTTCGCGGCCGTCCGCTACCTGGAACCTTCTCACAGGGGACACAGAGGAACAGGGGAGAAACTTGGGCTTCGAGAGCTTTTCTAATGCGCCTCGAAAGTTTTAAGATGCACGAAGAACCAGGATGAACTCCTCTGTGCTCTTCTCTGTTCGCTGTGGTGAAGAATTCGTTAGCTGCTAAACTTGGCTTATTGCCTGCGAAGAAGAGATCTACGCCGCAAGTGACTGCCGCGCCTTCGGCAGTGACTTCCCCTGAGAGTTCGGGGCGGATTTTCCTGATCGACACGATGTCCTTCATTTTTCGCGCCTATCACGCCATGGCGCGGCAACGGCCCATGTCCACGAAGACCGGGGTTCCGACCGCGGCCACTTACGTTTTTGTCAACATGCTGCGCAAGCTGCGGGACGACTTCTCGCCAGAGTATCTGGCGGCGGTGTTCGATGTAGGTGCGCCGACCATCCGCAATCAGCAGGCGGAGGCGATCACCTCGATCCGCAAGTTCGATATCAAGACGCAGACCTTCAAGGAAGCGGAGTATGGCGGCTATAAGGCTAATCGCGCCGAAATGCCGGGAGATCTGGTGCAGCAGATTCCCTACATTCGGAGGGCGCTGGAGGCGTATCGCATCCCAATTTTGCAGTTGGATGGTTATGAAGCGGACGATGTGATCGGAACGCTGGCACGGAAAGCGGCGGCGGAATCGTATTCCGTGTTCGTGGTGTCGAGCGATAAAGACATGCTGCAACTGGTGAACGACAGGGTGAGTGTGCTGAATCCTCCGAAGGACAACCTGATTTGCGATGCGGCGAAGGTCGAGGAGATTCTGGGAGTGCCTCCGTCGAGGGTAATCGATGTGATGGCGTTGCGTGGCGATTCGGTGGACAACATTCCGGGAGCTCCGGGGATCGGCGACAAGGGATCGGTGGATCTGATTCAGCGCTTTGGCAGCGTGGAACAGGCGCTGGAGCATGCAGCGGAAGTGGAGAAGAAAACCTATCGCGAATCGCTGCAAAACAACCGCGACAATATTCTGTACAGCAAACAGCTGGTGACGATCGATTGCGACGTGGCGGTCGAGCTTGACGTTGCCGGGATGAAAGCGGGCGAACCGGATGTTGCGTCGTTGCGCGCGTTGTTCTCCGAGCTTGAATTCACTTCTTTACTGAAGGAACTGCTTCCTGTGGTTGAAGTGAAAGACGGCGACTACGGGGAGATCAAGTCGGCCGCCGACTTTGAACAATATTTGCGAGGCTTGGGCGATGGTGTTCCATTCGCGCTGGCGATTGCAACCGACCACACTGAGAGCACTTCCTCTGAAGGCGCTGCCGACGAGGACGAGCCGCAGCCAGCACAGTCAGGGTTCCTGGCTCTGCAGCCCGCGGATGCCGGCGATCACATCGAGCCCAATGATGCGGTAAGCCCCATCGCCGTTTCCAATGCGCCGGGAGCGGGAGCGATGCTTGCCCTGGAAGACACGGCGCTGGCCGAGGACGTGAAAGCCATGCTCGAAGATGCCGCTCGGCCCAAGAGCATTCACGATCTGAAATCCGCGCTCCACTATTTTTCTGAGCGGGGAATTCGGTTGGCGGGAGTGAAACATGATCCGATGCTCTATTCCTATCTGCTCGATCCGACTTATTCTTCGCATTCGCTGGCGGAGGTTGCGCTGCGCCGGCTCAATTTGAAGCTGAGCGGTAACCTGGCGGAGGCGGCGGATGTCACCGGAAGGCTGGCGACTGCGCTTTGCAAAGAAGTCGACGACGAGGGGCTGACTTCGGTGTACGACGAGATCGACGCTCCGCTTGTGCCGGTGCTGGCGCGCATGGAAGACGCGGGAGTGAAGATCGATCTGGCGGCGCTGGAGCAGATGTCGGGAAAGTTGCAGCGCGAGGCCGCGGCCAAGGCGCGCGACATTTATGAGCGTTGCGGCGTGGAGTTCAACATCAATTCGCCGAAGCAACTGGGAGATGTGCTGTTCAACAAATTGGCGCTGCCGATGCCCGTGAAATATGGGAAAGGAAAAAAGATTTCTACGGCGGTGGATGTGCTGGAAGGACTGGCGGCAGAGCATGAAGTCCCGCGGCTGGTGCTGGAGTACAGGCAGCTGACCAAGTTGAAATCAACTTATGTGGATGCGCTTCCGGTGCTGATTCGCAGCCAGAGCGGCCGCGTGCATACCACCTTTGGGCAGACGGGAACAGCGACGGGGAGGCTGTCTTCGGCGAATCCGAATCTGCAGAATATTCCGATCCGCACGGAACTGGGGCGGGAGATTCGCGCCGCGTTCATCGCCGAGCCGGGGCACGTGCTGCTGGCTGCGGATTATTCGCAGATCGAATTGCGGCTGTTGGCCCATTATTCAAGAGACAAATTGCTGGTGGAGGCTTTCCGGCGCGGGGATGACATTCACACTCTCACCGCCTCGCAGGTGTTCGGCGTGCCGCCGCTGATGGTTACGCC
>Ga0187847_10001926_pt1 | contig 17552 bp, 11 predicted proteins | sample June2016WEW_4_10_FD_132458 | JGI IMG/M metagenome (GOLD analysis project Ga0187847, IMG submission 132458) | Peatland microbial communities from SPRUCE experiment site at the Marcell Experimental Forest, Minnesota, USA - June2016WEW_4_10 | ecosystem: Environmental > Terrestrial > Soil >...
CCGAGTTCATCATCATGCGCGTGAGGGAAAGCGACTGGCGCAGCTGACCGACCAGGCCGGCCGAGTGGAACGTCGACCCACTCGTCAGCTGGGAGCGCTCGACGAGCAGCGCGTCGCTGAGCCCGAGTCGGGCCAGCCAGTAGAGGATCGAGCAGCCGCCGATGCCGCCGCCGATGACGACGACGCGGGCGCGCTGCGGCGCTGGCGGGGACGTCACCGTGTCGGCCATGACCTACTCTCTGTCGCTCGTCGAGTCGACGGGCGACCCGACTACCGAATGTATCCCAGTCGGCGGGGCGAGGGGTCAGCTAGAGGTTCATCTCGAACTCGTGGATGACGGCCACCCGGTCCTCTTTGGTCGGCAGGTCGAAGTAGGGGTTGCCCTTGACCCAGTAGTAGGTCATGGGAATGAGACCGAGCGCCATGGCGCCCAGTCCGACCCAGAGGGTGACGGCGTTGAGGCCGGGGATGGTCTTGACGAACATGATCGCCATGAAGAGCGCGCCGATGAGGGGCCACAGGCCCATGAAGACGAAGTTCGTCACCGAGCTGAGCAGCTGCTTGCGATAGAGCACCACGACGGCGAACCCGGCCAGGCTGTAGTAGATGCAGATCTGCAGACCGATGGCGTTGATCGCGTCGCCGAGGATCGTGCCGATCGAGCCGACGTACTGCGACCCAATGAAGAGGCACAGCGAGAAGACGGTGACGGCCGCGGTCGCCACTATGGGCGTGCGCAGTCTCGGGTGCACCGTGCCCAGCTTCTTGGGCAACGTGTTGTCGCGGCCCATGGCGAAGAGCGTGCGCGTCACCTGGATCAGCGTCGTCTCTAAGGTCGCGACCGTCGAGAGCACGACGGCCAGCACGATGAACTTGCCGCCGGTGCCGTGCCAGACGTCCTGGCCCAGCACGCTCAGCACGTCGCCGGAGTTGGCGTTGATCTGGCCGGAGGTGACCACCATGTTGGTCGCGATCGTGAAGACCTCGAAGAGGATGAAGACCGTGATGATGCCGATGATGCCGCCCATGCCCGGCGTCTTCTTGGCGCCCTTGGTCTCCTCGTTGAGGTTGGCCGTGACGTCCCAGCCCCAGTAGTAGAAGGCCGCGACCAGCGCGCCGGCGAAGAAGCCGTGGGTGTGGTGAAAGATCGACGGAGCAAACCAGCTCCAGGAGAAGGTGTGCACGTGGTGTCCGTGCAGGATCGCGAGGAACGCGAAGAGCACGAGCAACAACAGCTCGATCGAGGACATCACGATCTGCAGCGACACGGTGATGGTCACCCCGGCCGCCACGGCCGCAACCATGCACAGGAAGAAGACGGCCCCGACGAGGGTCACCTCGCCGGTGTTGTTGGCGGCACTCTGGGAGAAGAGCCCGAGCACGTTGGACCCGGCCGGCACCGTGGCCGCGACCATGAAGATGAGGGCCGAGACGATCAGGGCCCAGCCCGACATGTAGCCCAGCGCCGGGTGCAGGGCCCGGCGCACCCAGGAGTAGCTGGCCCCGGCCTTGGGTTCGACCCGGCCGAGGTAGCTGAAGGCCGACACGATGCCGAACATCGCGATGCCGCAGTAGAGCAGCGCGGCCGCGCCGCCCAACGCGACGGCGCCGAAGAGCGCGGCGGTGGAGGCGGCGATGGAGTAGCCCGGCGCCACGCCGGCCACGCCCATGATCACCGAGTCGAAGAGACCCAGCACCCCCGCTCGCAGTTGATGGTCCTCGGCGTGGACCTCGTCAAGCTCGCCGGTGTCGGTCACGGCTACCTCTTTCTTGGGGCTATCACCTTCAGTGGATTTTGGGTACCAAAACGTAACATGTCCGCGCTCGGGACCGGGTCACCCCGATCGAGGCCGCGCCGGTCGAGTCTTGCGCCGAACGGCGGGCTAGGGCGAGGCGCGTTGGTCGTCACGCTCGGTGGCGTGGACCACCGGCGCGCCCCGCGTGTGTGGTCGCGTGCGTGCACCGGCCCTTCGACCGTGCGAGCGCGCCGGGTCCGAACTCACGAGCAACGGCGTCACCAGCATCACCAGTGAGACGAACAGCAGGGCGTTGCGTCCGATGAAGGCATAGCAGGAGCTCCACCACGAACTCGCGGTCGGGCGCCGGAACCGGAACCAGGGCACGAGCATCACCACCGCCGAGGCCAACGCCACCCGGCTCAGGGGATTCCTCACCCCGATCTCGAGCGGCACGAACAACAACAGCGGCGCGAAGGAGAAGTAGTGGTCCCAGGCCAGCGGCGCCCCGATGGCGCTGGCGATGAGCAGCACGACCATCGCGCTCAGTTCGCGTCCGTGGCTCCAGAGTCGGTGCGACGACCACAGACCCACGATCATCACGATCGCGCAGGCGCCGAACGTGCCGTAGTCGTTGAGCAGCCCCACGTGAAAGGGCGGGCGCATGAACATCGCCGAGAAGCTCGAACTGGCGGTGACGGCGGCGTGACTCGCGAAGTGGCCGAGCTCGTGGCCCCCGAAGAGCTCCTTGGTGAAGAACGTGGAAGCGCTTCTCGGCCAGAGCAGCCACGCCAGCGCGGTGGTGGCGCCGGCCGTCGCCAGCGCGGTGAAGGCCGCTCGCCACTCCCGTCGCAGCAGCCAGGCCACGATGAACAGCCCGGGATAGATCTTGAAGGCCGTCGCGAGACCGACCAGGACGCCCTTGGGCGAGCCGCGCACGATGAGGAAGTCGAGCACCACCAGCGCGAGCAGGAGCGTTCCCGTCTGGCCCCACGTCAGCCCCTCCAGGATCGGCGGGAAGACCAACGCCGTCAGCGCCGTCATCCAACAGGCCAGACCGACGCTCAGCCAACGATCCCACAGGAGGAACCGGTTGATCAGCACCGCCAAGGTGACGACGAGCGCGGCCAGGCTCAGCAACGTCCACGAGACGGTCAACACGTTCACGCTCACCCACAGGATGGGCCAGAAGAGCAGGATCGCGCCCGGCGGATAGGTGAAGGCCTCCGATCCGAAGGGCACGTAGACGTTGCCGCTATGACGCAGCGCCTGCAGGTTGGCCAGGCGCCCCAGGATGTCCTGGTGATCGCCGATGCTCGGCGCCACGGCGTCGTTGATGAGGAAGCCGACGGCGACGACGGCGGCCAGGCCCAGCGCGACCACCAGGAAGCGAAACGTCCCTGAGCGCACGAAGGCCGGGCTCCTCTCGGCCATTCGACCCTGCGCGAACATCACCCGAACGTACTGGAAGGAGGTGGGGGGTGCCATCACCGCCGTCGCGCAAGCTCTCGCGCCTCGCGTCACCGCCGTCGCGCCCGGCTCGGTAAAGTTGTCCGCGCGGACCGTTCACTCGGCCCTGAGACGAAAGACCTCGACGTGTCCAGCTTCCAGCGATTCGATACCGACACGGTCGCCCACCTCTCCGAACGTGACATCAAGCGGCGCTGGCGGGTCTTTCACCAGGCCATCCACGACCGGTCGGGCAAGAAGTGGCAGCGCGTCCTCGGCCGGATCCTCGGCGAGGACACCATCCGCTACCGCGTCGCGCGTGCGATCGGACGGCCCCCGCTGCAACTGGTGCGCAAACTCAAGGGCCGTACCCACGAGACGGTCACCGTCGTCAAGGTCGACCCCGGCGTCTTCCCCTTCAACTACCGACCCAAGGCCCTGGCGCCCGTCGAGTTCGACCCCGACCTCGAGCGACTGCTCGCCGAGGTCGACGTGTTGACCATCGACGAAGGCACGGACTCGGCCGCGGCGACGATCGAACGGCTCAACGCCTCGATCGACGCTTCCGGCGCCACGTGGATCTACCTGGTCGACGTCGCGAACCCCACCGGCGAGCAGACCGCGACGCTGGCGGCGATGCTGCGCGAGGCGCGCGACGGCGACGACGTGCTCTACTGCGACGAGTACGGCCCCAACCCCAACACGCCGATCTTCAAGAGCCCCGCCGTCGGACCGCACACGCTGCTGAGCTACAACACCGTCGGTCGGCCGGCGTTACTGCGCGTGGCCACCCTTCGACGGATGGGCCGGTTCTCCGTGGACGCCGGCTGGGCCTTCGAGCACGACCTGAACCTGCGTCTCAGCGAAGCGCGGGCCCGGTTCCGCTACGTGGCCAGGGTCCTCTCGACCGGCCGCCCGGGAATCGCCTTCGAGGCCACGCACATCGACGCCGACAGCGTTCTTGTCGTCGAGCGGGCCCTGGCCCGACGCGGGCGAACCGCGCAGGTGCGACCGAGGTCGTTGGCCGGCACGCTCGAGTGGATCGTCGACCCGCCAACGCCCGCACCCTCGATCGACATCATCATCCCGACCCGGGACCGCATCGACCTCGTGCGCCAGTGCATCGACGCCATTGAGTCGACGTCGACCTACACCAACTACGACATCATCATCCTGGACAACGACTCGGTCGAGGAGGCGTCCCTCGAGTACTTCGCCGCCACCAAGTACCGCGTCGTGCCCTGTCCCGGGCCCTTCAACTACGCCAAGATCGTCAACCGCGGCGTCAACCACTCGAGCGCCGACTACGTGCTCACGCTCAACAACGACACCGTGATCACCACGCCCGACTGGTTGGAGCGCCTGGTGGGCCTGGCCTCCCTCGACGACGTGGGCTTCGTGGGGGCCTGCCTGTTCGACCAGCACGGGCGGCGCGAGCACGAGAGCATCGTCATCGCCCCCTACCCCCAGCACCTGCGCACCGACTCGAACTACCCCCACCGCGACCAGTTCACGAGTTCCATCCGCGACGTCGCGGCCGTGACCGGCGCCGTGCAGATGGTGTCGCGCGAACTGTGGATGTCCCTCGGCGGAATGGACGAGGAGTTGCGCGTCACGATGAACGACGTCGACATCTGCCTGCGCAGCCAGATCGAGGGCTACTACGTTGTCTACACCCCCGACGTCCAACTGGTCCATCACGTCAGCTCCTCGCGCGGCAAGCTCGATCCCCTCGAGGACCGCAACCGATTCATCCAACGCTGGGACGTCCTGGGCTCCTTCCGCGACCCCTACTTCCCCGCCTCGATCCAACTCCTGGGCGAGACGATGTACTACATCCCGCGCTGATCCGGCCCGGTCGAACGAACGCCAACTTGTAGCCTTGGTGGGTGAATTCAACGTGGGCTCGAATGGTTGCCTTGCACCGACGCCTGCCCCCCAGCACCACCCCCATCGTCCTCATCGTCCTGGCGGTGCTGCTCGCGAATTTCGTCTACGTCGCGGGCCTCGAGATCGACGATCCCATCACCTGGACGGCCGGGATCTCGCACTTCCTCTGCCACGTCACCTGTGGGCGGCCGGCGATCGACCCCAACGTCGGCTTCATCACCCAGGCGATCGGTCACCGCGCGGCCCTGGACCTCGTGCACGGACACCTGCCCTGGTGGAACTACTTCGAGGGCCTGGGCACGCCCCTGCTCGGCGAGGGGCAGGCGGCGGCCCTCTTCCCACTGGTCCTGTGGTTCGCGCTGCCGAGCGGGCTGCTGTGGTTCCACATCAGCCTCGAGGTGATCGCCGGGCTCTGCACCTACTTCCTCGCCCGGCGACTCTCGATCCCGATGCTCTTCGCCACGTGCGCCGGCATCCTGTTCGCGCTGAACGGCACCTTCGCCTGGCTCGGCAACGCCGTGCTCAATCCGGTGGCCTTCCTGCCGATGCTGCTGCTCGGCATCGAGATGATCTTCGACGGCGTGCGCGGACGGACCAATCGCGGCTGGTACGTCGCGGCAATCGCGCTGGCTCTCTCGCTGTACGCCGGCTTCCCCGAGGTGGCCTACATCGACGGCCTCTTCTGCGCCGCGTGGGCCATCGTGCGCTGGTTCTCGCTGCCTCGCGCTTTGCGGCGCAAGGCGGCCGAGCGGATCGGCCTGGCCGCCCTCGTGGGACTCGGGCTCTCGCTGCCCTTCCTGGTCGCCTTCGGCGACTTCTTGAAGTCCGGCAACGTCGGCGGCCACAACACGGCCACCCAGGCCCTCGAGAGCCTGCCCACGCACGGCCTCGCGATGTTCTTCGACCCCTACGTCTTCGGCGCGATCTTTCGCAACGCCAACGTCGGCAACATCTGGGGCGGGATCGGCGGCTACTTCACGATCAGCGTCTTCGCCCTGGCGCTGCTCGGGCTGTTCGGTTCCTTCCAACGTCCGCTGCGGAACTTCCTCGCGGTCTGGGTCCTCGTCGGCGTGCTCGGGGCCTTCAACTTCCTCCAGGTGCGCCGCCTCTGGAACATCATCCCGCTGCTCAAGAACTCGGGCTTCGGCCGCTACATCATGCCGAGCTGCGAGCTGGCGCTGATCCTTTTGGCCGTGCTCGGCATCATGGACTTGGCCACCGACAAGCGGGCCCAACGCCTCTTCACGACCACCAACGCCGTCGCGCTGGTGGTGCTGGTGCTGTGTGCGTTGAGTGCGCGCGTGCTCAACCGCGGCGTCATCTTGAAGCACTCGTCGGCGATCATCCTGGCCGGCATCGTCGCCGTGCCCTTCATCGCCGTCGCCGTCCTGTTGGTGCTCGGCCTCTTCACCAAGAGGCGGATCACGCCGTTCCTGGTGGTGCTGTTGCTCGTCGGTGAGTCCCTCGTCACGTTCTTCATCCCCACGGCCGAGTCGCCCAAGCAGATCACCGTCGACCAGGCCCCGATCACCTTCCTGCTGGCGCACCAGCGCCACTACCGCTTCCTCGACTTCGCCGTGCTCTACCCCAACTGGGGCTCGCAGTTCGGGCTCAACGAACTGAGCGAGGTCGACCTGCCCTTCCCCAAGGCCTTCTCCAACCTGATCCAGAGCCAGCTCTACCCCGGGCTCTTCCCCCAGAACCAGTACACCGTCAAGGGCGGGCTCGTCGGCGTCGAGAGCCTCGAGCACGAGTTGCTCGCCCACTTCACGAGCTACGAGGGCGCGTCGGTCAAGTACCTGCTGGTCCCCTCCGCGGTCGTGCTGCTGCCCGGGCTCGTCGCCCTCGGCGTCAAGCCCGTCTTCGAGGACGGCCTGGCCACGATCTACCAGATGCCCGACCCGCGGCCCTTCTTCTCCACGACCTCGAACTCGTGCACCGTCACGGCCCTCAACGTCAACGCGGCCCGGGTCGACTGCCCGGGTGCCGGGTCGACGCTCATACGCACCGAACTGTTCATGGCCGGCTGGCGGGCGCAGGTCAACGGAAAGGCCGTTACCCTAAAGGCTCGGGACGGCGCCTACCAGAGCGTCGAGGTCCCCTCGGGCACCTCGACGGTGACCTACACCTACCTGCCGCCGCACGAGAAGTACGCCGTGCTCGTGGCGCTGGTGGCGGCCTTCTTCCTCATCGGCTCCTGGGTCACTGAGCGGCGCTCGCGGCGCCACCCGGGCCGGCACCGGCGCCCGAAGAGGATCCGCGCCCCCAAGATGTCCGGGGTCGACCCGATGGACCCCATCCCCCCCTCCCGCGACGCCGGACCGCCCCGTGGCTAGCCGCCTCGACACCATCGACCTCAGCCAGTCCATGTCGCGCGAGGAGTCCGAGAAGCGCATCGTCACGGCCCAGCGACGGCTCGTGCAGCTGCGCCTCTTCACGGCCGGCCTGCTCGAGCCCCACCAGGTCGGCCCCGGGATCGTCGTGCTCTTCGAGGGCATGGACGCCGCCGGCAAGGGCGGCGCGATCCGCCACCTGACGGCCGGCCTCGACCCGCGCCACGTGCGCGTGGTGCCCATCGCGGCCCCCAACGAGGACGAGTTGCGCCACCACTTCCTCTGGCGCTTCCAGCCCTCCCTGCCGGGGCTCGGCCAGATGACGGTCTACGACCGCTCCTGGTACGGCCGTCTGCTGGTCGAGCGGGTCGAGGGCCTCATCGATAACGACACGGCCAAGCGCTCGGCGACCGAGATCATCGAGTTCGAGCAGGCCATCATCGACGGCGGCGTGACCCTGGTGAAGTTCTGGCTCCAGATCTCGGCCAAGGAGCAGCTGCGCCGGTTCAAGGACCGCGAGACCAACCCGCTGAAGACCTGGAAGCTGACCCCCGACGACTGGCGCAACCGCGAGAAGCGCCCGGCCTACGAGAAGGCCATCGAGTACATGATCACCAACACCGACCAGCCCCACGCGCGCTGGGACCTGATCGCCGCCGAGTCCAAGCCCTACGCCCGCGCGACCGTCCTCGAGACGGTCGTGTCGCGCTGGGTCCACGACCTCGAGCGTCGCAACATCGCGGTCCCGGCGTCGCGCGACGAGGACTACCTCGACTGAGACCAAGATTTGAGCGTTTCGTGGTCTTTCGCGAAGCGGCCAATCGTAGACTGGGGGTACTGGCTGGGCGCCGCGACGACCGCCATCCGCGGTCGTCGCCCCTCGAAGTTGGCCCCTCCGTCGCTACAACGCAGTACCGCAATTGTTTCGCTGGTCGTGAAAGGTGAAGTGTCATGAGCAACAACGGCGTTGCGCCCTCGAGACTCGAGGATGCCGCGCCCGTCGCACCCGACCCCTACAAGGGCAAGTGGTCGACGCTGTCCAACACCACCCTCGGGATGCTGATGGCCTCCATCGACTCCTCGATCGTGCTCATCTCGTTGCCCGACATCTTTCGCGGCATCAAGCTCGACCCCCTGACCGCGAGCAACACCGGCTACTTCCTGTGGCTGATGCTCGGCTACATGCTCGCCACCTCCGTGCTCGTCGTGAGCTTCGGCCGCCTCGGCGACATGTTCGGGCGGGTGCGCATGTACAACATGGGCTTCGCCATCTTCACCGTCTTCTCGGTGATGCTCTCGATCACCTGGATGCACGGTCCCGACGCGGCGATCTTCATGATCGTCATGCGCGTCTTCCAGGGCGTGGGCGGCGCCTTCCTCATGGCCAACTCGGCCGCCATCCTCGTCGACGCCTTCCCGCCCAACCAACGGGGCCTGGCGCTCGGGGTCAACATGGTCTCCTTCATCGCCGGCTCCTTCATCGGGTTGGTCCTCGGCGGCATCCTCGGCCCCATCGACTGGCGCCTCGTCTTCTTGATCTCGGTTCCCGTGGGCGTCGTGGGCACGATATGGGGCATCGTCAACTTGAAGGAGCACGGCGTGCGCACGCCGGCCAAGATCGATTGGCTGGGCAACATCTGCTTCGGCGTGGGCCTCATCTCACTGCTGACCGGCATCGTCTACGGCATCGAGCCCTACGCCGGTCACTCCATGGGCTGGTCCAACCCGCTAGTGCTGACGGCGCTCTTCGGCGGGGCCTTCGTGCTGGCGCTCTTCGTGTGGGTCGAGACCAAGGTCGCCGAGCCCATGTTCCACATCCAGCTCTTTCGCATCCGGGCCTTCTCCTCGGGCTCGGTCGCGAGCCTGATGGCCTCGCTCGGACGGGGCGGACTGATGTTCATCCTCGTGATCTGGCTCCAGGGCATCTGGCTGCCCGAGCACGGCTACAGCTTCGCGCGCACGCCACTATGGGCCGGCATCTTCATGCTGCCGCTCTCGGCCGGGTTCTTGGTCGCCGCGCCCCTGGCTGGCTACCTCTCCGACCACTACGGGTCGCGCCCCTTCGCCGTGGGCGGCATGGTCTTCTCGGCCGTCAGCTTCGCCCTGATGGCCAAGCTCCCGATCAACTTCAGCTACGTCTGGTTCGCCCTGTTGCTCTTCGCCAACGGACTCGCGAGCGGGCTGTTCGCGTCGCCCAACCGGGCCGCGTTGATGAACGCGATTCCCCCCGACCAACGGGGCCAGGCCTCCGGCATGAGCTCGACCACCATGAATTCGGCCACCGTGCTCTCCATGGGCATCTTCTTCACCCTCATCATCGTGGGCCTCGCCGGCTACCTGCCCCACGCCCTCTACCACGGCCTGATCACCCACGGGGTGCCCTCGGCCGCCGCGCACCACGTGGCCAACCTGCCACCCGGCTCGTCGGTCTTCGCGGCCTTCTTAGGGATCAACCCCATCAAGAACCTGCTCGGCGCCCACGGCGTCTTGGCCGCTCTGCCCCACGTCCAGGCCACCTTCCTGACCGGGCGGGCCTTCTTCCCGAGCCTCATCGCCGGCCCCTTCGCGCACGGCCTGCACACCGCGCTCTACTTCGCCGCGGCCGCCAGCCTGCTGGCGGCCATCGCCGCCGCGATGATGGGCAAGCAGTACATCTACCGCGAGGTCGCGGGCGGCGACGTGGCGCCGGTGTCGCGGTCGGTACCGACACCACCGGCCGACGAACTCCAGCCGCTCACCGTCAGCGCGGTGAGTCTCGACGGGCTCGGCGGGGATGCGCCGACCGCGACGCACGGGGTCAAACTCTGAAACACTGAGGTGATGACCCAGCGCTACGGCATCACCATCCCCTTCGACGGCGTTACGCTCAGCGAGCACCGCGAGTGGTTCCACCGCCTGGCCGACCTCGGCTACAGCGACGTCTGGTCCTCCGAGGTCGACGGCGCCGACGGCTTCACCCCGCTGACGCTCGCGGCCCTGTGGGAGTCGCGGCTCAACCTGGGCGTCGCGGTGACCCCGGTCTTCACCCGCGGTCCGGGCCTGCTCGCGATGAGCATCGCGGCGCTCGCCGAGGTCGCCGGCGGCCGTTTCACGATGGGCCTCGGCGCGTCGAGCCAGCCCGTCGTCGAGCGCTGGAACGGCATCAGTTACGAGAGGCCCTACGCGCGCACCCGCGACGTCCTCGACTTCGTGAAACGCGCCCTTAACGGCGAGAAGATCGACGAGGTCTACGAAACCTTCGAGGTCCACGGCTTCAAGCTCTCGCGACCGGTCGTCGAACGTCCACCGATCCTGCTCGGCGCGCTGCGCCCGGGGATGCTGCACCTCGCCGGGCGCGAGGCCGACGGCGCGATCCTCAACTGGCTGGCCGCCACCGACGTGGCGCAGTGCGTGAAGGAGGTCGGCGAGGGCAAGATAATCGCTGCGCGCCTCTTCGTCGTCCCTACCGAGGACGCCGACACCGCACGGATGATCGGTCGGCGCATGATCACGTCGTACCTGACCGTCCCGGTCTACGCCGAGTTCCACCGCTGGCTCGGACGCACCGAGGTCCTGCAACCAATGTGGGACGCGTGGGCCGCCGGCGACCGCAAGGTGGCCAACGACGCCATCCCCGACTCGGTCGTGGACGAGCTGATCATCCACGGTTCCTACGAGGAGTGCCGCGAGCACGTGGGTCGCTACATCGAGGCCGGCATCCAGATACCGTCGCTCGCGATCGTCCCCTTCGGCATCAACCTGCAGGAGGCCGTCGAGGGACTCAGCCCCCGTTAGTCCAAGGCCACCTTCAGGGGGTCCAGGTAGGGGTGACCAGACTGATCACCTATGACGCGGTCGTGGACGTCATTTCCGACGTCTTCGTTGAAACCAGTTGCCGAGGTTTGGGACTCGGGAAGTTCCTGGTCGCGTCGGTGCGGGAGCATCCCGAAGCGCAGGGCCTGCGCCGGATCCCCCTGGCGACCAATGACGCCCACGACCTCTATCGCCGTTACGGCTTTGACACCTCGTCCAATCCCGATCGCTGGATGGAGCTGAGTTCGACGTCGCGAAGGTCGAAACCACCGACGTAACCCCGGACCCGACCCGAACCCGCACGCGAACCGAGGCATTCCATCCTTGACCCGCCAAGGCAAGATTACGAACCACGAGGTCCGAGTAGGCCTCATTTTTCTACAACACCACGAAACCACGTCGACGTAGAACAACGCGAGTCCTTGAAGACAATCGACCGGCGGGACCAGGTCGACACCCCGCAACACCTCGCCAGCTCCTCTCAATCCCTCCGTGTCGGGATCGAGGCCCGGGCGGTCGACAAAAGTCCTGATCACGGCCTTAGGACAACGGTCGAACCTCCACGCACAATTCACCAAGAAATCGGTTGCCGTCGATGTCGAAAGGGCGTAGTGTCCCTCAAAAGTGATCCCGGTCTCGGGACCATGTATCGGCGCTCCCCCCGACCCAGGTGAACGCTGTGGAGGGGGAGAGTCATGAATCGGTTTCCATCGCTTTCGCTACGCCGACGCCGCCTCAACGTGATTTTCGCCATGGCCCTCCCGATGGGCGCAGTGCTAACCACTATTCCCCTAGAGGCATCCACGGCGGGAGCCTCCGTCAGTCCGTGCCAGAACGGGACCTACACCTCCCTCTACTTTTGCTCCATACCTGACACGGTCACCTTCGACGTCACGGTCGCCGGCGGTGGCGGCGGCGGTGGCGGCTTTGGTGAAGGCGAGCAGGTCGGCGGCCCGGGCGGCGGCGGAACGATACAAACCGCAACGATGACGGCCAGCGCCGGTGACGGCATCACGGTCAGCCCGGGCACCGGTGGCGGCGACAGCCTCGGCGCCGTGAGCGACCCTAGCGGCGTTGGCGGCAATGGCGGCACGGCCGACGGGGGCCAGGGCGGCAGCACGCTGGCCGGGGAGTCCGGCGGCGGCGGCGGCGGCGGAGGCTACTCGGAGATTTCCGACTCCACCACGGCCGCGTCGATAACGTCGGGCGGCGGCGGTGGCGGCGGCGGTGGCGGCCGCGACGACGGCATCACGAGCGGCGGCGCCGGCGGCTACAACGGTGGCGACGGCAGCACCGCCGATGGGGGCGCCGGCGGCACGGGCGGTGGCAGCGGTAGCGCGCAGGGCGGAGCCGGCAACCCCGGCCAGCTGACTGTCGCCACCTCCGAAAATCCCGCCGGTGGCGGCTACTCGGCCGGCGGCGGGGGCGGTGGTGGTGGCTGCCTCGGCGGCACCGGCGGCAGCCCCGGTGGCACGAACGCCTCGGCGGGCGGCGGCGGCGGCGGCACGTCCTGCTCCAGCGGCAACGTCTCGGACGTCGAGACCGAGGGCACCACCAATATTGGGAATGGCTACGTGACGATCTCGGGCCTCCCGTCTCCCGGCGCGCCCACCGCTGTCGTCAACGACATCAACGGTTCAGCACCCACCGAGGGCGCCACCTACGTGCAGTACCAGGCCGTCCTCACGTCCTTCTCCTGCAGCGAAGGCACCAACTCGGAGTGGAGCCTCGGGCTCTCGGACTGCTTCGACGCCAGCGGGAATGCGGCCACCAACGGCAGTCCCGGTCCCCTGAGCGACAGCGACGAAATTGGCAATTTAGACACACAGTCCCTCGGCAACGGTCTGACCTACAACGCCTGCGCGACCAGCTTTGACAGCGGAACCTCCCAGGTCTGTAGCACGACGTACACCTACAACGTGGTCGCCACGCTCCCGAGCGCCGGACCTCCGTCGGTCACGTCACTTGATTTCAATGGCTCTGCGGCGACCGACGGTATGACCTTCTACGAGGGAGAGTCGGTCACGACGTCGTTCACCTGTGCCGAGGCCACGGACGGACCGGGGTTGACCGAATGCAGCGACGGCACCACTGGTAGCGTCAGCGGCCCCACCGGCTCGGGTTCTAACACGTTGCCCACGGGCACGCCCGGGGCCAACGAGTCCTACACCGTGACGGTCGAGAGTTCGGACGGCCAATCGGCGTTCGACACGATCACCTACAGCGTCGCGGCACCTCCGATTGCGCAAATCACCACGGTCAACGGTGGTTTACCGATTCCCGATTCGACCTACTACGCCGGCGAAGTGATCCCGGTGTCGTACGGGTGCAACGAGGGGGCCTTCGGGACGGGCCTGGTCTCCTGCAACGGCATCGACAGCACCGGTTTCCTCCTTGACGGTGGCACCGTGGGCCTCGGCGACGGCTACCTCTTCACGAGCGGAGTTGGGGATGATAAATTCGTCGCGACGGCCACCAGCTCCGACGGAGGGGTGGGCGAGCACGCCTTCTTCTACACCGTGGCGGCGCTACCGTCGGTGACGTCTATCAAATTCAACGGCTCCGCGGCGACCGACGGCGTGACCTTCTACCAGGGTGAATCGGTCTCGACATCGTTCACCTGCGCGGAGGGCACGTTCGGGACGGGACTCGCCTCCTGCAACGACGCGAGCGGCGGTGTCGGCACGATCACCGGCACCGGTGCTTCGAGCACGGGCAGCGGCGGCGGAACGATAAGCACGAGCACGGTGGGCCAGAACTACTCCTACACGGTGAACGTGGCCAGCACTGACGGCGCCACGGCGAGCCTGAGCGTGACGTACAACGTCGCGGCGTTGCCGACGGCAACAATCTCGGTGCCCGGCAACAACCAGAAGTTCAACCTCGGACAGGTCGTGCCGACGAGCTTCTCGTGCACCGAGGGAACCGATGGCCCGGGCCTGGCTTCGTGCACCGACGGCGTGACCGGCAGCGTCAGTGGTCTCGCCGGTAGCGGTACGGGCACGCTGCCGACCGGCTCGGTGGGACCGCACACCTACACCGTGACCGTCACCAGCGACGACGGTGCCACGAGCACGGCCACGATCAACTACATCGTCGTCGGGCCGCCGACGGCGAAGATCAACTTCCCGGCGACCGGCCTGACGTTCAACCAGCACCAGTTGGTGGCGGCCGGCTTCTCGTGCGCCGAAGCGATCAACGGGCCCGGGATCCGCTCGTGCGTCGACTCCAACGGGTCGCCGTTCGGGTTCGGCGTGCTCAACACCTCGACGCCGGGCGCGCACACCTACACGGTGACCGCGACGAGCAAGGACGGCCAAGTTGGCACGGCCACCATCACGTACACCGTGGTCGGGCCGCCGACCGCCGCGATCTCCCTACCGTTGAACAACCAGAAGTTCAACCTCCATCAGGTGGTCTCGACGACCTTCGCGTGCGCCGAGGCCGCCAACGGGCCGGGGATCAAGTCGTGCACGGACCTGGGCGGCGCGAACTCCCCGCACGGGACGCTCAACACCTCCACGCCCGGCGTGCACACCTACACGGTGATAGCGATAAGCAAGGACGGCCAAGTCGGCACGGCCACGATCACCTACACCGTGGTTGGTCCGCCGATCGCAACGATCTTCTCGCCGGGCAACAACGGGCGCTACGTCCAGAATCAGGTGGTCCCCACCACCTTCGGTTGCGCGGAGGCCTTCAACGGACCGGGGATCAGCTCGTGCACGGACTCGGGCGGCGCGAGCGCTCCGCACGGCAAGCTGAGTACCTCGACGCTGGGCTTTCACACCTACACGGTGACCGCGACGAGCGTGGACGGGCAGACCGGCGCGGTGACGATCAGCTACACGGTGATCAAGTAATCCCGACACCGCCACAAGGAATAACACGGTTCCCAAGGCGCCGGGGTCGAGACCCGGGCGGCCCGTCCAGATGAATGGACCGTCCACGCCCGTGGACCTCCACGGTCGCCAATTTCTCGCTGGTCAATCACGAGTCACGACTTCGTCGTGGGTTGGGCCTGTCCAGAATCCGTCACGAAATGTGCGATAAACCTCACCGTAGGCCGAGCACGTGCGCAACGCTGCGAAACCCGAATGAAAGTGACGCGTTAGAGACTCCTTAATCTCCGCAAAACCAAGGTGGCGTGGCTACCTGACCAGTTCAATTCAACCGGGAAGTACTCCCCAACTTCTTCTATTTCCTCAACGGCATCAAGATCAATCGGCCCGGGTCATGGCCAGAGGATTACTTCTGTCCGCTAACCCATGGGGTGCAACAGGTTGGTTCAATTGCGATGCGGAGTTCAAGTGAACCCACCATGACCAGACGAACAGCTCGGGCACCCGCATGGTTACGACGACGTGTCATTGTCGTAGCCAACCGTGCGACGTTCCTCGTCCGTGAAGTTCTCTTCCGTCACCGGCCTCACGAGGGACCAGTGATTCCCTACGGGGCATCGCTGGTACCTGGCGTTGCCGAGACGGATGGCCGCGAGGGCACCGAGCGAGTTCCAGGCCGTGGGAAAGACGTGACCCCGGCTGCAGCGCACGATCACCTTGCCATCGATTCGTACGCGACCTCGGCTCATGGAGAAAACAAACCGTGCCACGATCACGACCGCGACGATGATCAGCACGAGATCAAAGGACGGGTGGCTCGACGCCAGCACCGAGGACCAGGAGACAACGCCAGAGAGTACGTGAGCCATCGAACCCAACCCCACTCGTAGTATTTCGAACGAATGCAACGCTAACACCCTGGCGCCGTGTCTCTACACTGTTCGTTGTACTGAACGGAGCAACGTGGCGAAAGAATCAACGGTGAGGATCGGTGTCGTCGACACCATGTTCGCCCGTTACGACATGGGCGCGGCCGCCGTCGCGGAGCTCACCACCTGCCCGGGCTACAACGAGACCTTCGAGGTCGTGACCAAGACGGTCCCGGGCTTCAAGGACTTGGCCGTGGCCGCGAAAAACCTCATCGAGCGAGACGGCTGCTCGATCGTCGTCGCGCTCGGCATGCCCGGCAGCACCCCCATCGACAAGCAGTGCGCCCACGAGGCCAGCCAGGGCATCATGGCGGCCCAGCTCATGACCTCGACGCCGATCCTCGAAGTCTTCGTACACGAAGACGAGTCCGACGACCCCGCGGTCTTAGCGAAGGTCTTCGAGGACCGCTCGCGCCAGCACGCGCGCAACGCCTACTGGATGCTCTTCGAGCCCGAGCAGTTGAGCCGGCGCGCCGGCCAGGGCGTGCGTCAGGGCTTCGACGACGCGGGGCCGCTTCGCCCGCACTGATCCGTCTCGCGGGCGCGAGACGTTCACTATGCTCGCCATGATTACCGCGCAGTAACGAGGAGGAACCCATGCCCGAAGCCGTCATCGTCGCCACCGGACGCACCCCGATCGGTCGGGCCTTCAAGGGCACCCTCGTCGACATGCGCCCCGACGACCTCACCGCGCTCGTGGTGCGCGAGGTGCTGGCCAAGGTCCCCGAACTGGACCCCAACGGCGTGGAGGACCTCATCGTCGGCTGCGGCCAGCCGGCCGGCGAGTCGGGCTTCAACCTGGCGCGCGTGGCGGCGCTGCTGGCGGGACTGGACAACGTGCCCGGCGTGACGGTCAATCGCTACTGCTCCTCGTCGCTGCAGACGATCCGCATGGCGGCGCACGCCATCCGCGCCGGCGAGGGCGACGTCTTCATCGCGGCCGGCGTCGAGACCGTGTCGCGCTTCGGCCACGGGGCGTCCGACCTCCCCCAGGCCGTCAATCCCCTCTTCGGCGACGCCATGGCGCGCACGCAGGGTCGTTCGGAGAAGGTGACCGAGCCCTGGAGCGCCCCAAAAGGCCTGCCCGACATCTACATCGCCATGGGCCAGACGGCGGAGAACGTGGCCGAGTTCGAGAAGGTCTCGCGCACCGAGATGGACGAGTACGCCGTGCGCAGCCAGGAGCTGGCCGTGGCCAGCCAGTCCAACGGTTTCTTCGAGCGCGAGATCATCCCCGTCACCCTGCCCGACGGGACGGTCATCGCCAAGGACGACGGCCCGCGCGCCGGCACGACGTTGGAGAAGCTCTCGACCCTGCAGCCCGTCTTTCGCCAGGGTGGCACCGTCACGGCCGGCAACGCCTGCCCGCTCAACGACGGCGCGGCCGCGGTGATCGTGATGAGCGACACCCGGGCCAGGGAACTGGGCATCACGCCGCTCGCGCGCATCGTCGCCAGCGGCGTCAGCGGCCTCAACCCCGAGATCATGGGCCTCGGGCCGATCGAGGCCTGTCGCCAGGCCCTGAAGCGCGCCGGCATGACCATCGACGACATCGACCTCGTCGAGATCAACGAGGCCTTC
>Ga0187847_10001928_pt1 | contig 17536 bp, 16 predicted proteins | sample June2016WEW_4_10_FD_132458 | JGI IMG/M metagenome (GOLD analysis project Ga0187847, IMG submission 132458) | Peatland microbial communities from SPRUCE experiment site at the Marcell Experimental Forest, Minnesota, USA - June2016WEW_4_10 | ecosystem: Environmental > Terrestrial > Soil >...
AGACGGGCCGGGCGGTCGACGCTTGGCGAGAAGCTGGCCTCCTCCGGCGTGTGCACGAGCTCATCGCTCGCTTCACCCACAACTGTCACACTGGCGTCACTCAGCGTTAATGAAACCTGTACCTGTGATCCGATGAGCTGCTTAGCTTGTTCGGTGATGAAGGGCAGATATCGCTGTTGCACCCGTTGGAGTTGAATCTGATTCGGTGCACCGATTACCAACTGGTTGTCATGATAATCCACAAGGCGAAGTGTGCTCAGCCCGGCGGACCACACTGACTCAGAAGCGTTACCACGTAAGGAGTCGCGCAATGCAGACCAGATCTCCTCACCACTCTGCATTTCTTCCTCCACAGGTCGACACTGGCTTTATCCACAAGCAGGCTCGATTATCGTACGAACCCGGTGTCCTTGGGGAGTGTTACCTTACTCCCATTTTCGACGCCACGCCGGGGAGGGTAACCCGGTCGGATAAGATTATTCCCAGTTGTGCGCCCGCGACCCCCAGGGGGTACCGCGTTGCGCACCTAAATAGTTTGAGAAGAGGATTTGTGAAGCGCACCTATCAACCAAACAAGAGGAAAAGGGCAAAAACCCACGGTTTTCGTGCTCGTATGCGAACTCGCGCCGGTCGTGCCATTTTAAAGGCCCGTCGTGACAAGGGTCGCCACGAGCTGACGGTCTAGCCGGTTGTGCCCGGTCGGGTTCGAACCCGACGCCAGTTCGCGCTCTTCACCACGCCGACCGGTCGGGGACAGAGTGGGCCACTGCGAATCAACTTCGTCGCCAAGGCCAACGAAGCCTCTCCCGTGAACGTGGCCTACGCGATCAGTCGGAAGGTCGGAAACGCCGTGGCCCGTAACCAACTTCGCCGTCGCCTGCGGGCTCTCATGGATCAACTCAACCCTCAACCTCGTCCAGGATTATACCTGATCAGATGTGGTGTAGAGACAGGACAACTCTCCTATGCACAACTCGAGCATCACCTCCACCAGGCGCTGGACCGGGCCGGTGCCCGTGCCTAGGCCCTCGCTCGCCGCCCGTGGCCTGCGTGGTGCGATCGCGCTCTACCAGCGCCTGAGCGCCGGGCGCATCGCCCCGTGCCGCTTCTATCCCTCGTGCTCGCACTACGCGGCCGAGGCCATCGAGATTCACGGGGCGTGGCGGGGGTCGCTCCTGGCGACGCGCCGGCTTCTTCGTTGTCGCCCCTTCGGTCCGCACGGGGTGGACCTCGTTCCCGAGCCCAAGCACGTTAGGAGCACGCTGTCATGAAATCCATCGCCCACGACATCGGCAAGGTGTTCCAACCGATCTTCCACGTCGTTGGATGGTTGCTGGCCTTCTGCTACTCCCTGATACCCAACTACGCGATTGCCATCGTCCTGCTGACCATCATCATCATGGCCGTGCTCACGCCGTTCACCATCAAGAGCACGAAGTCGATGATCGCGATGCAGAAGCTTCAACCGGAGATCAAGAAGCTTCAACAGAAGTACAAGGGCCCCGAGAACCGCCAGGCGCTCAACGAAGAGATGATGAAGCTGTACCGTGAGGAGGGCGTCAATCCCATCGGCGGCTGCCTGCCGATGCTCCTGCAGATGCCCTTCCTGTTCATCCTCTACAGCGTGATCAAGGGCCTGGCCAACAAGGTGCTCAAACACGGGGTACTGACCTCGCTTCCCCGCTACATCCCCACATCCTCAAAGATGTACAGGAGCCTTATTGCCTCGCACGGTCAGATAAAGGCCTTCGGAATGGACTTGAACCTTAAGACCTTTAGTGTTCACAGCTCCTTCGCCGCACAGATCCCCTTCTTCATCTTCGTCGCGGTCGCGGTCGCGTTGCAGTACTTCCAGATGGCGCAGATGACCAACCGGGCCAAGAAGAGTGGCACGACCCTGCCGAGCCAGCAGCTCATGATGCAGCGCTTCTTCCCGGTTATTTTCGCATATTTCTACCTCGTGATTCCTGCGGCCGTTGTCCTGTATATGATTATTTCGACACTCATTCGCATAATTACTCAGGACTTGATGTTTAGGACAGGAATCTCGAACCCCAACAAGGGTAAGGACAACTCGTTGGCGCCCGGTGAACCCAAGGAGATTCCGGCGATCGAGGCCAAGCCAGTAACGCCCAAACCTTCGCCGGCCAAGTCGACCCCCCCGAAGTCATCGGGTCAGAAGTCCTCGACCACGAGGCCCGCTACACCAAAGCCACTGCAACATCCGCGCTCCAAGACGAAGCGCAAACGAAGGGATCGATAATCCATGGATTGGGTAGAAACGACAGGGAAGTCAATCGACGAAGCGACCGATCGGGCCCTCGCCCATCTGGGCGTGCACCGTGACGATGCGGAGATCGAAGTGATCGAGGAGCCCAAGGCCGGTCTCTTTGGTCGTGTCCGCGGTGAGGCGCGGGTGCGAGCTCGTGTTCGACCGTCCGGTCCACGGCCCAAGCGGACCCGGCGTGCCAGCACGCGCGAAGAGCGCCCCCGCGCGACCAGCGCGAGGCCCGAACGATCACGTCCGACCCGCACGTCAGACGCGGAGTCAACCCGTCGCGAGAGGGAACCATCAAGTTCCCAGCGTCGCCCGAAGCCGGATTCGCCGGCGAGGAACCAACATTCTGAAAAGAGTCCATCGAAGGAGGACACCATGGCTGAAGGCATTTCGCTGGCCGAACAGGGTTCAATCGCAAAGGAGTTCCTGGTGGGACTGTTGGCGTCGATGAACATCACCGCTGATGTCTCTGTCAAGGAGCTGGACGAGGAGACAGTCGAACTGTCAGTGAACGCCGATCCTCCGACTGAGCTAGGTGTGCTGGTGGGCCCTCGCGGTACGACACTGCAGGCACTGCAAGAGGTCACCCGAACCGTCGTGCAGTCCAAGAGTCCGAGCCGCACCGATCGGATCCTGGTCGACGTCGCCCAGTACCGCGAGCGCAGGGTGGCCGCCCTCGGCCGCTTTGCCCAACAGGTAGCTCAGGAGGTCGCGGATACGGGCGAGGAACGGGCCTTGGAGCCGATGTCGGCGGCCGATCGTAAAGCCGTGCACGATGCCCTCACGGACAACCCCAGGGTGACCACACGCTCAGAAGGTGAAGAACCGCGTCGTTTCGTAGTGGTGGTTCCGGCGTAGTCGTCGGGGATGGCGAGTTCCTGGCTCAGCCGAGCCCTGGAGGAGTCGAGAAGTCGGGGTTTCATAGGTCCCGGTCCGATAGAGCCGCAAATCATGCACGCGGAGGGCTTTTCTCGTTGCTGGGAGGACCACGCGTCCGCCCCTCCGAAGGTATTCCTCGATCTCGGCAGTGGTGGAGGCCTGCCTGGTCTGGTGCTCCTGGAGCACTGGGCCACCAAGGCAATCCTCGTGGATTCGATGAAAAAGCGGATGAGGCTCTTGGATGAGGTGCTCACGTGGTCCGACGCACCGACGGGAGCGCAATTAATCCTCGGCCGGGCCGAAGAGGTGGCCCGAGAGCCCAGGTTGACGGGAGTAGCCGATCTGGTGACGGCACGATCCTTCGGGCCCCCGGCAGTGACGGCTGAATGTGCGGCCCGGTTCTTGAAAATCGGGGGGTTTCTCGTGGTTTCAGAGCCGCCAGATGACCAGGTGCCCAGCCGTTGGAATTCTGACGCATTGGCGACACTGGGATTGGAGGCACGGGGCCGGGTGCGACACGGGGCTGCCTTCCAGGTTCTGATCAAATCGAAGCCCACCCCTCGCCGTTTCCCTCGTGAAGTTGGTGTGCCTGGAAAGGCACCGCTCTTCTGAGGTTTCACGTGAAACATCGCCAGAGAGTGAATGGACCTTGGCCAAACTGTTTCACGTGAAACAATGCTTGGTGATTCCCGAATGATGAAATGATCGTTCAGCCAAGTGCGGTCACGACATACGCTCTCCTGACTAGAGGATCACGTGAAACAACAGATGTCGAGTGACGCATTGTTTCACGTGAAACATTGGTACTTGACGCTTCAAACAAAACCGAGTTGAATGGCAGGGTATGCGACGCAGTGTCGGGATGCTGTTAGGCAGAAAGAGGCTCATGGCGGATGTTGGCAAAATGACGATTTTCGCTGTAGCCAACCAGAAGGGCGGGGTAGGAAAGACCACAACTACCATTTCCCTAGGGGCCGCCTTGGCCGAAAAGGGAAAACGGGTGCTGGTCGTCGATCTTGACCCTCAGGGCAACGCCACAACCGGGCTGGGTGTTGATGGACGCCAGTTCGAACGTTCGGTCTACGACGTCTTGTTGAACGATGTACCCATGGTGGACATCGTGGAGCCCACCGGCTTCAACAATCTTTTTGTGGCTCCCGCGACCCTGGACCTGGCCGGGGTTGAGCAGGAACTGGCGTCGGTCATCTCGAGAGAATTACGCCTCAAACGGGCGCTCGTCTCGGTCGAAGGCGATTTTGACTACATTTTCATCGACTGTCCCCCGTCATTGGGCCTCATCACCATCAATGCCTTCGCGGCCGCAACGGACATCCTTGTACCGGTCCAGACTGAGTTCTACGCGCTTGAAGGTTTGACACAGCTGCAGCGGATCGTTGATCTGGTACAGAAAAATCTCAACCCGATGCTGAGGATTACCAAGGTGGTCCTGACCATGTACGACTCGCGAAACACCCTTTCGGTCGACGTCGCCGCCGAAGTTCGCAAGCATTTTCCCGACGAGCTGTGCCAGTCGGTCATTCCACGAACCGTACGGCTCGCCGAGGCCCCTTCGTTCGGTCAACCCATCACCGTCTTTGACCCGATGTCCAAAGGTGCCAAAGCCTATTTCGCTTTAGCGGAGGAGATCATCAATGGCTAGAAAACCAGGATTGGGCAAAGGGCTGGGTGCGTTGATCCCGGAGGGATCGGCGAGCGAAGAGGTAATCGTCGTGAGTGACTCGGGTGGGCCGCTGCGGATGTTGCAAGTCACGTCCATTCGACCAAACCCGTTCCAGCCCCGTAAGTCGTTCACGGACGAGAGTTTGCAGACTCTGGCGTCGTCAGTTCGCGAACTGGGCGTACTCCAGCCGATCATTGTCCGCCCGGTGGAGGGCGAGGCGAACCTCTTCGAGTTGATTGCCGGCGAGCGGCGCTGGCGAGCGGCCGGTTTGGCTGGACTGGACGTCGTTCCGGTCCTCGTGCAGGACGATGTCAACGATCGACTCTCGTTGGAGCAGGCGGTCGTCGAGAATCTCCACCGGGTGGATCTCCATCCCCTGGAGGAGGCCGCCGCATATCAGCAGCTCATCGACGAGTTCAATCTGACGCACGAACAGGTTGCTCAGCGAGTTGGCAAGAGTCGAGCAAATATTACGAATACGTTACGACTTTTGCAGCTGGGCGAGGTGGCCCAGTCAGCGCTGGCCAGTTCCCAGATAAGTGCTGGCCACGCGAGGTCGTTACTGGCGATCACCGACCCCGACGCCCAAGCCACGATGGTGGCGAGGGTTATCAAGAACGAGTTGTCGGTCCGCGCGACCGAAGAGGCCGTCAAGCTCTTCCTGGAACCGAAACCCTTAAGTGCCGTCGATTCAACGTTGAAGCCCGACAGTTCTAAGCCCCGCCTTCGACCGGTGCCCGACGCCAGTGTCGCCGAACTCGAGCAGTTGCTCGAGGACTACCTCGACACGAGGGTTCACGTTGACCTCAAGGGCCGCAATGGCCGTATAATCATTGACTTTGCCGACCTGGATGACCTGGAACGGATCTATATTTCGATCTCCCAGACCAAATAACCTTCAACCCTCAACTTAAACCATTCGTTGAAGTTATCCCCAAGTTGTGGATGAAGTTGTGGGTTTCTCCATAAAGGCATGAAACCAAAGGGTTTTCGGACCCCCCGCCGCTCTGAAATGCGGCCATTTTCGCCCTACTTGTGGAAAACTTCGCCCAGGATCTGGGCCACGACGTCGCCGAACTCGACGAGGGCCATTTCGTCGAGCGTTCCGTGCTCGACGTGCAGCGTGGTCATCGCCGTTTCACGCATGATCGGCAGTGCCATTCCCGTCACCTCGACGGGTGGCAGCTGGCGCGAGCGCGAGAGCGCGGTGGCGAGGGCGCTGGCCAACTGCTCGCCGAGGCGCGAGTGGGATCGGTAGCTGGCCCAATAGTGCAGGTGTATTCCGTTGAGAGCCTCCAGGGTCTGCACCTTTATCACGGCCGTGGCCGCGCACCCGTTGGCGTGTCGTGCGACCTCGTCGTCAGTTTCACTTGACAACTCGTGCACGGTGAACGCCGCGCCGAGCGCGAGGACGAGCAGGGCCCGCAGGGGGCTGTCGCCGCACAGGATCAGTGGGCCGTCGGCGACGTGGTCGAAGCCGGCCAGGTCGCGCGCCTCGTTGACGAGGTGGCGATCGGGGGTGCGAAGGGTCATGCGAGTGAGCTCGCGCAACGTGGCCTGGGTCAGGGTGGCGTCGCTCGCGAGCCCGCAGTTGCGCTGGAAGTCGCCGAGGGCGCGCTCGAGCATGGAGCCGAAGATACCGTCGATGCGTCCGGGGTTGAATCCCAGTTGGGCGAGGCGTACCTGGAGTTCGGCGACGTCGTCGCCGCGCAGGTGGGGGTGGGCGAGGTAGAGCAGGCGCTGGCCCAGCTGCCAGCCGGCCTCGACCAGCCTCGACCAGGTATTGGCGTCGACGACGCCGGTGATGGGCAGGCCGCGAGCACGCTGAAAGGCTTCGACGACCACGACGGTGCCGTCGCCGTAGCTGCCGAGGGGATCGATCAGCGTGGCGTGACCGAGTTCACTCAGTCGTTCGTGGAGTTCGCGTACCCGTGGCCCCGTGACGCCGCGTTGCAGGGGGTCGAAGTTCAGGGGCCTAGAGGTTCGAGGTGATCTCTTGGAGCAGCGCTCCCTTGGGCTTGGCGCCCACCAGGCGAGCGACGACTTCGCCGTCCTTGAACAGCAGCAAGGTCGGGATGCTCATCACCGAGAATTTGGTGGCAGTCGCCACGTTGAGGTCGACGTCCAGCTTGCCGATGACGAACTTGTCGGCCTGCTCGGTGGCGAACTCCTCGAGGATCGGGGCGATCGTCTTGCACGGGCCGCACCATTCGGCCCAGAAGTCGACCAGGATCGGCTTCTCGGACGCTCCAATGACCTCGTCGAAGGTCGCGTCGGTCAGGGTCGTAATCTGCTCACTCATAACTGCCTCCATGGTCGGCGCCACTGGCGAACGCCGCGGCCTCCACCTTAGCGAGCGGCCGTTACTTTCCCATCGCTTCGAGCCACCGTTCGGCGTCAATGGCGGCGATACAACCGGAGCCGGCCGACGTGACGGCCTGGCGATAGACGTGGTCCTGGACGTCGCCGGCGGCGAACAGTCCGTCGATGTTGGTGTAGGAGCCGACGCCGGTTCGCACGTACCCGTTCTCCTCCAGCTCGACCTGGTCGGTCACCAGGGTGGTGTTGGGAACATGGCCGATCGCGACGAAGACCCCCGTGACGTCCAGCACCCGCTCGGCGCCGCTGAGGGTGTCGCGCAGGGCCAGGCCGACCACCTTTTCTCGCCCCAGGACCTCGATGACCTGCGTGTTCCACTCGAAGCGGATCTTGGGGTTGTTGAAGGCCCTCGCCTGCATGATCTTGGACGCGCGCAGCGTGTCGCGGCGATGCACGATGGTGACGCTCGATGCGAAACGGGTGAGGAAGGTCGCCTCCTCGATGGCCGAGTCGCCCCCGCCGATCACGGCGATGTCTTGGCCCCGGAAGAAGAAGCCGTCACAGGTCGCGCAGGTCGACAGCCCGTGGCTGAGGAGCCGTTCCTCGCCGGGCACGTTCATCATCAGGGACCGGGCGCCGGTGGCGAGGATGACGGTGTCAGCGGTGATGCTCGCCTCGACGTCGCCCGTCAGCCACGCGCGAAAGGGCCGCTGCGTGGCGTCGATCCTCTGCACCTTGGTGACGCGCAGGTCGGCGCCGAATCGCTTGGCCTGGTCGCGCATGTTCATCATCAACTCGGGTCCGGTGATCGATTCGGGGAAGCCCGGGTAGTTCTCCACGTCCGTGGTGAGCATGAGCTGGCCGCCCGGTTGGTCGGTCGTCGAGGAGGGCTCGCCCTCGATGACGATGGGGTCCAACTGGGCACGGGCGGCGTAGATCGCGGCCGTCAGCCCGGCCGGGCCGGAGCCGATGATGAGGACACTGGTGTGCTCGGCCACTACTTCTCGATACTGGCGGGGCGGCGGCGGCGCCAAAGCACGAAGCCGCCGATCAGGCAGAGGCCACCGAGGACCAGATAACTCAGCCACTCGCGCCCGGCGAAGCAGTAGACGTTGAGCAGGCGCACCACGGCGATGACGAGCACCGTGAGCAGCACGAGCACCGCGAGCACGATGATGAAGCCGAACGCGATGGCCCGCCCGGCGAGCAGGAGGGGGCGCAGGACCTTGTCGTGGAACAGGTCCAGGACGTGGTCGAAGGAGTGCAGGGCCCGGTCTACGAAGTCCGGTTCACGTGGTTCGCTGCTCTCGCTCACACTAAGAACTTAGTGGCGCCCGGCCGCTACGTCTCGAGCCACGCGACACCGATGATCCCCGGACCACCGTGCGTACCGACGGTCGGACCCATATCGGCGATTATCAAGGGAAACTCCACGGCGATGTCCGCCACGAGCGACTCGAGGGCGTGCAGCTCGCTCGAGTCACCGTGCACGATCGCCATTCGCCGAAGCGGCGTGTGGCTGCGCGCGACGGCGGCGATCGCGGCCAGGGCCTTGGCCCGGGTCCGTTGCCGTCCGGCCTCGGCCACGAGACCGTCCTTCAGTTCGATGAGGGGCTTGATGGCGAGCACCTGCCCGATCAGGGCCCGGGCCCCCCCGACGCGGCCGCCCTTGACGAGATGCTCGAGCGTGTCCAGCATCGCGATGACCCCGACCTTGCCCAACTGGGCCTCGGCGTATGCGGCCAGGTCCTCGAGCGAGTCGCCGCCCTGGGCCCGCTCGGCGACGTCGATCACCACCAGGCCGAGGGCCATCGACGCGGCCTGGGAGTCGATGACGCGCACCTCGATTCGGTCGGCCACGGCCTCGCGCGCGAGCACGGCGGCCTGGTGGGTGGCCGACAGCGCCGCCGACAGCGTGAGCACGAGCACTGCGTCGCAGCCCTGCGAGGCGGCCCGTTCGTAGGCCGCCTGGAAGGCGCCGGGCGAAGGGGCGGCGGTGGCGGGGAGGGTCTTGGAGGCCTTGCACTTGGCCCAGAACTGGGCGGGGGAGAGGTCGACGCGATCGGTGAACTCCTCCTCGCCGAAGCGGATGCTCAGCGAGACGATCTCGATGCCGTAGCGAGCCACGAACTCCTCGGGCAGGTCGCAACTGCTATCGCTGATGACACGCACCTGAGCCACGAACCCCCCTCGGATCTACTCGAGCCTTTCACGTCGCTGGCCCCGGCGAGCGACGCTGCGCTGAGCGAGTAGCACTACCGTAATGTAGGCCACCAGCCCGGCGGCGGCCGCGACGACGAACCGTTCCACGAGCCCCGTCCCGCGCGTCGCGCTGAAGGCGGCGTAGACGAGCGCCATGATCAGGGTCGCGACCAGCGAGGCCCCGAGGCTGCGCCGCACGTGGCGGGCCCAGATGACCGTCGCGATACGGACCTGGTGGCGCCGCAACGCGTAGAGCGCGAGCAGCGCGGTGCCGGTGTAGGCGAGGGAGATGCTCGAGGTCAGGCCGGCGAGGGAGTGGCGCCCCAGCACGATGGCCAGCACGATCGTGACCAAGTTCTCCAGCGCGTAGAGCAGGAAGACCTCGCGGGCGCGCTGCATCGACTGCAGTCCGCGCACGCACAGCTGGAAGACCGTGAAGCCAGGCAGGCCGGCCGCCAGTACGGCGAGCACGGTGCCCACGGCCAGGTGCTGGGAGCCGTTGAGGTGATGTAGCAGGATCGCGACGATCGGCTGGGCGAACACGACCAGCACGAGGGTGCAGGGGATGATGATGACGAGCGACTGGCGCAGACCGAAGCGCAGTCGCTCGCCCAGGCCGGCGAAGTCCTGGGCGGTGGCGAGCCCGGCGAGTTGGGGCGTCAGCACGCCCAGCACCGAGACGACCACGACGGCGTAGGGCATCTGCATGATCGACCAGCCGTAGGTGTAGGCGCTGACGTTGCCCCGGCCGGCGTCGCCGAAGGCGAAGGCCAGGATCACGTAGAGCGAGAGCTGGTTGGCCACCACCACCAGCAGGGTCCAGCTGCCCAGACGGGTGATGGCCCGCAGGGCGGGGTCCTTGCGGTCGAAGCGAAAGGAGAGGCGCCAGAGGTCGCTGCGCGCGAGCGACGGCACGAGGCAGAGGAACTGCACGGCGACGCCGAGGGTCGTGCCGAGCCCGAGCACCAGCAGGTGGCTCGAACCCTGCAGCGAGTGCAGGGTCGGGGTGGGGTCGACGAGGTGGAACCAGACGAGCACCGCGATGCACACGACGTTGTTGGCGACGGGCACCCACGAGCCGGGCGCGAAGCGGTTGCGGATGTTGAGCAGCGCCGTGGCCACCCCGATCACGCCGTAGAAGAAGATCTGGGGCACGAACCAGCGCAGCAGCGCCGTGGCGAGCGCGCGCTGCTGGGCCAGGGTCGACAGCGACTGGTGCGACGAGGCGTGATTGAGCGTGGTGAACCCGTCGATGATCCACGGCGCGGCGACCCACGCCAGGGCCGAGGCGGCGACCAGCACCATGAGGGCCCCCGTCACGACGCTGGAGATGGACTTCCACGCGCGGCGCTCCCCGTCGATAGCGAGCCGCTCGACGAAGACCGGGATGAAGGTGGCGCTTAAGACGCCGCCCAGCACGAGGTCGAAGAGCATGTTGGGCACCGTGTTGGCGAGGTTGAAGGCGTCGGCGATGGGCGTGAAGCCGAGCACCCACGCGAGCACCAGCACGCGCAACAGCCCGGTGGACCTCGACACGAGCGTGCCGCTGGCCATCGAGAAGACCTTCGAGCCGTGCGAACTGCTCGGACTCATCGGGCGTGACGGCCCTTGGAGCGGCGCCGGTTGGTGCGCAGCCACCAGTAGGCGAGCACCAGGAGCGATCCGATGGTCAACAGGTAGCCGACGACCGAGGTCCCGGCGATGCGCACCTGGATCGCACTACGCGCCAGCACCACCTGGTTGTTGGGGGTCGTGACGACCACCTGGAGGGTGAGGCTGCTGCCACGGTGGTTCGAGGTCGGCACGCGCAGCGCCTTGGTCGGCGAGTTGAGCGAGGTGACGATCCGGTCGCCCCTGGGGAAGGAGAGCGCGTTGGTGATCAGGTGCACCACGACGGTCACCGTGTAGTTGGCCCGGCTCAGCACGGTGATCGGCAGCGCCGTGCCCGGTCCGGTGAGCGTGATGGCGCCCGAGTTGACCGAGAACAGGCGCAGCTGGTCGTTCAACTGGGTTAGCGCTCGGTCGATCTCACCCTGGCGGGTGGCGGAGGTACCGACGACCTCGCTCGCGGCGACGGCGGCGCTGAGCGTGCTACTCACGCTCGACGAGGTCATGGCCTCGTTGTACGAGGTGACCGCGCCGATCAGGGTGCGCAGCGAGGTGACGTTGACGTCCGACCACGTCGAGGGCGTCGAGGTTACGAGGGTCCTCGTGGCCGGCGCGCCGCTCGTACCCACCAGGGACGAACTGAAGGACGGGTTGAGGCTGCTCGCGACGACGAAGGGGTTATGGCTAAGTCCGTCGAGCAGGTCCGTGACGAAGCTGGCCGGGGTCTGCGTCGCTGAGGTGACCATGACGACGCTGCGCACGGCGGGGGCGTCGGGCGCCTCGAAGTGCAAGAAGGCGAGCGTGGCGAGCGTCATCGCCGCGCGCCGGCCCGGCTCGATCGACTCGTCGCTCGCGAGTTCGGACAGGGGCCCGTCGATACTGAGCGCGCTGAGCGAGCCGGCGCCCTCGACGTGAAAGGGCGCCCCCCAGTTGAGGGTGGTCGACGGCGCGACCGTCAGGTCCGACTCAGGCAGGACCACCTCGTCGACGCCGGCCCCGGCCAGGGCGTCGAGTCCCGAGAGCGACGGTTGGCCCGACAGCAGTACGGGGCTGTCGACGTACTTTCCGGTGATCGTATGCAGGAAGTTGCTCGAGAGCGCGACCTGCTGGGCGACCTGGGTGGCGAGGCCGTTGGTGACCAGGCCGCCGAAGTCGATGTTGCCCGGCGGCGTCACGACCGCGCGGTGCAGGGGGCTGGCCAGTGCCTTGGTGAGGGCCGCGTCCCACGCGCCGCTGAGGCTCGACTTGACCAGGGGCATGACCCGGCTCAGGGTGCGGTAGTCGGCGCCGATGCTGAGGGGCAGCAGTCGAAAGCGGGCGATGGCGTCGAGCACGCTGACGGCGCGGGCACTGTGCACGAACGTCGAAGGGTCGAAGGTCTCGACCCAGTCGAGCCGTATCGGCTGGGCGACGGCCGTCGCCTGGACCGCCAGTAGCGACCACTTCGTCGTGGTCGTGCCGTCGGCCGTGAGCGAATAGCTGATCGGGTAGACCCCGTCGCACCGGGCGCCGGTGCAGGGCAGGCGCAGGCGCAGCGCCCGCTGGCCGCACGGCCCCGACTGGCGGCCCGGGCTCGCGGTCGCCAGCTCGACGACGAAAGAGATCGTGCGCTTCGCGCACTCGAGCGAGACCGACGCGGTGTTGGCCACCTCGAGTTCCGGTGAACCGGCGCCGTCGACGATGGGCGTGATCTCCGAACGGGCGATGATGCGCGGGAAGAGCGAGAGCTCGATCACGGCGTCGGGGTGGGCCGCGGCCAGCTGCAGCGTGACGTGGGCGCGGGCGACGCCCCGGTCCGACAGGGTCACCGCGGCGTCCTGGTGCAGGACCCTGAAGGTCGACGTCGTCCCAGCCTGCGCGGCCGTGGGCCACGTCAGCGCTGCGAGGCTGAGTAGTACGACGCCGAGCGCCCGCCACCAGGTCGGAAATCGGTGGGACATGCTGCTCAAGGCTACCTGCGGGCGCGTCGCAACTCGGGCGCCCACTACCCTTCATTCGCAGTGACAGCGTTTGAACAAGTGCACGATCGACTGATCGAACTGGCGGATCTTTCGCGACCGCTCGCCCTCGCCTTCGCCGACGCGGGCTTCTCGCTCTACGCCGTCGGGGGAGCGATCAGGGACGCGGTGCTCGACCAGGCCCGCGGCGACGACTTCGAGATCGACTTCGCGACCAACGCCCGCCCCGACGACATCGCGCGCCTCATGACGCCGCTGTGCACGGCGCTGTGGGAGCAGGGCCGGGCCTTCGGCACCATCGGGGGGTTCCTTCGCGAAGGGGGAATCAAGGTGGAGGTGACGACGTTTCGCTCCGAGGCCTACGTCGACCACTCGCGCAAGCCGGCCGTCCAGTGGGGCGATTCGCTGGAGGTCGACCTCGCCCGGCGTGATTTCACGATGAACGCCCTCGCCCTGGACGTCATCGCGCTGGGCGAGCAGCGCCCCGGCGTGCAGTCCCTCTTCGACTACTTCAACGGCTTCGCCGACCTCAACGAGAAGGTCCTGCGTACCCCGAGCGACCCGCAGATCCTCTTCAGCGACGACCCGCTGCGGATGCTGCGCGCGGCCCGCTTCGCGGCCCGCTTCGACCTGCGAATCGATCCGTCGATCGAGGTGGCGACGGAGTTGAGTGGCGAAAAGCTCGCCAAGGTCTCGGCCGAGCGGATCCGCAACGAACTGGACCTGCTGCTGCTCACGGCGCGCCCGAGCATCGGACTCGACTTCATCGTGCGCACGGGACTGGCCGACTACTTCTTCCCAGAACTGGCCAAGCTGCAGCTCGAGCAGGACCCGATCCAGCGCCACAAGGACGTGCTCAAGCACACCTGGGCCGTCGTGGACAAGACCTCGCCCGACCTGGTGCTGCGCCTCGCGGCCCTCTTCCACGACATCGGCAAGCCGGCGACCCGCGAGATCTCCGACGAGGGCGTGACCTTCCGGTTCCACGAGGTCGTGGGCGCCAAGATGACGCGCCGACGCATGGCCGAGCTGAAGTATCCCCAACAGGTGATCGATGACGTCAGCACGCTGGTCGAGCTGCACCTGCGCTTTCACACCTACAAGATGGGCTGGAGCGACAAGGCCGTGCGCCGGTACGTGCGAGACGCCGGCCACCTGCTCGAGGAGCTGAACGAGCTGACGCGCTGCGACTGCACGACGCGCAACGCCCGTAAGGCCACGGTGCTGGCCGAACGGATGGACGAACTCGAATTGCGCATCGCGGAACTGCGCGTGCGCGAGGACCTCGACCGGCTTCGTCCGGCGCTCGACGGGGTGGCCGTGATGGCGCTACTGGGCATCGGTCCGAGCCGCGACGTGGGCCGGGCCCTGGACTTCTTGATGGAGATCCGCCTCGACGAGGGCGAGATCACCGTCACGCAGGCCGAGCAGCGCCTGCGCGAATGGTGGAGCGGCCACACGGCCTAGGTCGTGCGGCCGTTGTGCGAACTGGCTGATCGCGACGATCCGGTGAAAGTCAACGCAGACACCCTCGGAGTCGTGGTCGAGACTGCTTCATACCGTGTGCACCGTCAGACGGTGGGGCGAACGTGCCCAACGCGGTACCTCTCGACTACGGCATCGGGTGGCTACGTGGCGTGCGGGTCAGAAAAAAATGCCAAAGTTCACCGACGTACTTGACTACTCCTTGGGAGAGGCGAGTTGACCGAGGATGTCCAGGTCGTCCGGCCCACCGAGCACCATCAGACGGTCGCCCGCTTCGAAGAGAGTCTCACCCGTTGGTCGTACGACATCGCGGCCACGCTCGATGGTGGTGATCAGCACACCGCGTGGCATCGACGTTGAGCGAAGGGGCACGCCGACCATCGGGGAACTGTCCGCGACGACTATTTCGCGGATCCCGGTGGATCCACCCAACTCGGAGACGCTACGAAGGTTGGCCTGCATGGTTCGCCGGTAGTTGCGCACGATGTCGGAGATGGCGATCGTGCCGACGACCTGTCGTTCGTCATCGATGACGGCCGCCCACGTCTGAGGCGTCGACGTCAGTGTGTCAAGGACGACATCCAAATGCACCGATTGGTGGATTGGCGCGAACGTGGCGTCAACGAGGCCCTCGACGTCCACTGTGCTGGCCCCGTCCTGGAGGGCCTGCATTGTTACAACCCCCAGGTAGTGACCCTGCGGGTCAACCAATGGCGCGGCGCTGACCTCGTCGTGCCGCATCTGGGCCTGAAAGGTCGCGCTGTCGCCCGGCTCGACCAGCACACATCGCGCCGGGGCCATGGCCTGTGAGACGCTCGCCATGGCCAGTAGCGGCAGACCGGTGAGGATGCGATGTGCGGGAGATTCGGCCCGGCTGCGCAGCTGACTGCGGTAGATGGTGTCGTCGTTTCGTCGCACGATGAACGTTGCCAGGCCCACCGCCAGCATCGCCGGTACGACCAGCGAAAGCGTGCCCGTCATCTCGGCCACCATCAGCATCACCGCGAGCGGCGCCCGCGAGATGCTCCCGAAGCAGGCCATCATCCCGACGATGACGTAGGGGGCGGGGTCGTGGCCGAGACTCGGCACGACCGGCTCGAGCAGGCGCCAGACCGCGGCTCCGACGAAGGCGCCGATCACCATACCGGGGCCGAAGATGCCGCCCGACCCGCCTGAACCAATGGAGAGCCCGGTCGTGGCGATGCGGGCAAAGGGCAGGATGAGCACGATCCAGAGCGGGATGTGCAACAGCTCGGTTCCGAGACCGGCTTGGATCCAGCCGTAGCCCGTGCCCAGCACCTCGGGGATGGCCAGGGCAATGCACCCCACGATCAGGCCGCCGATCGCCGGGCGGACCCAGCGGGCAATGGTGAGGCGGCTGAAGAACGCGGCCGTGGCGTAGAAGCTCTTGGCATAGAGCAGGCCGACCAGTCCGCCGATGACGCCGATCACGCCAAACCACACCAACTGCACCGCGCTGGTGAGCTGGTAGTTCCCGACGTAACCAAAGAGAGGACCGAACCCCTCAAACGATCCCCAGACGGCGTAGGCCACGATGGACGCGATGAACGAGGGCAGCAAGGCCTCGACCTCGAAGTCGTCGCGATACAGGATCTCCGTGGCCAGTACCGCGCCCCCGAGAGGGGCGCCGAAGATCGCCCCGATGCCCGAACCGATTCCGCTCGCGACGGTGATGCGCGCGTCAGATGGGCTGAGGTCGAGGAACCGAGCGAGAAATGAGCCGAATCCCGCACTGATCTGACCGGTCGGACCCTCTCGACCGCCTGAACCACCCGAGCCGATGGTGAGGGCGGAGGCCACAATCTTGACAAAGACGGTTCGCATGCGCACCCCACGGGGGTTGTGGTGCACCGCGGCAATCGCCGCGTCGGTGCCGTGACCTTCGGCCTCGGGCGCTACGGCGAAGACGAGAATCGCCCCAACCAGCGCGCCCACGCACGCAGTGAGCGGTATGGCCCAGGGCCGCGCAAAGTACGAGGAGGCCACCCTCCCGCCCTCGCTCGCCGGCAGAGGGATTCTGTAGCCGGCGAGGACTTGGAGGAAGACGTACGTCGCGAGGCGCAGCGCCTCGTAGAAGAGAACGGCACCGAGTCCGGCAATAATCCCGACGACGGTGCCCAGCACGAGCCACTTCTGGGTGTAGGTCGCCGAAGCGAGCCACCGGCCGATGCGTATCTGAGCCGAGCGCATTGCGCGTTGCCATCGACGCGTTGCGGCCCGGTTACTGCTGGGCACCTAAAGGTCCCAGCCGGTCGACCAGTCCTGCTCGGGGACCTCTCCCGCCGCTGACGCGAACTGGCCCAGGGCCTGTACGAGAACCGTCTGCTCCGCAGGATCGATCGCCCTCAGGATTACTTCGATCTCGCGACGGCGACGGTCCGTCACGGTATTGACCAGCTCGAGGCCCTTCTTCGTCAACGCGAGGCGGACTTGGCGACGGTCGTCGCGCTCTGACTGGCGGACAACCAGCTTCTTCTTCACGAGACGGTCGCACATTCGAGTTGCCGTGGCCGGCGTCACCGCGGCCGCCTCGGCCAAACCGACCAGATTCTGCGGGCCGCGCGACGCGAGCACGACGAGGGTCCGGTACTGGGTGAGCGTGACCTCCTCGCCAATGTCGGATAACGACCGAGCCGCGACGGCGACGAGCACTCGGCTGGCCGACAGGACGGCGTCGATCACCGAGTCGGTTGAGTCGGGCTCAAGTATGTTCATACACTAATGATTGCACATACTAACGACCTTCGTGAATTGTGTGGCTCGGGAGGCAAGGGTTGCCAGTTGTTGACGGGCCGACATTCGAGTTCTCTAGGAAGAGCAACGTTCCTCGGACTGGGAGACCTTTCACGGGAGTGACGTTCAGGTCCCCGTATCAGGCTGATTCGGCGAATAGGGCCGAACGGCGCAGGCTCCGCGGGCGCCCGTGAAACGGGGTCGCTGCTACATTGCTCTTGTACGCGGGGTCGGAAACGCGAGTGACGACCGGTCTTCGTGTCGAGCCAGCGCGGCGGGCGCGGGAGAACGAACTAGGGGGCCGACATGGACGCATCACGGTGGAGGGTCGCCCTGGTCGGGGTCGCCGTCTCGGGCCTGGTGCTCGCGGCC
>Ga0187847_10001934_pt1 | contig 17506 bp, 12 predicted proteins | sample June2016WEW_4_10_FD_132458 | JGI IMG/M metagenome (GOLD analysis project Ga0187847, IMG submission 132458) | Peatland microbial communities from SPRUCE experiment site at the Marcell Experimental Forest, Minnesota, USA - June2016WEW_4_10 | ecosystem: Environmental > Terrestrial > Soil >...
AATTGGGTGGTACGATTCTCCTGTGTGCTTCTTGTGCTCGGGATTATCGGCTTTTTCATCGGCCGCCTGGTCCGTCGTCGCCGTTTCTTGCGCAAGCTTGTCGCATCGCGCCTGGAGCCCGAGGAACTAAAGCGCCAGATGGATGCCGGTGAGCCGGTTTTTATTGTCGACTTGCGGCATCCGCTGGAGCTGCTGCCCGACCCATTTACGCTGCCTGGCGCCTTGCATCTTTCGCCGGAAACGCTGACCAAACGCGTGCACGAGATCCCGCGCGACCGAGACATTATTCTTTACTGCACTTGTCCCAGCGAAGCTACCGCCGCCAAGACGGCCATGACTCTGCACAAACTTGGCATCGAACGAGTTCGTCCGTTGCGCGGCGGATACGATGAGTGGAAACGGCTCGGCTATCCGCTTGATGCGATCGAGCCCGTCATGCCGCTGGTTCAAGTCATGCCCGCCACGAGTTGATTCATTTCGACGTCACGAACAGCGCCGCAATCTTCGTACCGATGGGCGTGCCGATTCCGCTGCACGGGTCGGGTCCAGGCGCAGCGTTATAAAAGCCATTCCCTCCCTGCGTGATGTCGTTGAAGGCACCCTGATTCTGCCAGAGCTTCGGCGTCACAAAACCCAGCTTCGTTCCGAAACTAGCAAACAGGCCTGCATAGAGCGGAGCGACTGCGCTTGTACCGCCGACCACCGTGGTTGATCCGTGCACATAGATCGTATAGCCGGTGTTGGGATCCGCATCCGCGGAAACATCGGGGACCATCCGGCCGCTCCCGAATTGGGTGTTTGCGGGCGCCGGTGGTGCGCCAATTTGAAACGATTGCACCGGGAAAACCGTCGAATAGCCGCCGCCGGTGCCTTCGCCGTCGGTCTGACCCGGGTTGTCGTTCCATACCGTCTCCGTGGTCGCAGTCTTGAAGGTTCCGCCGCAAGCCACGACATGCGGGCACGAAGAAGGCGCATCCACATTGGCCGGCGTCGATCCGCCGTCGCTCGAATCGTTGTCTCCCGCTGCGCCGAAGATAACCATGCCCATGCTGGCTGCAGACGCGGCGACGGATTCCATTTCCTGAACAGCGCTGGTCCCCCAAACGGCTTCGTCCGCGCCCCACGAGATAGAACAAACAGCGCATCCGTCTTCGGCTGCCTTCTGCACCGCCGTATCGATATTCTGCGACCAATAGACGCGAATGGTGGCCGCTTTGCCCGTGGCCGCGAAATAGGCTGCTCCCGCCACTTCGATGTCCAACGCAACCTCGTAGTCCGGGTCGTCGGATGAGCCCACACTTTGATTCGGGCTGTTCTCCGTTCCATCCACGGAGACGTCGGTCATCTGGGGCGTGGGCTGGCCTAGCGACTGAAAGAATGCACTGAGGTCCGACTGCACCCATCCGCCACCCAATTCCACGATTGCAATGACTCCGCCACCCACCAGGTTCGTGGGCCAGTTATAAGCGGCGCAAAGATCGGGGACGCTCCACGGAGCGTCTGCCACAGCGTCCGGTTTCAACAACTTAAAGTACGGCTTGCTTCTAGTCTTGCGTCCGGCTTTGGGGGGATGAGCCATGGCGTTTTCTTCTCCTCGAAATTTGGTCGTCCGGCGGCGAGTATGCCACAGTCGCGTTCGTCGAGGCAAAGGCCCCCACGAGCGTGGAAGCCTTAGTATGGTGGGGAGCATTGGAACGAACGGAGTAGAAGACTTTGGCTTACGACGACTTGCGCGATTGGATCAAGACACTTGAAAAGCACGGCGAGCTCAAACACATTCGCGAAGAAGTTTCGCCGGAGCTGGAAATCACGGAGATCACCGATCGCGTGTCCAAGATGGGAGCCGGACGCCATTCAATCGCTAGGAGCAACGACGCTGCTGCAAAATCCAAATACGCTCCCGGCGGTCCCGCCCTGCTTTTCGAGAATGTCAAAGGGTATCCGGGCCACAAGGTCCTGATCAACCAGTTCGGCAGCGAGCGGCGCATGGCGCTTGCTCTTGGCGTCGAAAAGCTTGATGAAATTGCCGCGCGTATCCACTCGTTGATGAATGTGAAGCCTCCGACCGGTGGCTTTTTCGACAAGCTCAAGATGCTGCCGCAGCTGGCCGAGCTGGCGAACGTGTTTCCCAAGACTGTCGCCGCGAAAGACGCACCTTGCAAGGAAGTCATTCTTCGTGACAACTTCGATCTCAACGCGTTTCCTATTCTCAAGTGCTGGCCTCACGATGGCGGAAGGTTCATCACGCTGCCCTGCGTGCACACACGCGATCCTGGAACTGGAGGGGGCAGCGGCAAGCGCAACATCGGCATGTACCGCATGCAGGTGTACGACGGGCAAACTACCGGCATGCACTGGCAGCGGCAGAAAGTTGCCGCTGAACACCACCGCAACGCGCTCCGCAACGCTGCGTTGGCCAACGAGTCAAACCAAGGTCAATACGGCCCGAAGGGCGCAGGTGTCGCCGCCATGGCAGAGTCGGCCGGCGGTGCGGTCGCAATTCCCAGCGCCTCGATTGGTGGCTTGCCCCAGGTGTCGCTCGGTAATCTAAAAGGCTCGCGGCTTGAAGTCGCCGTGGCCATCGGCACCGATCCCGCCACCACTTTTTCCGCCATCGTCCCCGCACCGCCCGAAATCGAAGAGTTTCTTATCGCGGGCTTCCTTCGCGGAAAGCCGGTTGAAATCGTCAGGTGCGAAACGGTCGACCTTGAAGTTCCTGCGCATGCCGAAATTATTCTCGAAGGCTACGTGGAATTAGGCGAACTGCGTAGCGAAGGCCCCTTTGGTGACCACACCGGCTTCTACACCATGACCGACGAATACCCGGTCTTCCATCTCACATGCATCACGCACCGCAAGGATCCAATCTACGCCGCAACCATTGTGGGCAAGCCACCGATGGAGGATGCGTGGATGGGCAAGGCGGTGGAACGCATCTTTTTGCCGGCGATGAAGATGACGATTCCAGAGCTTGTCGACATTCATCTGCCCGTCGAGGCTGTCTTTCACAACCTGATGATTGTTTCGATTCGCAAAAGCTACCCCGGCCACGCGCGCAAAGTGATGCATGCGATCTGGTCGCTCGGCCAGGCGATGTTTACCAAGTGCATCGTCGTTGTCGACGAGGATTGCGACGTGCAGAACGTAGGCGAAGTGGTTTTGCGCGTAGCCAACAACATCGATCCCGAACGGGACATTCAGTTCACGCTCGGCCCGATCGATTCGCTCGATCATTCGTCGCGCTTGCCCAACTACGGATCGAAGATGGGCATCGATGCCACGCGGAAGTGGAAGGCGGAAGGGTTCGGTCGCCCCTGGCCCGCCATGATTGAAATGGACAGCGCCACCAAAGAGAAAGTTGACGCGTTGTGGGCTAAACTCGGCCTTTGAGAAATGCACGATCCGCGCACGAACAATTGTCCGCTTTGATAGAATTCCGCCAGGCTCGATTGTCGCCATGTACCATGCACATCTGTCTCCTCCGCATAACGACGCTGCTTTGTTTTGTTGCCTCAGCATGCGCGTCGTTACATGCCAATGAGACCTTTGGACTGGATCTTCAAGGTCGACCTGTCGAGCAACTTGCCGGGCCGGGAATTCGTGCCGTGGTCCTCATCTTTGCCGCCAGCGATTGTCCTATCTCCAACCGCTACGTCCCTGAAATCGCGCGTTTAAATCGTGAGTTCACAAAGCAGGGGGTCCGCATATGGTGGGTATTTCCCAACCCCGAGGACAATTCGTCCACAGTTGCGAAACACAATCATGCCTTCGCCATTACTGAGCCGACAGTGCTGGACACGCGCCAGTACCTCGTCCACCTTGCTCATGCAACGACCACGCCAGAGGCGGCCGTTTTCATGTCGAATGGGGAGGCTCTCCGCGAAGTCTATCGCGGCCGCATCGACGATCGTTATCTCTCCATCGGACAGGAACGCCCTCAGCCGCAGCAGCACGATCTTGAGGCAGCCATTTCAGCCGCACTGGCTGACAAACCCGTCCCTCAATCCGGTGGCCCGCCCGTCGGCTGCTCGATCGTCTATCTACAGAAGTGATGAAGAGGATCCATTCCATTTCGGCGGTGGCGGGCTTAGCCGCCTGCGTCTTCTTGCTCGGCCATCTGCGCGAATCGACCGTTTACGGCGCAAATCCCCCACCAGAGCAGGAACCCGCCGCCGCTTCTTCCGACGTTGGAAGGATGGCAACCGTCCGTCCCCCGTCAGTGCCGACATGGAGCCGTGACGTCGGAAGCATTCTCTACAAGGACTGTGCGACGTGCCACCATCCCGGCGGAGCCGGTCCCTTCAGCCTGCTTACCTATAACGACGCAAAGCGCTGGGGCCCGCAACTCATGGTGGTCACCCAGTCGCGGTTCATGCCTCCATGGTTGCCCGAACCCGGTTACGGTGATTTTGCCGATGTACGCCGCTTGAGCGATCACGATCGCGCTCTGATTAAGCTATGGGTCGAAGATAAGATGCCACAGGGCGATCCTGCCATCGCACCCGAGCCGCCTCACTACGATGCCAACTGGCTGATGGGTAAGCCGGATCTCATTCTCAAGGTCGCTCGCCCTTTCACGCTCCCCGGTGGCGGAACGGACGTTTTTCGCAATTTCATCCTGCCGTATCCACTTACCCAGACGCACTACATTCGCGCAATGGAAATCCGGCCCGGCACGCCACAGATCGTGCATCATGCCAACATCACCATCGATCGCACCGGTTTTCTGCGCAGGCAGTTTCCGAATGATTGGCAAAGCGGCATCAGTGGCATGGATTTGATGGTCGATGCCGGGTCACGTTTTGATCCGGACAGTCATTTTCTTTTCTGGAAGCCGGACACTCCGGCTTTGATCGAACCGGAGGGAATGCCATGGAGGCTCGATCCGGGGAACGACCTTATCCTGAACATGCACCTCAAGCCATCAGGCAAAGCCGAGACACTCGATGCGGAGGTCGGTCTTTACTTTACCCCCAATCCCCCTGCCAAGCAGCCCATGCTTATTTCACTGGACCGCGACGATGCGCTTGACATTCCTGCTGGGGCCGCGAACTTCGTCGTGGAGGATTCGCTGACCTTGCCGGTCGATCTGGATGTACTAGGCGTCTATCCTCACGCTCACTACCTCGGTCGCGACATGCAGGGCTGGGCCATTCTGCCCGACGGGAAAAAGAAATGGCTCATTTGGATTCGCAATTGGGATATCGACCGGCAGGCGGTCTATCGCTACAAGGATCCGGTGCCGTTGCCGAAAGGCACCGTTCTTCACATGCGGTACATCTACGACAACTCCCCTGCTAACGTACATAACCCACATGCCCCTCCCGTTCGTGTGCGCGCCGGCAATCGTTCAGAGGATGAGATGGCGCATCTGTGGTTCCAGGTGTTGCCCGTCAACGTGCAGCCCGGCGCGCCGGATCCGCGTCTCCTGCTCGAAGAGACCTGGATGCGCAATCGACTGAGCAAGACCCCGAACGATCAGGTCAGCCTGTACAACCTCGCTGCTTCCTTGGCCGGCCAGGGAAAATTCACTGAAGCAGTCCCGGCATTTGAGAAGGAATTGAACCAATCCCCGCGTGACGTGCGAACACTGACCGCGCTCGGCGCCGCGTTGGAAGGCGCCGGCGAGTGGCAGCAAGCTCAGCAGCGCTTTCGAAGCGCAATTGAAGCGGCCGGAACTGACGATTCCTCCAGTTGTGATCCTCGTTTCGATCTGGCAAGCTCCGAGGTTCGCCATGGCCAGCCGGAAGCAGCAGAGGAGTTTCGGATGGAGGTGGCAGCATGTCCAAACGATGCTGAAGCACTGACGGGCTTGGGACAAATTGAAATCGAGGCAAACCAGACCACTCAGGCCGTTCAACACCTGACGGCAGCGATCCGCATCGATCCCTCTCTCGCCGAGGCACATGAGCAGCTCGCGCGTGCCTACGCTCAATCGGGCGATCTACTGGGTGCCCTCGCGGAACTCGAAAAGGCCGCTGAGCTCAAGCCGGACGATGCGACGATTCATTCCGGTTTGTCTCAAGTACTGGCTGCGACCGGCAGCTTGCAGCAAGCCATCGCCGAGCAGCAAACGGCACTCAAGCTTCTCGAGGACGACGCCGACGGATGGAACAATCTTGGTGTTCTCGAAGCCCGCACGGGTCAACTCCCCGCGGCGCGGGATGCGTTTCAACACGCCCTGCGTCTGGATCCGCAACATCCACAAGCCAAATCGAATCTCGCGCACTTGCAGACTCAAAACTGAACCACCGCGAAGCCGACAGCGCCTCTGATATACCTGAATGCATGCATGGTGTATTTCACGGGCTCCTCGTTGCTCTGGTTGCAACCGGGCTCGTCGTCTCGAACCCTCTCCCTGCGCAACAATCCCCTGAGAATTTTCATTGGGTTGATTTCCACTCCAAGCAGGACCAGGATGTGGTTGTCTGGGTCACGCGCTCGCTTGATCCGCAGAAATGGACCGCCATTCGCGAGATCGGCGTCGAATATGACGCCGCGCTGGTCGTGACTACCTTGCGCAAAACACCGCAAACGCCGCCTGCTTTGGATTCGTTCTCGGTGTGGAGCGTCTCGCTGACAAACCACAGCGTGAATCTGCTGCTATCCGGAGCGAATTTGCGGCTGCTTGACTGGATGCTTTTTGCGATAGGGCGCCCCCGCGATCTCGGCGCTCTCTATGACGATTGCAACGAGTGCGACGCATCGACGTATCTTACGGCGTTCTACTACGACATTACGCAACACAGTTGGGCAGCGCGCTGGATGCGTGGCAAACAGGCCATTCCTTTATCGAGCGCAAGCGTTCCCCAGGACGTGACGGTATCGCAGGCCTACGCTGTCCTGGCCGATCCCAACGGCCACGAGATTGTGAGCACATGGAACCATTTCGATTATGGAAAGATGAAGGATCCGGAAGATTACATCTACCAGTACGATGTGGACCCGCTGAGCGGACTGGAGCGGACCCAGCGCCTCAACGGCAAGGAAGCAGACGCAATGAAGCACAGGATCTGCGCTGGCACCGACGCGGTGGCGGGTCTCGCGCGGGGGCAGGATTCATCCCTCTGCCAGTTGAAACCAAAACTGCCCCATAAGAACCTGCGCAAACCTGCGAGCTGAGAGATTTTCGCGGCTCCGAGATTCCGCGTGTACCCCCGTTTAAGCGCGCAGGAGAAAAGCGTACCATCCCGCGTGTGATCCGCTCTACGGATAAGTCCCTCGCCTCCCAAAAGTTAGACAGCACAACAACCTGAATCCGGGATTATCGGCGCCACCAATGCAAAGATTCTGCTGTGTAGAGCATCCAACGCTGCTGGAGCGAAAGATCATGACCCCAGTTTTCAGATACGCATCCTGCCTATCGATTTCTCTTCTCGTCGCCCTCATTGCTACGGGCTGCCACGGCAACCAGAATCAGGCCACCACTAATCCTTCCAGTCCTGACCAGAGTCAGGATCAGGGGCAAGACCCGACGTCGGCGAATCTCGCGCCCATCTCAAATGCGTCGACCAGCGCCGCCAACGCGCCCCAGGACACGAGCGGAGCATATAGCGATCAAGGGGCACCGTCCTCTGGCCCCGACCAGCAATATCAGGACCAGCAGTATCGGGATCAACAATCTCAGAACGAGCCCGGCTACGGCGACCAGGTCGCCTATACTGCGCCGGAGCCGCCGCCTCCGCTGCCCGAATACGATCAGCCGGAGTGTCCCGGTGACGATTACATCTGGACCCCTGGCTATTGGTCTTATGCGTCAGACGGCTATTACTGGGTGCCGGGAGCGTGGGTGGAAGCGCCTTATCAGGGAGCGTTATGGACGCCGGGCTATTGGGGCTACGACAACGTACATCGTCACTACGCGTTTTATCGCGGCTATTGGGGTCCGCATGTCGGCTACTACGGTGGCATCAATTACGGGTTTGGCTATGTTGGCTTCGGGTACCAGGGTGGCTACTGGGATCGCGGGCACTTCGATTACAACCGCAGCGTGAATCGCGTCAATGTAAACCAGGTGCACTACGTCTACAATCGCACCGTCGTTTACAACAATACCTACAACACGCGGATCAGCTATAACGGCGGTTCTGGCGGGATCAACGTGCGGCCAAGGCCGGCAGAGTTGGCCGCCATGCATGAGCAGCATGCGCCTCCAATGACTGCCCAGGTGCAGCACGCGCAACAGGCGCGCAACGACCGCGCCAATTTTGCTGCCGTCAATAAAGGCCGTCCGGCAAATGTCGTCGCAACGCAGCCGCTTCCAGCAGACCGCAACATCCGCCCCCCGGCACAAATCGCTACCCGCAACGGCCTGCAACAGCAGCCTCAAAGGTCTCCCCAGCCGATGCGGCCGAATGCAACTCCCTCGCACGAACCAGTCACGCAGAGCGGGCCCAATCGTCCGTTGCCGCAGCCCAACGGCCAGCCGCGCAACCAGGCCCCGGCTCAGCAGATCAACCATCCAGCGAATCAGCCGCAAGAGCGTGCGCCCATGCCTCGGCCCGCGGCCCCGCATGTGCAGCCTTTCCCGGAACGCCCGGCGCCACAAGTCACACGACCGCAGCCAAGTCAGCCTTCGCGCCCAATGCCGCAACCGCAACCCGAACGCACGCCGCCACAACGCACGGAACCTGCGCGACCGGCTCCTCAGCCTCAGCCCCAACGTGCGCCGCAGCATATAGAACAGCGGCCTGCCTCGCCGCGCGCCGAGCCGGCACGACCTGCAGCGCCGGAGCATGCACCACCACCGTCCCGTCCGGCGCCACAGCAGTCGCAGCCTAAGCCACCGGAGCATAAGCCTGACGAGAAGCGTCCTCAGTAATTGTGATTCTGCACGGAGTGCGTGCTACGGCGCCGTTAATACGCGAATGCCCACAAGGTTGCGTACCCACCGGGCGGGACGTTTCTCTCCAGTGGCGACGAGTTGGAAGAGCCCGTTATTGGCGAGCGATTTGCCGTCCACAGTGTCGGCGACCAGAACCGTGCCGTCATGCACGTCCGGCGTGATCTCGCCGATAGAGTAGACCACCTCGTAGCCGTCGGCCCCTTCAGCCACAATGTAGAGGCGGAAATCCTTGCCGTGCGGCTTGTTTGGGATACCCAGCTGCGTGAGCAGGTCCGTCAACGGGACGCCGGAGTAGGTCTGGTTCGCCTTGGCGTGCTCGTTGTAGACGGTGATCGTGGTGTGCGGCAGCGCCGCCAGACTAGGGGATGTCCACTCCGCCGTCTTCCCGCCAAAAGTGATCTTCAGCGGTCCAGACGGCGCGGTGGCGTGCGTCATCTCCTCTTGTATGCGGGATGTATTAGGCTCCGGCGGAGCTCCCATGGGCTTGCTCTGGTTTTGACCGAAGGCAAGACTCGGCGCCGCGAAGCCAATCGCTAATAGCACCGCAAATTCCCCAACCGTTTTCCGCATGCAGAATCCCTCGACGCGATCCATCGTATACTGGACCCATGTCGATTGTGCGCAACCTGGCCGGCATTGCCAAAGGCATGAGCATCACCTTCGGCGAAATCTTCCGGCCTACCGAGGTCGAAAACTACCCCGACGGTCCCGGTCCTCTGCGCGGAGCAGTGTTCCAGCAGCGTTTTCGCGGAAAGCATGTGTTGCAGCGCGATGAGAACGGACTGGAAAAGTGCGTTGCCTGTTTTCTTTGCGCCGCTGCTTGCCCGGCCAACTGTATCTTCATCGAGGCTGCCGAGAACACCGAGGAGCAGCGCATCTCCTCGTCCGAGCGCTACGCCAAGGTCTACAACATCGACTACAACCGCTGCATCTTTTGCGGATATTGCGTGGAAGCCTGCCCCACCGACGCGATTACCCACGGCCATGGCTTCGAACTCGCCTCTCTGAACGCGACCAGCCTGGTCATGCGCAAAGAAGACATGCTGGTGCCGGTGGCCTCGCTCACCGCAGCGAAATAGCCAACCGGCGTACCCCTCCCGATACCCTAAGTACTTTTGGATTTCACGATGCCTCCGTCTATCCTGAGGAGTGCATCCTCCAACGCCCGTTGCTCGGAGGCTCGAAACGACATGACGATACCCCGCGAACATCCGCTGTACGACATTCTCAAACACCGCATCGCCATCATCGATGGCGCAATGGGCACGACCATCCGTACCTATGGCATGAAGGAAGCCGATATCCGCGGAGAGCGCTTCAAGGACTCACGGAAAGACCTGCTCAACAACGGCGATCTTTTCTCTCTCACGCAGCCGAAGATGATCGGCGACATTCATCGGCGCTTTTTGGAAGCCGGAGCCGACATTATCGAGACCAATACTTTCGGCGCTACCAGCATCACGCAGAGCGAATTCTTCGTGGACGATCCGCGCGAGCATGGTGGCCGCAAGGATCCGGCATTCTACGAGAAAATCATTGTTGAGCCCTTCCTGAATGACCTGGCATGGGAGATCAATGAGCAGTCGGCGAAGCAGTGCAGGGAATGGGCAGATCGCGTCGCCCACGAGACGGGGCGACCGCGTTTCGTAGCCGGATCCATTGGGCCGCTGACCGTATCGCTCTCGAACTCGCCCGACGCCGATGATCCTGGTTTTCGTGTTGTCACGTTTGACCAGGTGAAGAACGCCTACAAACAGCAAGTGCGCGCACTTATCGCCGGCGGCGTCGATCTGCTTCTCGTGGAAACGATCTTCGACTCGCTTAACGCCAAGGCGGCGCTCGTCGCCATCCGCGAGGTGTTCGATGAGGACGGCCATTCTGTGAACAAGAGGGAACTGCCAGTGATGATTTCGGCGGCTGTTGGTCGCGGTGGCGAGACGCTGATCTCGGCGCAGACAACCGAGGCGTTCTGGAACGCGGTGAAGCATGTGAAGCCGCTGTCTGTTGGGCTCAACTGCTCGCTGGGTCCGGATCTGATGTATCCGTTTCTGAGCGAGTTGTCGGAAAAAGCGGACGTGGCAATCTCGTGTTATCCCAATGCCGGTTTGCCGAATCCGCTGTCCGAAACTGGCTTCGATCTTGGTCCTGCCGACATGGCGCGGTACTTAAGCGAATTCGCACGAGCGGGGTTGGTGAATATCGCCGGCGGATGTTGTGGCAACACACCGGCCCACATCGCGGCAATCGCGGAAGCTCTCAAAGGTGTGGCTCCGCGATCGCTTGCAATAGCGTCAGAGTCCGACTCCGAAGAAACCGTCACCGAGGTCGCTCGATGAAGCCTCTTCGTCTCTCGGGTTCGCAGCCGTTCACACAGCAGCTCGGCGTCTACATCATGATCGGCGAGCGGACCAACGTGGCCGGTTCGCCGAAGTTTGCCAAGCTGGTCAAGGCGGGCAAATTCGAAGAAGCCGTGAGCGTGGCCCGCCAGCAGGTTGAGAATGGCGCCAACGTGCTCGACATCTGCATGGATGAGGGCATGATCGACGGCGTCGCGGCCATGTCGCGCTTTTTGCAGTTGCTTGCCAGCGAGCCGGAGGTCGCCAAGGTCCCTTTCATGGTCGATTCCTCCAAGTGGGAAGTGATCGAGGCTGGCCTGAAGTGCCTTCAGGGCAAGGGCATCGTGAACTCGATCTCGCTCAAGGAAGGTGAAGAGAAGTTCCGCCAACACGCCGCAGCCATTCTCAAGTACGGTGCAGCCGCCGTCGTGATGGCGTTCGATGAACAGGGGCAGGCGGCGAACTTCGAGGACAAAATTCGTGTCTGCGAGCGTGCCTACAAAATCCTTGTGAACGAAGTCGGATTTCCACCCGAAGATATTATCTTCGATCCAAACATCCTTACCGTGGCCACCGGCATGGAGGAGCACAACAACTACGCGGTCGACTTTATTAACGCGACGCGGTGGATCAAGGCCAACCTGCTGCATGCCAAGGTCAGCGGTGGTGTTTCGAATATTTCGTTCAGCTTCCGCGGCAACAACAAGGTGCGCGAGGCCATGCACTCCGCCTTTCTCTACCATGCCATCGCGGCGGGCATGGACATGGGCATCGTGAATGCCGGCATGCTCGAAGTGTATGAAGAGATCGAGGCCGAGCTGAAAGTGCTGGTCGAGGATGTACTGCTGAACCGCCGTCCCGATGCAACAGAGCGACTGGTCGACTTTGGCGAAGCGCTGAAGGCCGCAAGTACCGGTTCGGCTGTGAGTGAGAAGAAGGCTGAGGAGTGGCGCAATGGAACAGTCGAGGAGCGCCTCTCGCATGCTCTGGTCAAGGGCATCGACACCTACATCGAGATCGACGCTGAAGAAGCGCGCGTGAAATTGGGCCGCCCTCTCCTGGTGATCGAAGGACCACTGATGGCCGGCATGAGCGTGGTCGGCGATCTCTTCGGAGCAGGCAAGATGTTTCTGCCGCAGGTAGTGAAGTCTGCCCGCGTGATGAAGAAGGCTGTGGCGCACCTGACCCCGTATATGGAAGCCGAGAAAGCTGCGATGGTGGCGGCCGGCGAGGTCGTCAGGGCGCAGGGGAAAATCCTGCTCGCGACCGTCAAGGGGGACGTGCATGACATTGGGAAGAACATCGTCGGCGTGGTTCTGGCGTGTAACAACTACGACGTTGTCGATCTGGGCGTGATGGTCCCGTGCGAAAAAATCCTCGAGCGCGCGAAGGCGGAGAAGGCGGACATGATCGGCCTCAGCGGCCTCATTACGCCGTCTCTCGATGAAATGGTGCACGTGGCTCGCGAGATGGAACGCCAGGGATTCAAGCTTCCGCTGTTGATTGGCGGGGCCACCACAAGCCGCGCACATACGGCCGTCAAAATTGCTCCGCACTACAGCGAGCCGGTGGTGCACGTGCTTGATGCAAGCCGTGCTGTCCCGGTGACGACTAGCCTTCTGAGCGACGATGGCAAGCCTGCATTTGTCGCCCAGCATCGGGCCGACTACGAGAAACTTCGCAGAACCCATGCGACGCCGAGCCAGAAACTCGTCTCTCTCGAGACCGCGCGCAAGCGGCGCACTCCCATCGAGTGGCGCGTCGAAGACCTGCCAGTTCCGGAATTCACTGGCGTGCGCGTCCTCGATAACTTTCCATTGGCGACTCTGCGCGAGTTTATTGACTGGACGCCGTTCTTCCACACCTGGGAACTGAAAGGTGTTTATCCGCGCATTTTCGACGACGCGAGACAAGGTGCGCAAGCACGGCAAATCTTCACCGAAGCCAACGCATTGCTCGATACGATAATCGAAAAGAATCTGATCACGGCGCGCGGCGTTTATGGCCTGTTCCCCGCAAACGCACTGTGCGACGACGTCGAATTGTATGTGGACGGAACGCGCGGTAGGGTTCTCGAGCGCTTTCACTTTCTTCGCCAGCAAGCCAACAAAGAGGGAAGCGAGCCCTGCAGATCGCTCGCCGATTTCATTGCACCGAAAGCAACCGGATTGCAAGATCATATCGGCGCATTCGCAGTCACCAGCGGGATCGGCCTGAAGGAACTTTGCGACAAATTCCGCGCAACACATGATGACTACAACGCGATCATGGCCGAAGCCATTGCCGACCGCCTGGCTGAAGCTTTCGCCGAATGCCTGCACAAGCGCGTGCGCGATGAGTGGGGCTACGGCCGCCAAGAGGGCCTGAGCAACGCAGAACTTATCCAGGAGAGATATCGCGGCATTCGTCCGGCAGCGGGTTACCCGGCATGTCCCGATCATACGGAGAAGGGCACCCTCTGGCGTTTGCTCGACGTGCAGGCGAACACCGGCATGATGATTACCGAGTCTTTTGCCATGTGGCCGGGCTCGAGCGTCAGTGGGCTCTACTTCGCGCACCCGGTGTCGCGCTATTTCTCGCTCGGCAAGATTGGCCGAGATCAGGTCGCGGAATATGCCAACCGGAAGGGGATGAGCGTTGCCGAGGTCGAGCGGTGGCTCGGGCCTAATCTGAACTACGATCCCGCGACTTAGCAGTTGACCGATTTCGATTCTGCGTTGCTTCTTCATGATCGCTGCAAATTGACGCGAGGAAATGTGCGGTGTTTAGATGGACGGCGGCATGGAAAGCCATTGCGCCTTCTACGCGAACAAGCTGAGGCACCGAAAATGAAAGTGGGGAAGGGAATGCTTGCAGCACTGGCCTTGTCTGGCGCTTTGATGTGCGGATGCGGTGGTGGAAGCGGAACGGCGGCAGCACCGCCAACCCCTAGCCCGCAAGCTACCCCGCCACTCTTCTTCACCGCAAACGCGCAGAACGGCGCGGTGATTGTGACTCTTGAACCCGGCACTCCTGGCGCCACCGTTTACTACACCACGGATGGCACCACTCCGACTACCGCTTCGCAGATTTACGAAGCGCCCTTTCTTGTCGCATCCAACCTGACAGTCAACGCTATCGCCGTGCCAAGCGGTGGCACGCCTAGCAAAGTGAATTCTCAGTCCTTCGCGCCCAACATTTCGCCTGGGACCTTGGTTTGGTCCGACGAATTCACCAACACGACCGGAGCCAATGCAGCACCGAATCCCCAAGTCTGGACGTACGACACCGGCAACAGCGGTTTCGGCAACCATGAGCTCGAGAATTACTGTGCGTGGGGTTCGAATGCTGCGCCATGCTCGACGGCAAATCCCAGCGCTTACGTCGGTACAGATGGCTACCTGCACATCGCGGCGCAGCAGCCTTCGCCAGGCGTGTACACGTCTGCCCGTCTCAAGACGCAGGGGCTTTTCAGCTTCCAATACGGGCGCCTCGAATTTCGTGGCATGGTGCCCGAGGCGCAAGGATTCTGGCCCGCGGGGTGGCTCCTGGGCAACAATATCGTTACCGCCGACTGGCCGGCATGCGGCGAAATGGATGTGCTGGAGCGCGTGAATGCCGCGAAGACTCCCGACTGGAACGAAGGCTCGATTCACGGCATCGGATTCACGGGCGACTCTGGCCTGGGCACGGTGGTCAACTTTCCCGCCGGCCAAACTGCGGCCCAGTGGCATACCTACGGCATGATCTGGACCAAGGGGAGTGTGGCCTATTACATCGATGATCCGACGCATCCTTACGTCACGTACACGACTGCGAGCCTCGCAACTCTGAGCGGTGCAACGTGGCCATTTGATGCGGGCCAAAGCAGTTTCATCCTTCTTAACCTTGCCATTGGCGGGGACTGGCCCGGACCGCCCAACGCCACCACGCCGTTCCCATCAGAGATGGTGGTGGACTACGTGCGTGTGTACACGAATTGACGGGACTGGAAATTTGTTCAAAGTGTTGTTCTCGCTTTGAGTGACTTGAATTCCGCTGATCGTTTGTGAGTAGAACGCGGTAAGATTCTCCTTCGGAGAAATCATGCTCGCCTCTAGATTGCTTCCCGCCTGCCTGTTGACCTTTCTCGTCGCTGCGAATTCATTGGCTCAATCTCCCGCCGTGCCCCGGCTGAAGGTCGCTTCGCCGAACGGCCAGATCGTCTTCATCCTTGGAGACACGAAGGCCAGCCAGGCTCTTGAACCGGGGGTGAATGATCTCCGTTATGCCGTCGATTTCCACGGCAAATGGCTGATGGATGAATCGGTGCTTGGTTTGAAACTGGAAGGCCAGCCGACGCTGGGCCCGGGTATGAAGCAGCTTCAGGTACAAACCGGCCAGCACGATGAGACCTACGCAATTCCTGTTGGAAAGACCAGCAGCGTGCGCGATCATTACAATTCGGCGCTGGCGGATTTTGTCGATGATTCCGGACGAAAGCTTTCGATTGAAATCCGTGCCTTCGACGATGGAATCGCATTTCGCTACATCGTTCCCGACCAACCTTCCATCCACGATGTGCATATCGAGCACGAGCTGACGCAATTCCGCTACGTCAAAGATGCGACTTTGTATCCGCTGATCCTCGAGGGCTTTCAAACGCCGTACGAGGACGAATACCAAACGCGGCAGGTCAGTGGCATTCACCACGATTGGCTGATAGGTCTGCCGCTGTTGGCCGAAGTCCCGGGAATCGGCTGGATTGCTGTGACGGAAGCCGACATCGATCACTATGCGGGCATGTACCTGCGAAAAGACAAGCCTGCATTCGGCCTGTGCGCGGAACTGTCGCCGCGATTAGATCAGCCGAGCATTGCCGTCGAAGACCAGGCTCCCGTCACGACTCCCTGGCGCGTGCTGATGATCGGCGACGAGCCGGGGCGCCTGATCGAATCGAACATCATTCTCAATCTGAATCCGGCTTCGAAGATCGCAGACACGTCGTGGGTCAAGCCAGGGAAGTCAGCCTGGGATTGGTGGTCTGGTGAGGCGGCTCCAAGCATGACCTCTAAACCGGGCATGAACACCGCGACGATGAAACACTATATCGACTTCGCGTCGGCGTCAGGATTCCCTTATATGCTGATCGACGCAGGCTGGGCGGTGGCCAATCGCAGCGGACCGCAGGATTACTCGGCGTTGGCCGACATCACGCGCGTCACGCCCGAGATCGACATGCCAGAGTTGCTGCGTTACGCCAAAGAGAAGAACGTGCGGCTCTGGCTCTGGTCGCACTGCACCTCGGTCGACAAATACATGGAACAAGCCTTCCCGCTGTTTGAGCAATGGGGCATTGCGGGCGTCAAAATTGACTTCATGAATCGCGACGATCAACAGATGGTCGACTGGTATCACCGCGTAGTCGCATTGGCGGCGCAGCATCATCTAATGATCGATTTTCATGGCGCCTACAAGCCAGACGGCCTTCGCCGCACCTGGCCCAACCTGATCACGCGGGAAGGCGTCATGGGCAAGGAGTATCTGAAATGGTCCGCGCGCACTTCTCCCGTGCACAACACCACGCTGCCCTTCACGCGCATGCTTGCCGGCCCACTGGACTACACGCCGGGTGCCTTCGGCAACAGCAACCGCGAAAACTTCGTGGCCCGGAATTTGATGCCGATGGGACTCGGAACACGCGCGCACGAGCTTGCCCTCTATGTCGTTTTGGAGAGCCCGCTCATGATGGTTTCCGATTATCCGGAACACTACGCCGGTCAGCACGATTTCGAATTCATCAAGCAGGTCCCAACCACATGGGATGAAGTGCGCGTGCTCAATGGCCGTCCACGGGAAAACATTACGCTGGCTCGACGCAGCGGGAAAGACTGGTTCGTCGGCTCCATCACCAACTGGGACGAACGGACGGCGAAGGTGCCTCTTAGCTTTCTGGGCGACGGGAAGTATGTCGCTGAGATTTATGCCGACGCGCCCGACGCCGCGACCGAGGCCACCCACACCGCGTTCACAAAGCAGCCGGTCGATCGCAACACGGTGCTCGACGTGCACATGGTTTCCGGCGGCGGCAATGCCATTTGGATTCATCCCGCTCCTTAGGGTTCGGCCGCACCTGGCGTCCTGTTCAGGACCGCTTTGTGACCTCCGGACCCGCCGAGTCAACGTTTCGCTGGAATCCGACTTGCGTCCCTATTCGGCTTATGGTAGAAACAATACATTCAGTTTTGCCCCCAAAGGGCAAGCCTGAGTTTCATGCAGAGTGGCTGAGGGACGAGCCCTGTGACGCCACGACAACCTGCCCGCGCAAAACGGGAGTATGGTGTCAACTCTTGCCCGGAGACGGGGA
>Ga0187847_10001935_pt1 | contig 17504 bp, 14 predicted proteins | sample June2016WEW_4_10_FD_132458 | JGI IMG/M metagenome (GOLD analysis project Ga0187847, IMG submission 132458) | Peatland microbial communities from SPRUCE experiment site at the Marcell Experimental Forest, Minnesota, USA - June2016WEW_4_10 | ecosystem: Environmental > Terrestrial > Soil >...
GCCCACAGGCGAAGCCACGGAAGACGGCAGCTTAACTAATTAAGCTGCAAGTGCCAGATTATCGTTGGCAACTTTTGTTTTGCAGGCGATTACGGGTGCCCACACCCCGGCATGCCTCCTAAGCCGCAATCGATCCCGTCGAAACCGTGACGCCCCCACATATTGCACACCAGCGACATCGAGCTTTCGTCTGGATGGGTGCGAGCCGGACAACTGGCTCGTGCTGCAGACTCAATTCTACTCCAGATTTGATTCTCCATTTGACCTGACGACTCACGCCAAGCCTGAGCGCATATTCAGTGCTCGTGTCGAGCTGGCACCCAGCTGGTTCAGCCGAGCAGCTGAATTAATCTGCAAAGTTTTGAAAATATAAAAAGGGGGGAGGGGGGGGGCCCTGGTCGCCTGGAGGAGGCTTTGACTTCCATACTTCAGGTTAACTGGATACTTTAGTTAAATCTGCAAAGACGAGTAGCCGCGACTAAAAATGGTAGGCGATGCCCACGCCGGCACGAAAGTGGGAAGGGGCATTACTGGGGGAATAGCCCGTGGTAGGCGCGTTGGTGTTGCCCAGGTAGTCGCCTGTCATGCGCAACTTGAAGCCGCGGAACAAAGGCACGTCGGCGCCTCCGCCGAGAGCGTAGCTGGTAGCATCGTAAGAAGTCGAGGGAAAGGTGGTAACGGTTGCGCTCTCATGGGCAAGCCCGGCGAGGCCATGAGCAAAGGCGCTGAAGCCCTTAGCGCCGAATGTTAAGCGGGGGCCTACCATGGCCAATGTTACCTGCTCGGAGAAGCCACTCGGATTCTGGTTATAGTGCGAAACGTCGCCTTCGAAACCAATAAAATGAATCTGCTTGAAGTGCATCGCAAGCTGCCAGCCATTCATGCCAGGGGTATATACGTTATACAAATTAGCGCCGACGCGGCTGTAGCCGAAGTAAACATCCGCCTTCTCGGCCCGCGTCTGAACGGGGGAAACAAAAGAAATCAACAATATTACAAGAGATACTGTAAAACTACGCGACATCACAATTCGCCCTCGCTTGGCCGATTGGTCGGAAAATCAGTAGAGACAGAAAGAGAGAAGGGCTTCAAATAAAGAACCGATAGCGAGGCAGGGCGCAAATGGCCTACTGCTTCTCCAGATCAATGCTCTCGTATTCGTGGCGGGCGATGGCGGCGCGAATCTCGGCCGGTGTCTTACCCAACTTGGTCTGCTGGTAGGCGAAGAATCCTTCTTTGGCGCAGGTGTCGCACTCGGTCGAGTGTATGTTCTCATAGCAACTGCGCAGGCTGGTGTGACCTAGCGAGCGGTCGCAGCGACAATTACATGGAAGCTGGTAGAGGACGTTCCCAACCTTGGCTGCCTGCTGGTAAACATGTACCTGCCACGCGTATTTGAAGTGTTCGCCGGTGAGTTGGGTTCCGGACATGATCGGAGGCAAAGCGCTCACCTTGAGCGGCGCAGAGGGGTGATAGGCGGGAACGTCGTTGGCCGGGTTGGACCACTGTGCATAACTGGCCAATGTCGCGGCGCAAACGGCCAGTCCAAGAACCCAACGGCGCTTCATCCAGTTGTTCATCTCAACTCCTAGTTAGTCTTATTTTAGACTCGAACAATCGCGAATAGAAACCCGGAGTCATGTGGGACCTGTATAAAAGTTGGCGGAAGGGATGGGGCGGCACCGGCTCTTACGCAAAAAAAAGGCGGCACGAACGGTTTACTGTTCGTGCCGGGAGGCCAGTGACGCAAACTACTCCCAGCCTCGGAAGTGGTAGGTATTACCGCCTCCTCGACTGGAATATATACACCATAGCATAGATCGAGGAGAAAGCAAATACAAAAATCGAAATTATTTTGACCACTTGAAGACAGTCTTTTGATGCTGCACAGTTTCCAGAAATGGAAGACTTTCTGGCATCGGTCTATCTAAATTTGACTAGGAAGAAGTTACTAAGGCGATAACAAGATATTTGAAATCTATGGTTTCCCTACATTTGTAACTGCGCCAGAACATTTGCTCGGCTGGGATCAATGTGTGAGTGCTTGCAGCCGTTCCGGGATTCGCCAGTGAATTGGCGGTGGTAAAGTGTCGCCAAACGAGTCTTATGGCGCCTGCTGGCGAGATGCTGACTCACATATATCCGGATTTTCGGATTTCAGGGCAATCGATCCGGAAACCAAGCGCGGAGCCGAATGAACTGCCTCGACTGTCGTCAGGCCAGCTTGTCGGCTATGGCTGCAAGGTCAAAATCCTTGGCTGTGAGGCCCCCGGCGCTGTGAGTGACCAGGCTCAGGCGCACGCGGTTATAACGAATATCGATATCCGGGTGATGGTTGGCCTTTTCAGCCTGTTCACCTACCTTGTTGACGAAGGCCAGTGCGGCCGAAAAATCCTTGAAACTAAAGGTGCGCGTCAACTCACCACCTTCGATCTGCCAACCGTGGAGGGCGCTGAGATGGGAAGCGTCGCGTTGGGAAAGCTCGGAGAAGGGGGAACTGATGACGAGTTAGGGAAACCTTTTGATCCAGCCTAGCGGGTGCAAATCCCGCCTGACCAAAGTCGAGCAGACAGGTCAGTAGCGAGTGTTGCCATTCACCGGGCGACTGGTGGGTGCGAAGCGTACACAGCGAGGTAGCAGGCCGTGAGGATTAGCACCGAAATCATCCTAGTTCCGATGCCGACGTTTTCGCTTCGACGGAAGGCAGCATCCGGCAGCAACCGCTTTGCGAGGTTGTGCCGGGGTCGGCGGTGTCTCATGACCCAGGGCATGTTCCAAAGAGGCTGGCCGGGAACCCAAGAGGGCTCCCCATCTCCTTCACACCAGGAGGCAACCCCTCTGTATGGGTCGAAGGTACGTGCAACCCGAGGGTCGACCAAAGGCGGCACGGATGGATGGCGAGCAGTCTTACGAACCCATAGTACCGAGGAAGGCGGGGAACCGCAGGGCTCCGCAAGGAGCGGCCACGGGACCCGCTGGAGGGAAGGGGGAAACAAGCATACGAATCTGTTGAAAGGAGACATAACCGGGACTCAGAACCCGGAGCATTATGTGCACAGACATCGACAGAATAGCTGAACTGGCAAAGAAGTATCCGAAGCGAAAGTTCCACTCCATCGCTCACCTGATAACGGTTGAGGAGTTATGGACGGCATTCCAGAGCTTACGCAAGAACGCCAGTGCCGGTATCGACGGGGTTACGCACACAGAGTACGAATCCTCCGTCGAAGAAAATCTCCGCCAGCTACACCGGCGGCTCGTGGAAGGCAACTATCGGGTGCAACCGCTGCGGCGGGTCTATATCCCCAAGGACAACGGGCAACAGAGACCAATCTCCATACCCGCCCTTGAGGACAAGATCGTGCAGAAAGCGGTTGTCAACTTGCTAAACGCCATCTACGAGCATGATTTTCTGGACTGTTCGTACGGGTTTCGACCCGGACGCAATCCACACCAGGCACTGGACGAAGTGGGGCGGGTAATTTGCAGCTGCCGCACGACGTGGGTTCTTGAACTGGACATCCGTTCGTACTTCGATAGCATCGTTCGGGCCAACCTCATGGAGATGATGGAGAGGCGCGTCAGTGACGGCAGCGTACTCCGCCTAATTCAGAAATGGATCAAGGTCGGGGTCATCGAAGACGGGAGATTGCTCGTGAGCGAAACAGGTACGGGGCAGGGGCAACCAATCAGTCCGCTCCTCGCCAACGTCTATCTGCATTACGTCCTGGATGAGTGGTTCGAAAAAGTAGTGCGGCCACGAATGAAGGGGCAAGCGCACGAGATTCGCTACGCCGACGATGCCATCTTGTGTTTTGAATACAAAGAGGACGCAGAAAAGGTGCTGGAGGTCTTGCCGAAGCGGTTCGGAAAGTTCGGCCTGACTCTGCATCCGGAGAAGACACGGTTGATTGAGTTCGGGCGCAGTGCAGCAGGGAACGCGAAGAGACAGGGTAAGAAGCCTGCCACCTTCGACTTCCTGGGCTTCACGCACATATGCGCCCGCAGCCGGCAGGGAAAGTTCACCGTACACGTGAAGACGATCGGCAAACGGCTCCGCAGAGGGCTGAAGGCCATCGCCGACTGGTGCAAAAGGCACCAGCACGACCCGGTGAAGTTACAGCAGAAATCCCTGAATGCCAAGCTCCGCGGCCACTACCAATACTATGGGCGCCCAACGAACACACGATGTCTCCGGCAGTTCTACGAGCGCGTGTGTCGCATATGGCGGGTATGGCTGAGCCGTCGTTCACGCGGGCGGTTGATCCCGTGGGATCGGTACAAGGCAATCCTGCGTCAGCATCCGTTACAGCGGCCTCGGATTACGCACTTTTGGCCGGGCACAGTGAGTAACGCTTGAGGAACCGGTTGCGGGAATTCCGCACGACCGGGTCTGTGAGGGGGGAGACCTCGGCGAGTCATGGCGGACTTAAACGGGCACGAAGCTGGAAACGGCGGATACAGCCAAAGAAAGCCTACCACTCATCGAGGCTCCTCTACTCGGAACTTGCTGAGCTGAGAATACGGTCATGGGGTCTGCTCCGAAGATGGATTTGATTGCTTTGCCGCAGCCGATTGGTGCGCAACCTCACTTCTTCTCTTGCCGGGCGGCACGCCGGGCTGCGGCCCAGCCTTCCTTGACGACCTGGTGAGACCTTGCCACAGCCAACGATTCCGCAGGCACGTCTCTGGTGATGCAGGAGCCGGCCCCGACGTACGCTCCATCGCCCAAGGTTACCGGCGCGACAAGCGTAGAATCGCTGCCCACAAAGACGTCCTTGCCGATGCGCGTGAGGTGCTTGTGGACTCCGTCGTAATTGCAGGTGATGGTTCCAGCGCCGATATTGGTTCGTTCGCCCACCTCGGCATCGCCCAGATAAGTTAGGTGGTTGGCCTTGGCACCCTTGCCCAGTTTTGCCTTCTTAGTCTCTACAAAGTTGCCGACGTGGGCATCTTCGCCGATCTCGCAGCCCGGCCGCAGGTGCGCGAAGGGACCGATTTTGGCTCCGTTCGCTATCGTGCTCTCGGCCATCACGCAGCTTTGGCGAACCAGAACGCCCTCGCCCAGAGTGCAGTTTTCGATCACGGTATACGACCGGATCAGACAGCCGGAGCCGACTTTTGTTCGGCCCAGCAACTGGACAAAAGGCTCGATCACGGTATCGGCGACAACCTCGACTTCGGCGTCGATCACCGAGGTCTCGGGCCGGAAGATAGTGACGCCCTGAGCCATCAACCGGTTGGCCGTCTTCAAGCGTAGCGTTGCGTCGAGCGCTACTAATTCGGCGATAGTATTGGCGCCCAGCACTTCGATTGCATCGGCTGCCTTAACGGCGACAACATGCTCACCCGCGGCGCACAGCAGACCGGCCATATCGGTGAGGATCACTTCCTTATTGGCGTTGTTGGCGGTGAGTTGGTCTAGATGGGCGAGCAACGGCGCGGTCTTGAAGGCATAGATTCCGGAATTGATTTCGGCAAGGCTCTGCTGCTTGGGCGTGAGCGCTTTCTGCTCGACGATAGCCTCAACTTCGGTTGGGATCATGTCAGGCCATAGGGATGATTTGCGCACGATGCGACCGTAACCTGTGGGGTCGGTGGGCGCGGCGGTCAGAATGGTCATGGCGGCCTGCTCGGATTGATGGAAATTCCATAACTGCTCGATCGTCTCAGGGCGGATGAGTGGCACGTCTCCGGAAAGGACGAGAATATTTTCATAGCTCTTGATGGCCTCGCGCGCGCATTGAATGGCGTGGCCGGTGCCAAGTTGATCAGTCTGCTCGACGAAGCGGACGCCAGTCGCGGCTACGGCTGAGCGCACTTTCTCCGCCTGGTGGCCGACGACGACATATATCTCTGCCGGCGCGACAATCTTGCTGGCGGCGGCGATCACGTGAGCTACGAGCGGTTTTCCACCGATTTCGTGTAGGACCTTGGGCCGCTGCGACTTCAGCCGTGTACCTTTGCCCGCCGCCATGATGACGACGGCGAGTTTTGCTTTCGAATCCACTTGATTACTCCTCTTGAACGGACGCCGGTTGATATTCGTAGTTACCTAGCATAACTGTAAAGTTGGACGAGAAGCGGCTTCTTCGACTCCACGTTACTTCGCTCAGAATGACAGCGAGGGCGCAGCACCTTTCTTGTCTGAGTTACTGTTTTTGCTCTGCTGGTGGCTGCTTGGGCATCGGGATAGTGATGTCAATGGACTGCACCGGACCTAGTTTCAGTTCATCCAGGCCAGGCTTGATCTCCGGCCCGTTGCCTACTACCAGCACAGCCAGTTTGTCAGGGTGAATGTACTTCTTAGCTACTCGATTCAGGTCGGCCACACTTACCTTTTCAAGGGCCGCTTTGTAAGTCTCGAGATAGTTTGCCGGATAGCCGTAAAATTCGAGGCGCACACGCTCGGCGAGAACTTTGTCCCTGGTGTCGTAGCGGAAGAGAAACGAGTTGAGGATGTTCTCCTTGGCGCGCGCCAGTTCCTCGTCGGTGAAGGGTTGGGTGTTAAGCCCGGCAATCTCGGCCAACGCGGCTTTGGTCGCATCCACAGTGGTGGCGCTCTTGGTGAGCGCTGCGACGTGGAAGGTGGCCGGATGGTCGTATGCAAAGCTCATGCCGCCGCCCACAGAATAAGCCAGGCCCAGCTCGGTGCGGACTTTTTGGAAGAGGCGGCTGGCAAACCCGCCGCCCAGAATCTCGTTCATTATCGCGATGGCAGGAACGTCAGGATTGTGCCGGTCTGTGCCCAGCCCCACGATTTCGATGTCCGACTGGTTCACGTCCTCCTTGTCGATGAAGGAGAGGCCGGGCTTGGGTCCGGCAAAGCTATCGTGCCGCGGCGGCATGGGCTTCGCCGGTGGCAGTCCCTCGAAGGCAGTGCGCAGCTTGGCTTCCATCGCTGCCGGATTGAAGTCGCCGGCGATGGAGACGATCAGCTTGCCGCCGATGGTGCGGTCGTGCCAGGCCTTCAGATCGTCGACTGTTACTGCGCCGATAGTGGCTAACTCCGGTTGCCGTGTGTAAGGACTGTTGGCCCCGTAGACAAGTTTGGCTGACTCGCGCTCGGCAATCTCCCCCTCATCGTCGTTGCGCCGGACGATTCCGGTGGCCACTTGCTGCTGGGCCAGTTGGAGTTTCTCTGCGCTAAATTGGGGATGAAAGAGCAGGTCCATAGCGAGCCCGAAAACCTGGTCCGTATCGCCTTTCAGCGAGTCCCAGGAGAGTGAGGTTGAGTCTTCGTCGCCTTCGGTCTCGACGTGCGCGGCCTTGGCTTCGAGCAGATCGTCCATGGCGTCGCCGCTCATTTTTGCAGTGCCGCTGGTGCGCCACGCCTGCCCGTAGAGTCCCACCAGTCCTGCCTTGGCCGCATCCTCATCGCGTGCGCCGCCGGGAATCAGCACAGAGCCGGAGACGAAGGGTAGTTCGTGATCCTCTTGCAGGAAGAGGACTATGCCGTTTTTCAGCTCGATGCGCCGGGGCTGGTGCGGCTTGAACTCGTGCAACTTTGGGATGGGAATCTTTTCCCACGGCTTGGCTTGTTGGGCATGGATCGCGCCGGATGAAAAGACAAATGCGCAGGCAGCGAAAACAAGGGACGTTTGGATGATCCTCTTCATTGCGCGCCTCCATCTTTCCCGGCGGTCGCGGCTTGCCCGGCAGTTGCTGTGGGAGCCGCTGTTTCAATCCATGCGCTGGTGCGGTTGCTGGGAACAAAAACCTGATTGGCCACGCGGCGAATGTCTGCCTTGGTCACCTTGTCCACCTTGTCCAGTTGGAGGAAAAGCTCACGCCAATCACCGTAGCGGGTTTGGTACTCGGCCAGTGAGTTGGCCAGGCCCTGATTGTCAGCGAGGCCACGTAGCAGGTCGGCGCGAGTGCGCGTCTTGTACATTTGCAACTCTTCATCTGTTACGTCAGCGGCCTTCAGCTTCTCAATTTCTTTGTGGATGGCGTCGCGCATTTCCGCTGGCGTGTGCTCCGGCAATGGGTAGGCATAGAAGACGAACAAGCCGGGATATTTGTCGCCCGGATAGGGACTGAAGCCCGCAGACTCGGCGGCAATCTGTTGGTCACGGACGAGGCTGCGATAAAGCCTAGAAACCCGTCCGTTCGACATGATGTCGGCGATGGCGTCGTATACCGCGTCATCGGGATCGCGATAGTCCGGACGGTGATAACCTTCGACATACAGTGGCTGCGTTTGCTCACGGATGGTCACAGTTTTCTCTGCAAACTGCTTCGGTTCGACTGTCGTCATCTCTTCCGGTTTGGGACCGGCCGGAACTCGCCCGAAGTACTTTTCGAGCATCGGCATCGCGTCTGCTGCCTTCACGTCTCCGACCACGGCCACCACAATGTTCGCCCCAACGTAGTACTTCTTGTGGAAGTCCATGGCCTCGGTGGCCGTAATCTGGCTTACCTCGCTGGGCCAACCGATGCTGCTGCGGCCGTAGTTGTGCGCCACGTAGGCGGTGGCCACGAATTGCTCAAGGAGGCGACCGATGGGACTGGAGTCGGTGCGCATGCGACGCTCCTCGATGACCACGTTGCGCTCCTTGTAGAACTCGCGGGGCACTGTATCGACCAAGCGGCTGCTCTCCAGCCACGCCCACAGTTCGAGGCGATTTTCCGGCATCGACCAGAAGTACCGGGTGTCGTCGAGGCCGGTTTCAGCGTTCACTCCCTCGGCACCATTGCGCTCCGCCACGTCGGTGAATTGGTTGGGGACCACGTACTTGTGCGCCTCGGCCTGCGCCTCTTTGAAGTTTTGTTCGAGCACCGCCAACTTCTTTTCGTCGCGGCCCACGGCCTTAAGGTACTCGGCTTCATAGGCATTGTTGGCTGCCTCGACCTTGTCCAGCGCAACCTTCTCGTCGGCGTAATCTTTGGTGCCGATTTCGCTGGTTCCCTTGAAGGCCAGATGCTCGAACATGTGCGCTAAGCCGCTCTCGCCCGAGGGGTCGTTCACGTCGCCCGCATCGACGAAGGTGGTGTAGCTGAAGACTGGCGCCTCCGGCCGCTCGCAGATAAGGAGGGTCAGCCCATTGGGCAGGACTTTAGTTGTGATTCTTTGCTCGAAGCTCTTCAGGTCCTGCGCCTGCGTGACCACCACGGCCATTGCCATCAGCGTCAGTGCTAAAAAGCCTTTCCAAAACCAGGGGGAAACTTTTTTTTGCATCCGGTCTCTTTGCTCCAGGGGCGCGAAACCACAAAACCAGCGCACCCTTTCAAAGTATTGCCCTCGGCCGGGCAGGGTCAAACTGGACGCCCGATATTGAGACCTTCTACGAGTAGAGCTTCGCCATCAAACAGGAAGACGAGTTGTCAGCAATCCGGATGATCAGGGATGAAACTCACGATGCGCCCCTCCGCAGTGATCTTCGGCGATTCTATGAGTTCGCCCCTATTTAAGCCGGATGATTATCGGCTGCCGGTGGTTGTTCCGTTCACCTTGAAGCGATAGGTCAACCCGAAATACGCCAGCGTCAACGGAGCCCCATAATCTTTCCCCACCGCCAGCGAAGCACTGTCCTTCATCAGCGTTCCCGGCGCAAAGTGGCCCACGCCAACGTTCAGCGTCATGTTGTTGCGGAGGAAGGAATACTGGCCCGAAGCATCGAACTCTCTGCCGATGTCGTCGCTCAGGAACCCTCCTGTCGGCGGCTTTACCTTTGCTGACCCCGAGCCGGTGTAGACACTGTCGTGAGCAGTGGAGACCTGCATCCCCTCTTCCTGGATCAGCAGCGTCAAATGTTTGGCCGGCGCCAGGTCCAGATTGATTCTCTCTTCCTTGATGTTCTGAAAGCCGAACAAATCGGTCAGACCGAATACGTTATGGTTGCTGGGATACAACTGATCGAAGGTGCCGATACGCTGCAGGTTCGTCTTCGGATTTCCTGATGCATAATCGTACTCGCCTGCCAGACGTGGCTTCCACACGACCTTTTCCGCGCCATAGCCCGCCTTCACATACCCTGCGCCGGCCTGAATCGAATCGTTCGCATAGCTGCCGCGTTGAATCGCTCCCAGCGTGTCAAAGTAGAATCCTCCCAGAAACTTCGCCGAAACCTCCGCGCCCGGCGTCACCTCCGTCTCGGTGCCAAATGTACTCTGCTGACTTTCCACCCGCGGAAAGGCCTTGATATATACAAACGGCTGAACGACCGTGTGCGGCACCCAGGTCGTGATGGTTCCCACCGCGCCGTGGAAGGTCAAGCCAGCGCCGTGCTTATCCAGCGACGTGGCGTGAATCGCAACCACCGACGTGCTGAACAGATCCATCCGGTTCTTGTCCCCAATGCGCCCCAGAAATCCATCCCAGGTGCGGCTGGTATTCGTCCAGTTGCTGATACCGACCAACCTCTCGTCGCCGTACCTAAACTCCTGCCGTCCTGCGATGACCTGCACGTTCCTGGCATGGTACTCCAGAAACGCCTGACGGTCATCGAAGATGTCCCGTTGATTCGACGCGACGTAAAACAGCGGCAACCCAAGCGCGTGTGCGTCCACAAACTGGATATAGGCGGTAAGCGACTTGGCCGGCCGCAATTCCAGTCCGCCCCAGACGCGCGTCAGGACGTACACCGCGTTGTTGCCGGATGTATAGTCGTCGGAACTCTGGTTTTCCTCGCGCGCTCGCAGCTGCATATCCAGGGTTGCCCACTTGGGCAAGTTGGCCAATTGCAGTGGTTCTACCTTGCCCGAGGGCTGTGGGTAGTCCGAGTAAACCAGCGCCTGAGTGTTCAATGCTGATTGCTGAGCCAACGCACCATGGGCCAGAAACAAACAGCCCGCCAAACCTGAAAGGACTCTCAACCACCGCCTTGCATCTGCTGCTGCCGCCTGTGAATGCTCTCTGAAACGTTCGCTTATCATGTCTTCGTTCCTTTCAAGTAATCCTACTGCTCAGATCTGGTTGCGGATAGTAGATTTGAACCGCCGGCTTTGGGTCATCGGCCTTTGGGTTGAGGGCCGAAACAAACGGCGTTCGTTTCTGGTAAGTGTCGGGAGGCACCGTGCCGCACGGAAACCTGCGCGCTGCTACGACGTGTGCCCTTGAGCGCGCTGCCCGGCTGATCGTCTTTCTCGATGCGGAACTGGCGGATAATTCCGTCCAACTCCGTGGCCAGCTCGGAGAGATTCTTGCATGCCAGCGCAGATTCTTCGGCAGCGTGGGAGCTCTCCGTAGCCAGTACCGAGATGCGGTTAGCTCCTTCTGATATCTCGGCCGATGCAGAAGTCTGTTCGATGGCTGACGCAGCGATCATCTGAATCTGGCTTTCCACTTCTTTCGACGACCCTATGATCGCCTCGAGACTTGTGCGCGCACGCGCCGTTTCACTCAGCCCGGCTTCCACGTTGCCGCGGCTGCACGACATTACTTCGAGGGTTTCGCGGGTCTCTGTTTGGATGTTGCCAATGGTGCCGGCTATCTCCTGGGTTGCGCCTTTGGTGCGCTCGGCCAGCCGCCGCACTTCGCCCGCCACCACGGCAAAGCCGCGCCCGTGCTCGCCGGCACGGGCTGCTTCGATGGCTGCGTTCAACGCCAACAGGTTGGTCTGCTCGCTGATCTCCTGAATCGCGCGTACCACCTTGCCGATCTCTTCGGAGCGGTGCGCCAGCGAGGCCATCTTCTCTTCTACCGAGCCTGTGGCAGAGGCAATTTGTTCCATCGTCGTGGCGGCTGCCTTCATCACCGCTCCGCCCAGATTGGCGGCTTCAGCCGATTCGCGGCTGACGACGGCGGCGGTTTCGATATTCTTGCTGATCTCGCCGATGGTCGCTGTCATCTGCTGCGAGGCCGCGGCAATCTGGTTGATGTTGTGGGCCTGGCTCTGAACGTTGTCGCTGGACTCGGTTGAACGCGCGCTCAGTTCGGCGGCCGCCGCCGAAAGCGTTTCGGCTCCCTGGGCCACGGATCGCAAGATGCCCCGCATTGAGACCACAGTGGTATTCAAGGCGGCCGAAAGCCGTCCGACCTCATCCTCGCCTTGCACCTCGACGGCCACCGTCAGATTCTTCTCCGCAACCTGCTCCAGGGCCGCCGTGGCTAATTTCAGCGGAGGCACGATCATGCGGGTGAGGCTGACGCCGATCACCGCGCACAGCAACACCGTAATCGCCATCACGATACAGATCACGAGGAACGATGTGTGGATCAACTTGGCAGCGTTCACACCCTGCTCGACGCTCATCTTGTCGTTCAGCACCACATCCGCCTCAACAGCGTCGGCCACCGCGTTATAAACTTTTACGCCGTCCCCGAAGAGCAGCAGGTGGGAGGCATCTTCGGCCTTCCCCGAATCCGAAAGCTGCCTAGCTCGATCGCTCAACGCGATATACGCCGCGGCGTTCTTGCGAATGGTTTCATAGAGTTCCCGCTCTCCCGGATGAGAAACCATGGGTGCGTATTGGGCAATCGACTGGTTGTAGGAGGCAATGTAATTCGACCGTTTGGCTGCCAGCCGCGTCGTGCATGCGCTTGTATCGCAGAGCAACAACAACGCGTCCGTGCGGCGAATTGTGGCCACAGAATAGCGGATATCTTCCAACGCTTTTATGGAGGGCAGAGAGTTGGCTATGATGTCGTTGACGGCGGAACGGATTTTGAGAAGACCGGCCAACGAGGCCAGCCCCAGCAGGGTGCACAACAGGCAGACACCTCCAAAGGAATAACCGAACTTACGCGAGATGCGAAGATCTCGAAACACCGACATCGGAACTGTTTCCTTTCGCCGATCAATTCATTCCGGAATGAAAACGGCCACGGGCATCCATATTTGTATCGGCAGAATTCTGGAAGGCTACAAAAAAATCTTTGACTGCGGCGGGGAACGGGGCGTGGGATGGGGTTGGCTTCTGCCGGAGGTGTTCTTAGATATTTCCAACTTTCACTGCGCGGGCGTAAATCGATTCTTGATACCATTGAAATCTCATGCAGCGCGAACGGACAAATCGGCCTCCAACCGCATGGGCACGGGTCCGTTCCCTCACGCCAGCGAGCAAGGATCACTCGGCGGGGAGCCCGAACTCGTCGTGGCCTCGGCGGCTAATTCCATTCTTGCGGGCAGTCATCGAGATCAGCTTCATCGTTTTCTTGTTCTATTCCAATTTGCTGATGGGCGAGTTCACCGCCTCGAACGCCCGCGGCAAGACTCTGGCGTCTGCCTTGATTGACATTTTCACGGTCACGAACTTTGGAATTGCTCTCGTCTCGGCGCTCATCGGCTATTTGGTCTTTGAATATCTGCGCAAGAAGCTTTAGCGTAGATCCGGTCGAGAGCGTCTCAAGCAGCCGGCCGGAGCACGTTGCCTGGTTCTCTCAACCTTGACCTCGTGCCGCGTAGCTTCGTATTCTTCAATGGTTTCCGCATGGCGGATGGTTCTGAACGCCAAGCTGCTAGAGGAGATCCTCCATGAGTACTCAGTCCGAGGCCATAGCTCCAGTTTCCGCCTTTGACGTCCCGCCATTTCTGGTGCGTCGTGCCGCTGTGCTGGGCGCCGGAACGATGGGGTCCCGTATTGCCGCTCACCTGGCCAATGCTGGAATCCCGACCCTGCTTCTGGACCTTGTTCCGAAGGACAAAGAGGCTGAGCCCTTGGCCAAGGCGGCGCTTGGCATCCTGGCCAAGACCAAGCCCGCAGCTTTTTATGAGCCGACACTGGCCGCGCTGATCACTTCCGGCAACTTCGAGGACGATTTGCCGAAGCTGGCCAATTGCGATTGGGTGGTCGAGGCGGTGGCAGAAAACCTGGCCATCAAGAAAGACCTGCTGGCTCGCGTCGTGCCTCATTTGGCGCCTCATGCTCTGCTCACCACCAACACTTCCGGCTTACCGGTAAAGCAGATCGCAGCGGGTCTGGATGCGCATCGTGATCGCTTTTTCGGGACTCATTTCTTTAATCCGCCGCGCTACATGCGGCTGCTGGAAGTCATTCCAGCCGCTGAAACCGACCCGGCGGTCGTAGCCTCCTTTACCGCCTTCGCCGACCGCAACCTCGGCAAGCAAGTGGTCATCGCCAACGACACCCCCAACTTCATTGCTAACCGCATAGGCATCTCAGTGATGTTCACGGCGGCCTCGCTGATGCTGGAGCAGGGGCTGACGATCGAAGAGGTGGACGCGCTGACCGGCCAGGCGATCGGCTGGCCCCGCACCGGGACATTCCGTCTGGTGGATTTGGTGGGCCTCGACATTCCAGCTCATGTGGCCGCCAACTTTCCTCAAGGCGTGACGCAAGGCGGTTTTTCTCGCGTCCTGGATGAGATGGTCAAGCGCGGTTGGCTGGGCGACAAGACCGGCCAGGGTTTTTACAAGAAGGTCCGCGGTGAGGACGGCAAAGATATTCGCATGGTGCTCGATCTCAAAACTTACGAGTACCATCCCGCCGTCAAGCCTGCCCTGCCAGCTCTGGAAGTCGCCAAAAACACTGCAGCGCTGACAGAGCGGTTGCGCATGCTGCTTGAAAACCATCCTACAAGGGACAAGGCTTCGGCTTTCCTATGGCCGTTTCTCGCAGCGCTATGGAACTTTGCCGCCGACTGTATTGGAGAAGCGGCTGGCGACGCAGCATCCATCGATCAAGCCATGCGCGCCGGTTTTAACTGGGAACTGGGTCCTTTCGAGATGTGGGATGTGGTCGGGGTTGCCACGACAGTCAGCCGCATGAGGGGCCTTGGCCTGCCGGTAAGCGCGAAAGTCGAGGCGCTGCTGGTCGCAGGGCAAACGTCCTGGTATGCCCGCGACGGCGAAAGGGGCGCGCAACTCTGCTTTCAGCCGGAGAAGAAGCGGCTGGAGCCGGTTGCCTCATTTCCTGGCCACGCCAGCATTGCCGATTTCCGACGCACTCATGGGGTAGTTCGGCTCAACGCGGGTGCCTCTCTGGTCAATCTGGGCGACGGCATCGGTTGCATCGAACTACACTCGCTCAAGAACGCTATCGGCGGCGACGTGCTGGCGCTGGTGGCAGCGGTGCTCAATCCCGACTCTGACGCGGTGCGCGACTTTGCCGGCTTTGTGATTTCGAGCGACCGGGAAAACTTTTCGGTGGGCGCCAACCTGATGCAACTGCTGCTTGCCGCGCAAGAGGGCGAATGGGAGGAGTTGGCAGCGGTCATCAATGGCTTCCAGCAGATGACCTTGGCCATCAAGTACTGCCCGCGGCCGGTGGTCGCGGCACCCTTTGGCCTGACATTTGGTGGTGGTGCGGAGATCTGTCTGCACGCCATCCGCCGCCAAGCCCACGCGGAAACCTATATTGGATTGGTCGAAGCGGCTGTCGGTTTGATCCCCGCCGGCGGCGGAACAAAGGAGATGCTGCTGAGGGCTATTGACGCGGCCTCGCCATTGGTTCTGACGGTCCCGCCCGATCCGCGCGAGCCTTTGTCGCGCTTTGCCCAATCAGCCGAACTGGCTACGGCGCTGCGGCGATCGTTCGAGATCATTGCTCTCGCCAAGGTTTCCACTTCGGCCGCCGAGGCTCGTTCGCTGGGTTTGCTTGCCCCCGCTGACCGCATCACCCTCAACCGCGAGCGGCTGTTGCTGGACGCCAAAACACTGGCTGCAGCCTTGGCCGACTTTGGCTACGCCCCTCCCCCGCCGCGCACACAGATTCCCGCGCCAGGCGCCTCAGCATTGGCGACCCTGGAGACTGGCGTCTATCTGATGGGCGAGGCCGGCTACGTCTCCGAGCACGACCAGAAGGTCGCCCGTTGGGCCGCGTACATAATGGCCGGCGGCCGAGTGACGGCCGGAACCTTGGTCAGCGAACAGTACATCCTGGACCTGGAGCGCGAGGCGTTTCTTTCCCTTTGCGGCGAGAAAAAGACGCAGGAACGCATTGCCTTCACCCTCAAAACAGGCAAGCCGCTGCGGAACTAATTTTGACATACGTACGTATGTATGGGATGATGATTTGGTGAGGTAGATCGTCATGTACCATGATCCGAAGACAGTTTTGTCGCCAAAAGAGAGAGTCAAGTCTGTCGAGGTGATTTTTGACGCGGGACCAGTTGACTTCAGTTGGTCGGTCGCGCGCCTGAAATGGGATGATTCAAACGTTATTGGTATTCGTTGGAATGGAGACAGTAACAGCACCAAAGGACTGCCCCAAGCCCGTGGAAACCCAACATGGTTTGTTATTCCAGATGAGCTCAAGGGTGCCGTTTTGAATGCCGCTCAAGAATTAAGCCGGGCAAAGCAGAATGATTTGGCAGAAGGGTACCGGTTAATGGCGGCTGATCGGGAGCGAGAGGCCGAAGCCGACGAATGGACGGAGGCGCTGATTGGCGACGTCGATTGAGCGGGGCGAGGTATATTGGGTGAATTTTGAGCCCAGCCAGGGCGGAGAGATCAAGAAGACCCGCCCGGCTATCGTATTGTCGAACAACGCCGCAAATGCCTTCTTGAACAGAGTCCAGGTCATACCGATTACCTCGAATACGGAGCGCCTTTATCCCGGAGAGGCGTATGTAAAACTCAACGCTGAGAAGCGGAAAGCAATGGCCGATCAACTGACAACGATCAGTAAGCAAAGACTGGGTACCAAGATTGGGTTCCTCAGCAACGATGATCTTGGCAAGGTAGAAGTTGCGGTTCTGCTTCAACTGGGAATTGATCGCTCCTGAGAGTTTTCATGGTCCGCACCGGAGTGAGAAAGATCGGAATGTTCCTTGGTGCGCTTCTCTGCGCGTGCACTCTACTCCCGGCCCAACAGCAGGAACAGGTCCTCGCGCAACTGAACGAATCCGGCCATATCATGGTCGACGGCCGCTCGACACCGTATCTTATCCGCCGCCTGCCGGTCAGTTCTTTTCCCGGCCTGCCCGAAGAGTTCGTCAGCCTGCTCAATCGCCGCGGCTGCCTGATTCCGCAGACCTACGAGGCGCATCACCCGGAGAACGTCGTCCACGCCAGCTTGGAGCGCGCCGGTTCCTCCGATTGGGCTGTTCTTTGTTCGGCTGACGGAATGGTCTCGCTGCTCGTCTTCTTTCAGCACGCTCCGACGAGCGTGCTTGTGCTGACCGCTGCGCCTGAAACCGAGCGGCTGCAAGCCCACGACCCAAGCGGAGTTCTCGGTTTCAATTGGGGCATCGATCCCGCCTCACCCGAACAGATTCGCCAGGCCCAGATCGGCATGAAATATCGCCCGGCGCGGCTGGACCACGATGCCCTGGCCGATTCGATCGTTGAAGGTCGCACGGTTTACCATTTCTATGCGAAGAGTTCCTGGACCGTGCTGGAAATGCCGGATTACTAAACCGGCTCCGAATTAAGACTGAACGGTGTGCTCATTCGTTGCGTTTTGCTTTGGTGGCTAGAGTGGGAGTCGCCGCCCACAAAATCGTAGTCGCGGTAGGGATACGGATTTCTCCATACCCCCCCGCACGGATCCGGACGAGCGGATTTCCCGCATCCGGCTCTTACCTCAGGTAATGACGCCCATGCGGCGTAGAGGAAAAGGATGATACACGCGCACAGGAGGAAGCCAGCGGTCGATCA
>Ga0187847_10001936_pt1 | contig 17488 bp, 12 predicted proteins | sample June2016WEW_4_10_FD_132458 | JGI IMG/M metagenome (GOLD analysis project Ga0187847, IMG submission 132458) | Peatland microbial communities from SPRUCE experiment site at the Marcell Experimental Forest, Minnesota, USA - June2016WEW_4_10 | ecosystem: Environmental > Terrestrial > Soil >...
AGAACATGTTTCCCGATCGCCCCGCCGTCGGCTCGACCATTCTGCTCAATGGCCTCAGCTTCGACGTGATCGGCGTGGTAAGCAAAGTCGGCCAGGACGGCAATAACGGCACCAACGCCCGCATCTTCATTCCAATACAAACCATGCGCAACCTGTTCCGCATAAAAGATCAGAACAGCGAAGACGCCATCTCTTTTCTGAACTATCGTCCGCTGACGCCGGATGGCGACCTCGAGGCAAAACGCGAAGTCCATGAAATCCTCGCGCGCCGTCACGGCTTCGACCCCAAACTGGAAGACGCCTTCGAAGACTGGGACACCATCGAAGACAATAAACGCGTCGGCAAGATCTTTAGCGGCATGGATTATTTCCTGGGTGTAGTTGGTGTAGTCACACTCGGCCTGGGAGCCATCGGCATCATCAACATCATGCTCGTCTCGGTGAGCGAACGAACCCGCGAGATCGGCGTGATGAAAGCCGTCGGCGCCACACGGCGCGCTATTCTCGCGCAGTTCTTCTGGGAGGGCCTCTTGCTCACCGGCATTAGCGGTCTCATCGGTGTTTTGGTTTCGGAGGCGTTTATGGCAGTGCTCCAAGCCTTGTTCAGCGACAAAATTCCAGGCTTCGATCCGCCGCGCATTGTGCCATGGTCGGTAGCTCTCGCCGTCGGATCTCTCACCCTCTGCGGCGTCGCGGCCGGGCTTTACCCGGCAAGCAAGGCCGCGCAACTCGACCCCATCGAAGCCCTGCGCCGCGAGTGAAATAGCAGGAATTAGGGAATAGGGAGTAGCAAACAGAGATCAAACAGCAGAGAAAAGGAACTCCGGGCCATGGTATCAATGAAAATCGTGCCGAAAGTCCGCTCCGTAGGCGCAGCGTTTGTCAGCCCCGCGCTTCAGCGTGGGGAAAAAGGTATGCGCCAGTGCGCTGCGGAGTCCCGTAGGGACGGCGCAGGATGTCTCGTTTGCGAGTTTCCGTCGCTCCTCAACGCGCAGCATTTTTAGCCACCGTCGCAGAAGAGAGGTTCCGCCAATGTTGAAAGACATTCTCGCCCAAGCCTGGGAGGCAATGCTCTTCAACCGCCGCCGCACCGCCATCACCATGATCGGCATGGCCTGGGGCATTGCCACTGTCGTGCTCCTGCTCGCCTACGGCGCCGGCTTCTCCAACGCCCTTGAGACCATCTTCGCCGAGTGGGGCACCAATACCATTGGCTTCTTCCCCGGCCGCACCACCCAGCAGGCCGGCGGTGACAAAGCCGGCGTCCAGGTCCGTCTGACCCTCGACGATGTCGAGCGCGTCAGTGCAGTCATCCCCGAAATCACGCACATCACACCCACCGAGGATCAGGACGCCACCGTGCAGAACGATCTGCACACCTATACCTGGACCGTCCTCGGTTCCCGCCCCCCCTACGCCGACATCCTCAAGCTGACTCCCGACCAGGGGCGCTTCTTCAACGGCGCCGAGGATCAGCAGCGCTCCCACGTCTGCGTCCTCGGCTCCGAGGCCAAGACCAAGCTCTTCTCAGGCGGTTGGGCCGTCGGCGAAAGCATTCGCATCAACGGCGTCCGCTTCACCGTAGTCGGCACCGTCGAGCCCAAAATGCAGGAGAGCAACGACAACACCAATCTCACCATTTACATTCCCTTCAACACCATGAGCGATCTAAAAGACACCACTTATCTCGACGGGGTCTGGATCGGCTATCACGGCGATTACCAAAAAATTGAAAAGACCATCCGCGATACGCTTGCTGCCGCGCATCACTTTCGGCCCACTGACCACGATGCCGTGCATATCTTCAATCTCCGCACCCGGCTACATCAGTTCGAGATTCTTTCCATAGCGCTCCAGGCTCTCCTCTCGCTCCTCGGCGCGTTCACGCTGGGCATTGCCGGCGTCGGCCTGATGAATATCATGCTGGTCAGCGTGCAGCAGCGCACCCGCGAGATCGGCGTTGAGAAAGCACTCGGCGCACAGCGCCGGCACATAATTATCCAATTCATGGCTGAAGCTCTCGCCATCACGGGAGTGGGCGGCATAGCCGGCATTGCTCTCGCGTATCTAATCTCCGCCATGGTCGGCCGCATCACTTTTTACAGCGCCATCGCCAAGCACGCCGAAGCCGCCGACATCCGCCTCCTGATCTCTCCCTCCTCCGTGATCGTCGCCACCGCAATCCTCATCGTCACCGGCCTAGTAAGCGGCATGATTCCCGCCATCCGAGCCGCAAACCTCGACCCCATCGAAGCGTTGCGCTACGAGTAAGGCGTTCGGAGAAGATCAGTTGTCAGTGGTCAGCTATCAGCTATCAGCTCAAGAAATAACCGCGAAAAGCTTAGCTGGCTGTGGAGCACAGTTTCACAGTTTCTGTATGGATGCGGGGATTTGGCTGTAAGTTACTTATCATTAATTAGTTACAGTCTTCGCAGTTTCACAGTCGGTTTTTTGGCGTTTTGTATAGGGGTGGGTAAGGCAGGGAACAAGGGGACGAGAAAGCCGGGAGTAGGGGGAGGGGCGGGTGTGTAGGGGAGGGGGTGGGGGTGGGGTGAGGAAGGTGGTAATGAATACGAAGGCTAACCCAATCTCGGAAGGCAATGACAGGGTGCAGAACCGATCTCTTGCACCTTGTCATGTGACCAACGTAACGTTACTTTGGGAATGTTTACAGGTGGTAGGAACAGGGGCAAGGATAAGGAGACGGATCGTAATGCATCGCGTTACAATCTGTTGCATTTTTCAAGCTGGACGTTGGAGGGAATCGAACCCGCGGACCTCAGTTTTGCGGACTTGGACCGGACCAACCCACGCCCATTAGCTAAGGAAATCCGGCCACAGTTTGCGCTGTGACCGGTTTGGTTGAGGTTGTAGTGGATCGTCCGAACACCGAGTCTGGCCCTTTGGATTGAGCCCCCGAGGGCCTGCTCTTTTTGAAGTCCCCTGATAACCGCTGTCGGACTTTCCTCGGCTCAGGTTGTGCCTCTTCTCACAAGACCCTCACGAAAAGACATACGAAAAGTCTAACATGATGCCAGATTTTCGTGGGCGGGATAGTTGGTGCATTAATTGCACTTTGCCTTTTGAATGCGTTTCCCTGATTTCGTTTTGCTGATAATTTTGTAGTTTTATGAAAAAATGGAAGCGTAAGTTATGAGCAGTGCCCAATAGCGTGCTTCTTCCGGTGTATGTAGTAGTTTACTATTCCGTGTGCAAGTGTATGCACATTGGAGGCGGTATAGTGTTGGAGACTGTTGAAAATATGGTGCATTGGTTTGGATAGTTAATTGCACTGTTACGGCGTAAGCGCCAAGAGGGTTTCTCCGTTGGTTCTCCTGTTCTTAGGGGTTATTGAGACGGAGCGATTTGTCGATAAGAATCGTCAGACAGTATTGAGGCGAGCGTTGCGCGTTGGCACAAAGCGAGCCCCGCCAACCAAACATTTTGAAAGTGAGCGACCGCCATGCCGTCAGCCACTAAGACGCCGCATATGGAAGATCAAATCGACACAATCCCTTATTCGCAAGCCCTCGAAGAGGCAATTGAAACAGTTCACAATTGCCCTTGCTGTGGCGCGCCGAACATCATGGTGCCAGGCCTAATATGCAAGCATTGCGAAAAGGAAATCGATGTTAAAGCTTTTGTATATGAGCGGCGCGGGGTGTTTTATGCAGAATGCGTGACATTGAACTTAATGTCTCGCGGAAACACCCAAGAGGAGGCTATTCGGCGTCTTCAAGTCGCGATGTTCACATACGTAGGCGCGGTGGTTTCGGGTGGGAAGTCCTCTGCTGGATTGATCCCAAGACGTGCGCCAATTGCGTCGTGGGCGAGGTATTTCTGGCATGTCTTAATGGCTCGCGTCTCCTACTTGTTTGGTATTAAATATCATCTGGCAACCGCGGTATTTTCCACTGCCCTGAACGAAGAGAAATGGATAGTTCACTGTTGATGAACGTGAAGACTCAGTATGGGCAAGAGAAAATATCCACCCCTGAAGCAGTCCGAGATGGTCGCCATCTTCCTCGGACTGGGATTCCGTTTGGTCCGAGTAGGTAAACACCCCTGTTATGAACGAGACGCTGACGCGGTCCGCAAACGGAAGATTGTGCCGGTCGATGACTATGACGAATTCGAAGAAAATCTTATTAAAAGCCTAATTTCGCAGAGCGGTTTTACGCGCGAAGAATTCTACGGAGCTACCAAGGCTTCAGCTAAGAAAATAAATATCCAAGAACTCTTTACCCCTTGCGGGAAGTGCGGCAAAGGGCTCGGTCAAACCCTGTCGTGTGAACTCTGCCTACGATTCTTAAAGGTTGTTAGTTCAAACTGAGCCACTACCCATTTGCAGCAATTCTAGAGGCGATTAACGAGTATGGGGCATGATGCTCCCATGAAGACTCTGGCATCATTGACTAGACCGAGTTCGGGAGTTTTTTCCGAGGCCCTGTCAAAGGTCGTTTCCATTCCTCGCGCTGAAATGCAGAAACATATGAAGATCTTTCCAGAAGTGCCCGTTTCGCGGGCGGGTGGCCTCGGTCTCGACACCCCAAAAACCACCCCGAGGGTGCCCGCCGTCTCTCGCATTTGGGGACCGGGGAGACTGCCGACCTTAATTGACAGGAGGGGCCCCGCAGTCTAGCAGGATTGGTCCTGGAAAACGCCGATTCCACCCTCAATCCCCAAACCAACGCCGCGCCCCACTGACTCGCTAACCAGGACGAGCTAGAAGCTAGCGGTAGCCCTTGCGACCCCCTCCCGTCCCACTTTCCCCGCAACCCGCTGAAAACACGCCGCAAAATCCGCCCGCCGATTTGCCTAGAATTATCCCCATCCGGCGCATAATGAAACCAGAGATCAGAGATCAGGGGCCACTCCCTAGTCCCTCAGTCCCTTAGTCCCTGTCCTTGCTGCCTAGTTACTACTTTCGAACCCCACCCCCCTCCCCCCATCCTCTACCTACCCCCCCCTCCCCCCACCCCCGGTACGAACCGGGAGTCAGGAGCGGAAGCCGGTCTCCGGGTCCCTGATTCCTGAAACCTGTAACCTGACACCCGGTGTTTCGCCTCCAAAAAACGGGCTGTGAAACTGTGAGGCTAAGCTTTCCAAATAAAGTCAACAACTTACATAAGAAAATCTCACAGTTTCACAGTTTCTGTGTTTCCGTGAAACAGGGAAACAAACTCACCCTCTGTCGTGGCGAGTTTGTTTCCCCGAGACACGGCCCGCATGCTTACTTGGTTGCAGTAGTAACGAGGAGCTGGGCATCGATTGGCTTGATGGTCAATATCTTATGAGCGGCCTCGCTTGCCTCGTAGGTCGCGGCAAAGCCGGTGATGCCGGTGGCTTGCACATCGAAAAGGCAACCAGCGTGCAGTGTTGCATTGGAAATCGACTTGCAGGCTTCTTCGGCAACCGCCGCGGTCGTCGGTTTGACGACTGGTTGATTCGGAATGGTGCATGTCTTGGCGTTCTCAACCGGCCACTTCGTGTTTGTGAAGGTGGAGGTCGATGTGCCCGGAGCATAGTCGAAGAGGGTGTTCTTGCTGGTCACGCGCCATGCATTGCCGAATGTGTTGTAGAGAGTCACGTAGCGCTCATGCAATGTAGCAGGCATGGCGCCCAGCGACGCTCCAGTGGGCAGAGCCGGCAGCCAGCTTCCCTTGGGAACGGCGCCCGCTATTCCGCCTTCCGCAACTCCACCGCCATCGCCCAGAAGCCCCGTATCTTCGAACTGGACATTGAGCAGACTCATGGAGTCGTAGCCTCCTGAAGGAATTGCGGTCATGATCTTGCCGTCAGGTAAATCCACTTCGATGCCGCCTCCGGCAGCGGAGTTCTTCACCAGCGCACCACCGCCCAGATTCACGCCTGCCGCTCCGAGCGTCGTGACTTTTCCATCGATGCGGAGATCGAATGGGCCCTTGCCGTAGGTGGAGCTGAAGCTGGGCTCATAGGTAACGCGGTGCGATCCAACTCGCGCGGCGACCGCAGTATTCATCGCCAAACAACTGACGAGCCCATCGTTGTTCAAATTGCCGGGGTCATAGTTGCCGGGCGCCACAGTCGGAAGCGCCGTTTGACGCGTCTCGATCTCTGTTCCATCCGGATCGAGCAGAGCGATAAACTCGCCCGCCGCCTGGAAGTTGTAGTAGACATCGTTGACGGTGGTGATATGCGGCTCGCCGGTAATGCTCGATGCGCCGCAACTGGCAGTGTGAGTGTGCGCTGTATCGAATACTTGCATGAACTCGATGGAAGGGTCGCTCCCGCCGTACGGGCAGCAAACGGGCGAACTTGCTGACGGCACAAAGTTGAGATTGTTCGTTTCGCCTGTCGTACCACCGTTGAATACACACTGTGGCGCACTCGTCGAACCATCGGTCACCTCAACCCTTGCAATGAGGGAAGTACCATCGTTAAATACGGCTTGCGAAAGGCCGGCATTTCCCAGCACATTGAATTCAGCCTGACTCCAGACGCTGGCTATGTCCGTAAGGCTGTCTGAGACCGTTTGATCGAAAGCCTCGGTGCCGAATGTCACCTTGGCTTCATCGTTTCCACCGGCCGTTGCCGAGCCCGACAATTTCAGGTCTGCAAGATCGGTAATTGGTAACTGGCCCATATAGACCGTGGCTGCCGGCGTATTCTGCACACAATCGTCACCAGCCCCCCCGAGTTGATCCTGACCATTGTCGGTGAAGCCGCTCGGGCAGATGTTGGACCCGTTATCTACGCCGTAGTTCAGCAACCAATATTCGATAAAGACCTGTGTCTGGTTTGTTAAAGGACAGCTGGTTATAGTGCAGCTTGCGAGGGATACCGGCGTATTCGTCGCCATTACAAATTGCACCCAGGGCACGCAGTTGGTGAAACTACCGCAAGCGGCGGAGTAATTGTCATTGGTGTTCAGCTGCAACGAATATTCATTTGAGCCAGGGTCGATTCCACCGGAGTCTGTTTCTGTTGAGACATTCGCAATAGGGAAACTGCCGGTAACAGTACTGAAGAAATGCCCCGAGGGGGCCTGAACAACAATGTCACTGTTGGGCGGGATAAGACCAGGGCCAAACACTTCCCCGTGGCCGCCCTTCTCGTTGTTGCGGTTCCGAGGCAGAGCCGACCGCCATCCGTTCGGGGGAGCGCATTGAACTTCCTGCCATTGGGTACTGGGATACGAGGCATGGAAGCATCCTTCCTTGGGTGCGGGCGTGTGATGCATTGTCTTTGCCCATGCCTGGCGAAGCGCTTCTAACTCCGCGGTTGGACGTACGGCTATTACCGAGCTGTTTATAGATTGAGCAGGCGCCGCTTGTTCTGGCGTGAGTGCTTTGAGCTGGGGTGACTCGCTGACTTTGTCTTGTGATCGAGCGTATTGTGCTCCGGCCATCGAACACATGAATAGTGCTATCAGGCAAGCCGGAGCAGCCGATTTGCGCGGTCTTTGGTTCAGTTTCATAAACGTCTCCTCGACTGAAGATATGGTGAAGCAGCAACATATGCTGCGCTTGAAATTTATGTGCAGAGAGCGATCTCTGAATCGCGAACGCACCAACGAATAACTGAAGGTAACTTCCGTAAGAAAGCAGCCGACAACGCGGGCTTCGCCGGTTATCCGCTCTGAAGGCCCTTCGTAAACAATCAAGCCCCACTTCCGCGTTTCCGGCCGTAAAACAAAGCCTGGAGTCGAACGGGAAAGGGCGCTTAACTCATTTTTTGATCATTGGCGCCGCTGTTGTAGTGGAAATTCTGAGGGGATGCAACAGTCGCTGCGCCACGGGTCTGTACGTTACGAACACAATGGACCAACTGGGGAATCTGAGATATCTGCTATCTCGGTCGTACTCTTTTCCGATGTCAGAATGAATCTCAGTTGAATAGTGTCTAAATCTTCGCGAGCGTTTCACAAAACTTATTGAAAAGCTCAAGCTGTAGCCGATGTAAACAGGACAAACGCCGGGTACCGCGCGAAGGTGCACGCACCCCGCATTCCTTTCACTTTTATTTTCCGTTTCAACGCCGGAGCACCTGAAGTGCATCTGAACCACCGGGAACGACAGACGCTTACTCTTGCTGCGCCGTTCCGCTTTCATCAGGTTGGTCAGGATGCTTTTGATGCGGGTCCTCTTGCACGACGATTTCAAAAACTGACCCACGACGCGAGAGGATTATGCGTTGACATGCCAACCGCTCTCGTATTTAATGTGATGAGGCTCACAAGCGGCTTCCCTTATTCTTGTCAGCGCTGATCCTCCCCACCGCGAGTGCGTAGCAAACCAGACTATATGTGAAAGGGGTCTTGCCTTGAGGCGAGTCATCTTTTTGTGCGTGGCTATGTCCGCGCTGATCGGCGCGAGCCCATTCGCCAGCGCCACATCGTTTACCTATACCGGAAGTATTCAGACGTTCCACGTGACCGCCACGGGCGTGTATCTGCTTAGCGCGGCAGGCGCGCAAGGCGGCAAAGGCGACACGTCCGGCGGCGATGGAGCCCTGCTCAGCGGCGATTTCGATCTGACTGCCGGCACGGTTCTCGACATCGTCGTCGGTGGCCAAGGGGGATCCGCTGCCCTCGACGCCGGTGCAGGCGGAGGAGGAACGTTCATCTATATCAACGGGACAGACACCCTGCTTCTGGCGGCTGGCGGAGGCGGAGGCGGAGGGTTTGATACCTCTGGACTCCCGGGCCAGACGACGACGTCCGGCCAGAATGCGGTCCATGGCGGCAATGGAGGTACCGGCGGCAACGGTGGCGCCGGAGGGGGGACGAGTGCAGCCGCTGGCGGAGGTGGCGCTGGCTGGTCCAGTCCAGGATCGTCCGCGACAGGCACTTTCCCAGGTCTCGGTGGCTCCAGCTTGTCCGGCTCATTCGCCGGCGGCGTCAGCGACTTTAACTCAGCTGAGCGCGGCGGCTACGGTGGCGGAGGTGGAGGAGGCACAGGTGGAGGAGGAGGCGGCGGCTACTCCGGCGGCGGCGGTGGAGACGGCAACGTCAACAGCCTCTCGAGCTACGCCGGCGGTGGCGGCGGCGGGTCGTATCTTGCCCCTGGGTTCTTCAATGTCAAAGAGACCGCTGGCGAAAATGCCGGTAACGGAGTCGCGTCGGTCGCGAGAGACCTAAGCCCCGCCCCCGAACCAGCCTCGCTGAGCCTGCTAGCCCTTGGGCTGCTGGCGATGCTCGTATGGCGCAGCCGCGCGGCTCGAGCCGCCTAGCACTGCAGTTGCAGATAGGTTTTTGCGGAGGGAGCAGGGGCCTTTAGGCCCGGACTTTTGTCCTTTCGCGGCATCCCAGCGAAGTACAACTGTTCCGTCCCAAAAGTTCGCAGCATAAATGACCTGTCATCCTGAGCAATCAAAAACCGGATGTCATCCTGAGCAACGCTTGGCCCGAATCCGGGCCAAGTAGAGTCGAAGGACCTGCATTTTGGGGCTCCGATTTATAGTACGAATTTCTGGATCACCACACTGGAACCTGTTTCATAACTCCGTTTTGAAAGGGCACGGCTTCAGCCGTGCCGCAACCCGCCCACCCATCTTTCGAGAAATCAAGTCCGCGGCGAAGCCGCGCGCCGAATCGCAAACGCCCTCGCATTCGCTCACTTCCCGGAGCCTTGACCCGAGCAAAGATCACCACAAGCCGACATTTGGGGAGTACTATTTTCCCGACGAAAGATTTCGCGCTTCCCGACTCTCAAGCACGAGCCGAGTGCACCTCAGTGGGTTGTGGATTTTACTGGTTTTCAGATGCGGACCACCCGCCGAAGAGCAAATGAGATACTTCACGAGCGAGTGAATTATGGCGAAAAAAAAGGCCTCTGAACTAACGGGGAAGCAAAGATGTTTGGTTGCCGAAATTAAGGATATCGCTGAGCTCTGCGTCCTCGATTACGAAAACATTCGCGGCTATCCTCCCGAAGATCGGACTGTTCGGCTCGAGCTAATGATTCGCCAATTCGTGCTCAGTAAGGTCGTGTGGGAATACACCTACGTCGATGAGATGTTGGGTTCAGTGATTTGTCACTTTTTCTTTGGCACGAAGAGAGATTTCCCCAAGCTCTGGCGAACCAAGAAATTCCGAACGTTCAACCACTACATTCTTGAGATCCTGAGCCTCAGTGAAAAGCTGAGGCTGGTCAAAAGCATCCAGACACTGCCGAAATCCATCGCTGCTGACATTGAAACACTCAACGCCTTGCGTAACGGTTTGGCTCATGCCTATTTTCCCGAAAACCTGCGTTCCTACAAGCCGATCTACAAAGGCATGGACATCTACTCTCGCGAGGGTCTCCAACGCTTCATCGAGGATATGCGAAAGGTGACACGGTATTTTTGGGATGTGAATTTTAAGCAAATTGCATTTCCTCTCACGGCTGCAGAATTGGCGGCTGCTCTGGCCGAGAGGGATCAACCGCAAGCAAAGGATGAACCGAATGCCCGCGAACAACCCTGAATGGATAAAGATTCTCATATCGGCTGTTGTTGGCATGTTCACCGGCCTAATAGCTGACCCGATTCGATCTCTGATACAGAACCGCATTGAGGCAAGGAAACTCAAGAACGCAGTCATATGGGACATCGGGAACCTCTCCACAAGTGCCATGAGCGTCCATGATGGGAAGCTCGAAGCGTGGAAGTTCTGGCTTGGTGTAGAGCTACCGGGATTCGACTACTACTGGGGTAAAAATCGCGAACTGTTTTACATCAACGCCAAACTGGTTCTGCTGAGAGTCCAGTGTCAGGTAATCCTTCGGCTGCGTGACCTTGTGAAGAACAAACAGAAGACCCCCGATGGAGCGATGGAGCAGCTTTGGGAAACTCTCGCCGCCGTGAAAATCATCCACGAGATGTCTTGGCGCGAACGGCGGCGTCTTGCGCGGTCCGTCGGGACGAAGCCGGGTGCCACGGTCACAGGCAGCGAAGCTGCGCATTAGAGTGCCCGCTCAGACCCACATTAGGCGGGAAGCCCAATGCCTCGCGGTCGGGGAGCCGGGGAGACACTGAGCGCACAGCCGACACTATATCACTCCCTGAAAAACGCCGTAGCCGACACCGACCTCCCGCCCGATCCGCACCCGAAAAGACCACCCGCCGCCCCGCAAGCCCACCAAGCCGATTTTCCCCGCAACCCGCTGAAAACACTCCGCAAAATTCGCCCGCCGATTTGCATAGAATTATCCCCATTCGGAGCACAATGAAACCAGAGATAAGGGACCAGAGCGAGTGCAAGTGGGAGCGTGAGTGGTCAATGGTCGGCGGTCGGTGTCCACTCACACTTCACACTGTCCACTGGCGGCTCCGCCGCTTATTCCCTGCCTCCTAGTTACCACTTTCTAACCCCACCCCCTCCCCCCCATCTCCTCCCCCGCCTACCCACCCCCTATACCCCCAGGATCCTGAAACCTGAAAACCTGAAACCCGCCCCCCATATAAATCGCAAAAAAAACGAACTGTGAAACTGTGAAGCCTATAAATCACAGAAAAATAAACAGCTTAAGCGCAAAAACGTCAAGGCCCACAGTTTCTGTGAAACTGTGACGCAACTTTGCTTTGATTTTCGGGCAGAGGTTTTGGCTTTGACTGACAGCTCAGAGCTGGCCTTTTACGGCCCAAGATACAGGCTCACTCCAGGCGGAGCGAAGCTGAGCTGGCCGTTTCTCGGATCGTAGGAGAGATCGAGGGCGTCGGATTTGCGGCCGTTCATGAGCACGGCAATGAGCAAGTTGTTGCCGTAGCGCGCGGCGAGGGCAACTTTGTGGCTACGGATTGCGCCGTATTCGTTGTCGGGGCTGGTGGAGCTCCAATCGCCTTGAAAGCGCGCGTAGGTGTAGCTGTACTTGGACGGATGCTGCTGCCAGTTCTTGTCGTTGACCCAGATACCGTAAGCGCGGGGCAGATCGTCGGCTTCGACGGCGCCGAGGAACTTGTTGACCGTAATGCGGCCGAAGAGATAGCGGTTCCAGTTCCACGGCCAGTCCACGGGGCGGCTGGCGACGAGCCACCAAGTAATGAAAAGCAGCACGATGGCGCCGGCGGCGCACTCGAGAATCAGGGTGCGACGTCGTTCGCGCCGAACATCGAACTGAGGAGCATCGAGCAGGGTCATGGGAGTCGTTCCTCGCTATCAAGAATACAGCGGACAGTTCGTAGTTCACAGCTTGCAGCGGGCAGAGAGCGATTCCCCAGGACGAGCTTCGCTGGCTTGATTGATTAGACACCGCCAATGAGGCCGGTGTTCCCTCAGTCCTGTAATCCCGCAGTCCCGCTCTCTTGCTCCGTAGTTATTCCTCACGCTCTCTCGGTTTGATGCCGATAAAAGAGAAGCACAGGTAAAACTGTTCGCAATCGCGAGGCGTTCCGGACTGGTTCTTGACACCTCGAACGGAGAAACAGCATGTCTTTGATCTGGACCCAGAATATGAGCGTCAGGATCGAGCAATTCGACGACGATCATAAAAAGCTAATACGGTACGTCAACGAATTGCAGAGCCAGATTCAGGACGCGAAGGCCACAGGAACCATCGATCCGGTGGAGATTGAGGTGATCTTTCACCGCATGGAGAATTACGCCAAATTCCATTTTTCTTCAGAAGAGAAGGCCATGGAGAAAACCGGCTTCCCTGGATTGGAAGAACACCGGGCCGACCATCGGAATTTCATCGCCACCGTCGCGAAGATGTCAGAGCGATTCCTGGGTAGCAACGACCTGAAGCATGCCGACGAGATCATGCAGTTCCTCCACGCCTGGATTACCGATCATGTGTACCGGGTCGACGGGAAATATGTCGATCATCTGCACAAGCACGAATACGACTAGAAGCAGGTTTCATCGCTGGCCTGACCGTCACCCCGAATCCCTCAGAGCTGTTCCCTGCGTCTCTCACTCTTCGCGAGAGTACGAAGTCTTGTCCTTTTCCGCCTTGCGCTCGAGAGCGAGTTCGATGAGGCGCGTGATGAGATCCGTGTAGCCAAGGCCTGACGCCTCCCACAACTTGGGGTACATGCTGATCTGCGTGAAGCCGGGCATGGTGTTTACTTCGTTGACATAGATGCGGCGCTTGCCGGCGGGGTCCATAAGGAAGTCGACGCGGGCGAGGCCGGAAAGATCGCAGGCGCGGAAGGCGGCGACGGCCATGTCGCGGATTTTTTTGGATTCGGCGCGGCTTAATTTGGCAGGGATCACGGGCACGGAGCCTTCGGCGAGATACTTCGCCTCGTAGTCGTAGAACTCCTTGCCGGGAACGATTTCGCCGACGACGCTCGCCTGGGGATCGTCGTTGCCGAGCACGGCGACTTCGAACTCGCGGGCGCGCGCCTTTTTGCCGCCGACACCCTGTTCAACGACGAGCTTGCGATCGAATTTTGCGGCGAGCGTGAGCGCGGGACCGAGTTCCTTGCGGTCGTGTGCCTTGCTGATGCCGACGGACGAGCCAAGGTTCGCCGGCTTCACAAACACTGGATACTTGAGCACGCGCTCGACTTGGGCGATGATCTTGCGCGGATTTTTCTCCCAGTCGGCGCGAAGCAGCGTGACGTGCTTGACGATGGGCAGACCCGCTTCGACGAAGAGGCGCTTCATCACGTCTTTGTCCATGCCGGCAGCCGAGCCCAGCACGCCGGAGCCGACATAAGCGATGCCGGCGAGCTCGAAGAGCCCCTGGATGGTGCCGTCCTCGCCGAAGGTGCCATGCAGCACAGGAAAGACAACATCGAGGGATTTCCCCTGGGTTTGGTTGAGAGCAGTGGACGAGTGAGGCTCCGGCGCGAGCAGCGTGGGAATGCCCTCCTGGAGGAGCTTCGCACCAGGCGTGGATTTGGGGTCACCGGCACGGAGCTGCCGCGCCACCGCGCTCATGTCGCCGTTGAGCAGATGATTTGCGTCGGCCGCGGCCAGCCAGCGGCCCTCCTTGGTGATGCCGATGGGGGTTACGTCGAATTTGCCGCGGTCAATTGCCCCGAGAACCGACGCCGCTGAGAGCAGAGAAACCTCGTGCTCGCCACTGCGTCCGCCAAAAAGAATGCCAACGCGAAGTTTGTTTGTCATGATTTGGTCGATCACCGCACTTCATATCGAGACAGCTATTTCCCAGTGTAAAACCGCGAGCAGCCGTTCTTTTCTTCGCGGCCAGGGCGGTCGGCATCTGTGCCGAGTTGCGGCATCGCGGGCGAGTACAAAGCAATCGTTTGCCCTACTCCGTATGTTGTTGCCATCAAAGGCAATAGCCTGACAGGGACACGTAGCCAAGGGCCGAGAGCCATATCTGCAAAAAGCATTAATTGGACCAAAAAGTGCTATTTTCAAACACTCTTTAGTAATTAAATATATAGGAAGGTGTATTGCCCGGTGTTGTTACCACTCGCTAGACGACTCCGCCCACCGGCACGCAAGCTTGCAAGGGCTGAGGAAATGGGTTGGGTTTTTCCGTAGACGCGGACCTATCACGGCAAGGGGGCAATGATCGAGTTGACGAAGCGTTTTGTTTCCGCGGCTGTCGTTTTTCTCGCAAGCGCCTTGGCTGCCGGTGCGGCGCCGCCGGCGACATTGACCGCGCCCGACAGCATCCATCGCCTGAGCAATGCCGAGGCTGCGAAGGGAATTCCCGTCGTTGTGGAAGCGACGGTGACGTATTTCCGCTCGTATCGCAAATGTATGTTCGTCCAGGACGGCTCGGCGGGTTTTTTTGTGAAGGCCACGACGGACGTCGAACTTGCGCCAGGAGATCGCGTTCTGATCAAGGGCGCGACGCACGAGGGATACCTTCCCTACGTGGTGAGCAGCGATCTCACGCTGCTGGGACATGAAGCAGTGCCCCAGCCGATCCTTGCCAACTATGAGGACCTCATCGGACCACGCGTGGATTCGAAGCTGGTGAGTGTCCGCGGCGTGGTGCGCGCCGCCAACGTGGATGCGCCGTCGGCCGAGCACCGGCAGGGCGCCACGCTGAAAATGCTCACCGATGGCGGGACGGTGGACGTGGAAGTGGACAACTTCAGCGCCGCCAAGTTGGACGATCTGCTGGATGCCGAGGTGACGGTGACGGGCGTAGCGGGCGGCCGGTTCGATGGAAAGATTCAAAAGACCGGCATCGTACTGCATGCATCGAACCTCGACGATGTCGATGTCCTGGAGCGCGCGGAAACGGACCCGTGGTCGCTGCCGGTCACGCCGATGGACGAAATTCAGAATGCATATCGGGTGAGCGACCTCACACATCGCGTGAGAGTGAGCGGGGTGGTGACTTACTACGAACCCGGGTCTACCGTGGTGTTACAGAACGGATCACGCAGCTTGTGGATGACCACGCGCAACTTCCTGCCGTTGCGCATTGGCGACCAGGCCGATGCTACGGGCTTCCCCGCAGCCAACGACGGTTTTCTGGAACTGACGGCAAGCGGGATCCGGGACAGCGGCATTGCTTCGCCGATTGCGCCGGTGCCTGTGACTTGGCAGGAACTGGCTTCGAACCGGCACACCTTCGATCTGGTTTCAATTGAAGGCCGGGTGGCGGCAACGGTGCGGGAGGCCGCGCAGGACGAGTACGTTCTGGTATCGGACGGCTATGAGTTCTCGGCCATCTACCGCCATCCCGAAGGCGCAGGGTTCTCATCGCTGGCTCCGCTGAAGGCGATTTCCGTAGGTACGCGAATTCGCGTAACCGGTATCTGCGCGCCTCTGAACTCGAATTCCTTCGGCCACGATATGCACTTCAACATTCTGCTGCGTTCGCCCGAAGACATTGCAGTACTTTCCGCGCCAGGTTTTCTGAACGCGCACAACGTCGCATTGTTCTTCGCAGGTCTGCTGCTGGTGGCGCTGGTGGTAGGGATGCGCGGGTGGTACCTGGAGTACAAGAACCGGCGCAGCATTGCCTCTCTGGCGTATCTGGAGCAGCGGCGAGCGCGGATACTCGAAGACATCAACCACTCCGAGCCGCTGGCTGGGATTCTGGAGCGGATCACCGAGCTGGTTTCGATGCGGCTGAACGGAGCCGCGTGCTGGTTCCATGTTGCCGAAGGCGCGACCTTGGGCAACCCTCCGGCCGAGCTCTCCGCTGCGTCGTTGCGGACCGTTGAATTTCCCATCGCCTCGCGCACCGGGCCGCCGCTGGGCTCGTTGTTTGCCGCTTTTGACGCGCGCACATGGCCTGGCCCCGAGGAACAGGAGACCCTGGGTGTGGCCGCGGCACTTGCCATGTTGGCTATCGAAACTTCGCGCCTCTACGCCGATCTGGTGCACCGCTCGGAGTTCGACCCGCTGACCGACGTCGAGAATCGCTTCGTTATGGAGAAGAAGCTGATAGCGACGATCGACGCCGCGCGGCAATCGGCCAACATCTTTGGCTTGATTTATATCGATCTCAATCGATTCAAGCGCGTGAACGACGTCTACGGGCACATGGTTGGCGATCTCTATCTGCAGGAAATGGCGCAGCGCATGAAAAAGCAACTGCGTCCCAGGGATACACTGGCGCGGCTGGGCGGAGACGAGTTCGCGGTTCTGGTTCCCGTGGTTCACAACCGCGAAGAGGTCGAAAGGATTGCGTCCCGGCTGGAATCCTGCTTCCACGAGCCCTTTGTGAACGATGGACATGTATTGCACGGCTCGGCCAGCGTAGGCATCGCTCTGTATCCGGAGGACGCGGAGACTGTGGAAACGCTGCTGCACGCCGCCGACGCCTCGATGTACGTCGCCAAGTGCACCCGCCTGGGGAAGAGACGTGCGACAAGCATTTTGGACGAAGACGAGTTTACGGACAACGACCGCTCGTAGACGGTCACGCAGAGCCTCAATCAACGAGGCCCGGCTTTGGGCCGGGCCTCGTTGATTGATTCATTGATTGAAACGTCTGGAAACGTTGTCCGGACGGCCAGTCCTACTCGGCGGCCATCTCTTCGGCTTCGCCTTCCTGGCGCATCAGTTCCAGTTCGCGCTCGGCGGCCTCGATTTCGGCCGTCACTTCCTGCTGCACGCGTGCCGCCGCTTCCTCTAGCTCCGGTGAGAGCTGGACGTTGCGGTAATATTCGAGACCCGTGCCGGCCGGAATCAAGCGCCCGACGATCACATTCTCCTTGAGTCCGCGCAGGTTGTCGATTGCGCCATTGATGCTGGCTTCGGTAAGTACGCGCGTCGTCTCCTGGAAGCTGGCCGCGGAGATGAAGCTGTCGGTCGAGAGCGATGCCTTGGTGATGCCGAGGAGCAGCGGACGCCCGATGGCCGGACGGCCTCCGTTCTGCAGCACCTTCTCGTTCTCCTCGCTGAAGCGGAAGCGATCCACCTGCTGCTCGAGCAGGAAGCTGGTGTCGCCCACTTCGTCGATCCTCACCCAGCGCAGCATTTGACGGACAATCACTTCGATGTGCTTGTCGCTGATAGCCACGCCCTGCAGACGGTAGACTTCCTGAATCTCGTTCACCAGGTAGCCCTGCAATTCTTTTTCGCCCAGAACGGCAAGAATGTCGTGCGGATTCAACGGGCCATCCATCAGCGGAT
>Ga0187847_10001937_pt1 | contig 17485 bp, 11 predicted proteins | sample June2016WEW_4_10_FD_132458 | JGI IMG/M metagenome (GOLD analysis project Ga0187847, IMG submission 132458) | Peatland microbial communities from SPRUCE experiment site at the Marcell Experimental Forest, Minnesota, USA - June2016WEW_4_10 | ecosystem: Environmental > Terrestrial > Soil >...
ATTACAACGGTTACATGCTGACCGGACACAAGAACGTGTTGAAGAAGGTTGTCCCTGGCGGCTGGAACGGTCCGGACGGCTTACAGTTACCGTCGAGCGCTACCAGCGAGTTTGGCACTACGTACACTTACAATTGGTTGAACGGAACCTCCAATGGAAAGCCGCTTGAGTACGTTGACGGCGACTGGATGATGTATCCCGATGGTGCGATTTTGAGCGGCGTTACCACCACCGGATTTACCGGTCTGCTAGGCGGTATTGGCACGTTCGGCGATTGCGCGCGCTGCCATACCTCCGGCTGGAGACCCGACGCGGTTGGTCCCGAGCCAACCATTTACAATGCGGCTACTAACACCTTCACTAAGATCACTGATGCAAATTTCCCACGCGGGAACGTAGACGGTTACGTAGCTCCTGGTGGTACGGTTCCCACTTCCTCGTGGTATCTGACCGGCGTTCAGTGCGAACGCTGCCATGATCACTCCAGCAACGATGGCACGTCGTGCAACGGCACAGCCACTGTCGCAAAAGCGACCGTACCATGGCCGATGTACGGTGGCCAGACCGAAACAGCTTGTGACATGTGGCTGCCCGCAGGGGCTACCACGGGTGGAGTCAACGGGCAAGGCTGGCAGTTCAGCGGTATGCGTCAGCCTGTGAACACGTCGGCGACCGAGCTTTGCATCGAATGTCACCGTGGGGAAGATGCTGTTACGCCTGCTTCCGGCTTGCCGGGCGGCAAGGGCGCTATCAACATTTCCCAGGGGTTTAGCTTGGGCAGCGCACACAACCAGGGCCAGACGTTCTTGAACAGCCCGCACGCTCAGTACGTTGGAACCTTGACCCAGAACGCGCAGGATTCTCCTGACCTGTCTGTGGTCTTCAACGGTACCTACGGCGCTTACTTCCCAGACTGGGGCGAAGGTCTGGGCAACGCTCCGAACAACAACAACGCTGGTTGCACCGGATGTCACAATCCGCACTACAGCGCTACTCCTGCTGCCATGCTTCAGGGCTCCAGGCCGCTGAGCAGAGAGTGCACCGACTGCCATGCCAACACCAACAACTTGATGGCGTCGACCATGAAACACCCGACCGGCGTAGGCACGCCGTTCCCGAGTGGATTCCAAGCCAACAACATCACCGCCTGCATCATCTGCCATATGCAGGCTGCCCCACCAGTCCCGGTTGCGGGAACACCGCAGGTTGCAACCGCGGTTCTGGGAACGACCATAGGCGAAACGTACCTGGTTCCGGAAATCGATCCTCAGATTGGTTCTGCTAACTACCACGTCTTCAGGATCAATCCGAGCGCCAGCTACTTCACGTTCAACGCGGACAAAACGACGAATGCGTCTCCGGACGGAACCTATGCCCAGGCAGTTTGGCTGGACGTAGATATCGCTTGCGGCCAGTGCCATGGTGGTGGATCCGGAAACGGAGTCAACCCCTACGGCATCAAACTCCCGAATCCTGCCCCGCCGATCTTTACCAGAACCTTCCTGGCGGCAGCAGCTACCGGCATGCACAATTCAACTTATTATCCTGGCACGCCGAAGGCAGCCGTTCCGACGTTCTCGCTACCCGCCGGAATCTACTCTACAGCCAAGAGCGTGTACATCGCGGACGCGACGCTTGGTGCGACCATCTGCTTCACCACCGATGGAACCGCTCCTACTGCCACTACCGCAGGTACATGCAGTCACGGAACAGCGCTGACGAACGATGGCGGCTCTATCTTAGTTAATGGCGCAGCCGAGACAGTCCAAGCGCTTGCTACGATGAAGGGCTACAGCAATAGTGCGATTTTCAGCGCTCTATACAACATCGTTGCAATTCCGACCGAACCAATCTTTACGCCTACGCCCGGGATTTGGACCGGAACGCAGACGGTGACTCTGGCGAGCACTAACAGCACCGCTGTTTACTACACCACGGACGGCACTACTCCGTCGGCCACGAACGGCACCAAGTACACAGCTCCTGGCATCGTAGTGGCAACGAGCGAAACGCTCCAGGCCATCGCGGTGAACGGAGTTCAGACCAGCACCGTTGCCACCGGAGTATTCAGAATTCAGGCCACAGCTCCGGCACCCTCGCTAGCTGCAGGAATCTACAAGAAGGCACAGAGTTTGACCCTAACAGCTTCTGCACCGAAGATTTGCTACACCGTCAACGGCGCAGAACCGGTTGTGAGTGCGTCGGGTTGCGAAGTCGGCAAGCCGTACTCCTCTGCCATTCGGATCCCCGTCGGCGCCAGCACAGTTCGAGCTGTCGCAGGAGGAAAAGGATTAACTTCCAGCAAAGTCGTTACGAAGGTTTACGTAGTCGAGTAACGGCGAAACGAATGGCTGGGCATAACCCCGGTCGTTTGCAAACTGGAGGCTTTATGGCTTGCAACTCCTGTCAAGAATTCGGGCTCTTCGGACGGCAAGTCCAAAGAGAAGGAGTTCTTTTAGGAAAACGAAGCGGTCAGTACATCGCCGCCGAGGGTCAACCTAAGGTGTCATATTCATGGAGAGAAATTTTATGAAGAAAACATTCATGCTGCTGGCGATATTCGTGCTCGGATCTGTCGTCTTTGCACAACAGAGCCCCACGGGTCAGGGCCCCTCTGATCTCAACGGAGGTCTCATCAATAACTGGAGCAATCTTGCTCCTCAGTCGCCCGCCACAAACAATAACGGCGGACCTGGTTTGGGTCGGCACAACCTGCTGGACGGGACCACTAACTCGCCACTGGGCTGTGAAACGTGCCACCTTCCCCACACCGCACCGGTCTATGGCGGGTCGTTCCTGTGGGCGTGGAGAACCGTTCCGACTACTGTTCTGACGTATGAAACCGACACTAACCCCAGTGGCAAGCTGATTGCTCCGCCGACAGGTTTTGGAGCCGCCGGCGCGCGCTCGGGCAACGTCCGTTCAATGCTCTGCCTTAGCTGCCATGACGGCACTTCGGCGAGTGCGAACGGCATCATCGGAAGCGTAACTGCTACGGGACTGCCCTTCCCCCTGCTGAACACCAGCGGTGGAGTTGGGAACCTGGGCGGTGAGCACCCGGTGGACGCGCTGGTTCCTCCGAATACCGATTACCAGCAGCCGATTCCTGCTCAGACCACCCTATCGGCCACGCCGGACTCGGTTAGCGCCTACATCGGTCGCGATAAGCTGCCGCTTTGGGACAACGCCTACAACGTCGAGTGCTCCAGCTGTCACGATCAGCACAACGACTACCAGGCCAACCAGGGCACAGCCGGTGGCGTCCCGTTCCTTCGGGTAGCCAACACGGACGGCACTTATCTCTGTCGCGAGTGCCATAACAAGTAAACGCTTGTCTTTCCTGCTGGAGAGGGAGCAATCCCTCTCCAGTAACTAAGTTTTCTTTCACGGAGGGAAGTGAAACGAACGGCCCAAGCACTCCGGCCAATCACCGTAGGCGTTTACTGTGGCCTAACTCTCATCGATTGGTTTTGAAAGCGCTACGAGTCCAAGGCAGGGTTGTCCTTTGGGAGGGAATGCCCCCACCTTGGCACTCATGGCAAGGAAACTGATAGGTACGGTTACTCGCCGACTTCATTATAACTTGAGGTTCTTATGATGCGGCGAGTATTAGGCGGTGACACCCCAGCAGGTCACGACTGTGAGCATAAGGTCGAATTCGTGACCAAGATGTTCCTGCTCATGGCGCTGCTATTGCAACCTTTCGCAGTGAGTTCTACGTTCGCAGGGATCCATCCTGTTCAACTGCAAAACGGCACAGACAGTGCCAAGTGTCTGGAGTGCCACGACGACAAGGCGCATGGAAAGAATGTTCACGCTGCGGTGAGCATGGGATGCCTTACGTGTCACCTCATTCGCAACACCGGCCAGACGACCAGGGTAAATCTGAGAACGGCGCGGAGCGCAACGCTCTGCTTCGAATGCCATGCAGACAAGCAAGTTGCCGCGAACCCTCGTCAGATTCACGTCCCCGCTGCCCAGGATTGTTTGAAGTGTCACGACGCCCACACCTCCGCCAACGATTCTCTGTTGCTGAAGCCCGCTTCCGGCGGTAAGCCCGAAAACCTGTGTCTCGATTGCCATAGCCAGGGACTGAACGTGCCCGACAAAGGCAGTCGCCATGCCGCGCTCGATATGGGCTGCAACACCTGTCACGTGACTCACAAGGTAGGCGGTTTTGAGCAGCAGGAATTCGACTTTCACCTCACCAAAGCCGTTCCTGAACTGTGCCTCGGGTGTCACAATACGAAGGACGCGAAACTGGTCGAAGCTCATCGAGGCCAGCCTGTCGCGGGAGCCGTCTGCACAAGCTGTCATGATCCGCACGATTCCAAGTCGCCTAAGCTGCAACAGAAATATCTTCATTCGCCGTTCGGAGACAAATCCTGCGACGTCTGCCATCAGGCGGCAGCTAACGGCAAAGTGGTACTGACCCAAAGTGAAGGTCGCGCACTCTGCGTCACATGTCACGACCAACAGGCCAAGGATATCGATGCGGCGAAGGTGGCGCATCCCGGAGCGCAGGGTGACTGCACCCAATGCCACAACCCACATGCCGGCAAGTATCCGAAATTCGTGCAGCCGAACCCCGTGGCAGCCTGCGAAAGCTGTCACCCCGATGTGGCCGACATCCATAAGACCAAGAAGGTTCTGCATCCGCCGGTCTTCGAACAGGGTTGCAGTGTTTGCCACGAGCCTCACGGCGGCGCACGCGATCACTTGTTACGAGCCGATACGAATCATGTTTGCCTTGCCTGCCACGATGCAAACGCAAAAATCGCGAAGGTCGCCGATAGCAGCGATGTAACCATCTTCAACGGAACCGTCACTCTGCCGGAGAGCTATTTAAGTCAAGTGTTCCTCCTGCGTCTGGACGACAAAGGTTTGGGGCATCCGCAGATTGGGCATCCCGTGGGCGGCGTGTTGGACCCTTCCGATCCGCAGAAATTGAAAAAGATGACGTGCGTGAGTTGCCATACACCGCATGGCGGAGGCAATGCGCTCCTGGCTACCGGCGAGGAGACGAGCGGCAATCTGTGTGCGCGGTGTCACGCGGATCTCCGGGCCGTTGCAAGACCAGTGAGCCCCACAAACGCACGAGATAAGAGAAAAAAGAAGGGACAGGAGTAGGACAATGAGACTCGGATTCCATTTTCGTCCGCGAGTACTGGGTGCCATTGCGTTGACCGTCGGCTTGATATTCGTCCTGGTGCCATCCGCCCGGGCGGCGAGCGGCAAGAAGGCCAAGGTTGCGAGGGTTGACATCACAAAGCTGGTATGGCCGCCGCCACCGGATCAACCACGCATTCGTTATATCGGCCAATACAACGGTGAACTCGACCTGCTGGGAAAGAAACAGGCGAAGGGCGGCCTGCTGGAGCGCGTAGCTGGCGTTAGCGTTACCCCGGAAGAACGTCCAAGGCTGGTGAAGCCTTACGGTGCGGCGGTGGATTCCAAGGGCCGAGTGTATGTCGCCGATTGGGCACAGCACATGGTGCTTGTCTTTGACCTGGAACACAAGACGCTCCAATTCCGCGGGGACAAGGCACCGGCGAATCTTCAAACTCCCATCGGGGTTGCCGTGGACGACCGGGACCGGTTGTTCGTTTCCGATTCCAAATTGCACCAGATCACCTGCTTTGGTCCGACCGGAAAGGTCGCAGGCGTCTTTGGAGCCGCCGACTTGCAACGCCCCGCTGGCGTGGCAGTTGATGTACCTCTGCGCCGCCTCTACGTGGTTGACGTTGGTGGCAAGCGCATTGCTGTCTTCGACCTCGACAGTTTCAAACTTCTCAAGTACTTCGGAGAGATCAAAGACAAGGCCGGGGACAGAACTGGCGCTCTGACAAATCCCAATAGCATTGCCATTGATCCGGACGGATTGCTTTATATCACCGACGCCATCGTTTCTCGTATCGTGGTCTTTGACACTGAGGGCAACTTCGTCCGCGCATGGGGGAAACGCGGCGACGGGCCAGGGATGTTTGGGCGCCCTAAAGGGATTGCAATCGACAGCGACGGCCACGTGTATGTCGCGGATTCCCAAACCAATCGTATGCAAGTCTTTTCGTCTGAAGGAAAACCGCTTGTTATGTTTGCCGGTCCTGGCTGGGGGCCGGGGCAGTTCATGTTAATGGGTGGTGTCGCGATTGACAGCCATAACCGGATCGTTGCGGTGGACATGACTCCGGCGCGCATCCAGGTGTTCCACTACATCACCGACGCTGAGGCGGCTGCCGCCAAGGCGGGACTCAAGGCTCCTCCAACGGAGGCTGCCGATCAGGAAAAAGCACCGCAAGAAGCACAGCCTGCCGACTCCGCTGCAACTTCCGGGCCAACCGTGCAAGAGCTACAGAAGGAACTGGCGGAGCTGAAGGCGAAGCTCGCCGCTCAAGAACAGAAGTCAGACGCCGTCGGGAATGCAAAAGGGCCGGCCGACAACCCAGCTCAAGAGGCACCAGGTTCGACCAAGTAGTGCGGAGTTTTTTCGGTTTCCAGGAGAGGATCCTATGAAGTTGAAGGACCATATGAAACAGATATTTTATTTAACCGCCGCAATCATTGTTGCTTCATCGAGTCTGCTTGCACAGGGGCCACTGGAATCTTCTCACAAGTCGGCTCTGTCGATGCCGGAGCCAGGGTCATCATCGGGCACCGAGGCGAATGGACTGCCCGCCTCTGCAATCCCGCCCCTGACGCAGATTGCGCGTGTCAACGGGGTGGCGCTCACGCAGTCGCAACTTGAGGAGGAGATGCAGCGCCTCTTCCCCTATTACACCATCCATGGTGGCCGCGTCCCGCCCTCCGCTGAAGTGGAGCTGCGGCAACAGGCCGTGCATGATATGGTGCTGCACGAGCTGGTATATCAGGAAGCTCGCCGCCGAAAGTTGGAAGTGTCACCGGCGGCATGGCAGACGCGGCTGCAGAAGATCCGGCAAGGTTTCTCCTCGCGCCAGGCGTACGAGGAAGCAGCAACCAAGAAGCATGGTTCAGTCGCTGTCTTTGAGCGTCGGCTGCGCCGGGCCATGCTGGTGGAGCAACTCTGGAACTCCGAAGTTACGCGTTCGTCGGCGGTCAGCACTGAGGCAGCGCGCGCTTATTACCAGAGCCATCAGATCCAGTACCTTCGTCCCGAATCCGTCTGGCTGCAAACCATTACCATTAAGTTTCCTGGGAGCGCCCCCGGCGAAGCAAAACAGCAGGCGCGCAAGATTGCCGAACAGATCCTTATCAAAGCCAAAGCAGCGAAGAACTACGATGAGTTTGGCCTGTTGGCACAGCAACTCTCACAGGACGACTGGCGAGTGATGATGGGCGACCACCGCTGGGTACATCGCGGCACGGTGACCTCCGACATCGAACAGGCCGTGTTCAGCTTGAAAGAGGGCGAGACCAGCGGTTTGGTGGAATCCTCCACTGGATATATGATCCTGCGCGCCAACGGTCACCAGCAGCAGCGCCAACTGCCGTTTACCGAAGTGGCTGCCTCGATCCGTAAACGCTTGGGAATGGAAAAGCGCGACAAGCGCTCAAAGGAATTTGAGCAACTGCTGCACAAGAACGCCAAGGTTGAGATGTTATGAACCTTGCGTCGCCCAGGATATTGGCGGCAGTATTGGGGCTCGTACTGGTAGCCATGGGACAAGCAGCCATGGCCCAGAACCCCGAGTTGCCGAAGCTCGCCCTCACAGGCGACATCCTGTTCGGCGCAGGAGAACTGACGCAAGATAACAACAGCCAGGGCGGCCCCGCCGCTACGATAAAGGGCGACCTCGTCGGGTATTGGCGCGATCCGCGTATTCTTCAGTTTGAATTCAGGCCCATGATCACCTTGGGTGAAGCCGTGGCTGGAACGCAGATGGGCAATGCGATGACGGGCTTCGCCGCTACCGGGATAGTCCTGCAGGGCAGTTCGTTCCCCTTGACCATCTCTTATTCCAGGAGCGGCAGTTCCCTGGAAGAAGGCAGCAATTACACAACCCCGAACCAGGGCGTGTTGAGCGGTGCGGAAAGCAACATGACCAGTACGGTATTCAACGCCAACTGGACTCTGCGATTCAGGCATCTACCTGTCGTCAACTTCAATTACAGCGATACCGATTACAGTTCGGAGTTGCCCGCGGGATTTTCCACCGGAGACGACTACACCCTACGTAACTTCACTGCCCAGGCTAACTACAGCAAAGAGGGATGGCAGGCAGGTGCCCGATATCAACTTACTCAATCCAACACAAAGTTTCCCGATGTCGTCAGTGGGGGTGTGGATCACGACAATGGAAACACAACCGACATAGGCTTTACCGCCTCAAGATTGTTGCCGCTCAATTCCTCGCTGAGTGTGAGTGCCGATGACGAGACGTCAAATTTTAGCTGGGAAGGATTGAAGACCGATACCACCGTACGCATCGCCAATGCAACCTTCGCCTCCCAACCAGTGGAAAGAGTCAGCACGACACTGCAAGTGCAATACACCAGCAACCAGCAGGCTTATCAGGAGCAACAGGCACTTGCGGGAGCGGGCATCCCCGGCGCTGCCACCAGCACAGTAGCCAACAGCACGGCCCCGGTTAGCCCGGTGCCGCTCACGGTTCTAATGGCTCCATTCAAGGTCGTGACTTTTAGCGGCGCGGCGGGACTCCGGCTGGGCAAAGGGTTCTCGCTCAATGGAAGCGCCGCCGATAGCGTTTCTTCTGACAATTCGGGCACATCGACGCGCTGGAGTGTCGGCCCGGCCTATCAGCATAAGTGGCGCTCTGGCGCCATCGCAGCCAGCTACTCGTATAGCAATATGGTGACCCAGGCAGACGTTGTGAACGAGAACGTGCAGAATCCGTCCCAGACCCCGACCTCTTATAGCCTTTTTTCCGAGACAACCGATCTGAATACTGGAGCAGTGGACCTGAGCCTTAAGCTCCCCAGAGAATGCCAACTCGCCGCTGCGGCGCACGTGTCCGAAGGCACGATTAAGGACAACGGAATCCCGTATCCTGATCACGACTACGGCGGGCGCGCTACCGTGACTCGGCCAGTGCGGGGGTGGATACTGACCGGCAGTTATAGCCTGGAGAAGAACGCTGCCAATCACGAGCTCATATACAATGAGAGCACTTCACAGGGCATCTCCTTCGGCGTCGCATCTCGCGGCCTGAGTTTGACTGGCGGCCGCGTGTATGGCAGCGGTCTGGCGCTGCAAGTGGGCAACAGCCTGATCGTTGTTCCCAACCCCGTGGCGATTACCCCTGTGCTGGGAACTCCCATCTTGACCAGCACCACTGGGTCGACACTCATGGGATCCTATCGATCAAGGCGGGGCCGCGTAGTGGTGATGGGAAATTGGGGGCATTTCAATTACACCACCGACAACTTCGGCACCACAAATAACTTGCTCAACCTGCAAGCCTCTTACAAACTGCGGCACCTCCGCCTGATTGCCGGATACATGAAACAATCGCAAGCGTATAACGTCGGCTCATTGGGCACTTATGGAACCAGGCTGATGTACTTTCAGATTGAGCGTATTTTCCGGGTGTTTTAAATGCGGGCACTTTCAAGGGAAGCTAACACAAGCATCGTCGCGGCCGCACTCCTTTTAGTGACGCTATCGCTCCCCGCTTCCGTGGCGGCATTCGAATCTCGGCAGGACTCGAAGACCGTGATGACGGCGCTAACCGTGCCGGTGATTACGATGGACGGCGGGCGGCGCCTGGAATTCGTAGGTGCCTTCTCCACGGAAAGGCAAGTGACTCCAAACCGTTCCTTCTGGAAGCGAGCTCTGGATTTTATCGCCGGAGCGCCCGATTACCATCGCTTGATTTGCCCCTATGGCATCACTACCGATTCCCGGGGGCGCATCATCGTTACCGACCCCGGTGCGATGGCCGTCCACATCTTTGATTTTGAAAAGAGAAAGTATCACCGATTGGAGAGCGGCAAACACGAGGAACTCCTATCGCCGATCGGTGTTGCCGTCGATGCCCAGGACAACATATATGTGACAGAGTCGCGAAGCGGAAAAGTTTTCGTCTTTAATGCCGACGGCAAGTTCCGAAGGTTTATCGGATCCGAGTCCAGGGACGAGGGCTTCTTCAAGCGCCCGACGGGCATTGCCATCGACAAGCAGCGAGGCGAACTCTTCGTTAGCGACACCTTGCGTGACAAGATTTTCGTTATGGATCTGCAAGGGCACGTGCTGCGCCAGATTGGCGGCCGCGGCAGTGGTCCGGGTGAGTTCAATTTCCCTACCGAGATCGCGCTGTGTGGCAACGACCTGTTAGTGGTCGATGCAATGAACTTCCGTGTGCAGATACTCGACCGCCAAGGCCGCTTCCTCACCCAATTCGGTGAGCGTGGTTCCAGTATCGGCACGCTCTTTCGTCCGAAAGGCATGTCGGTGGACAGCGAGGGAAACATCTATCTGGTGGACGCTCTGCTGGAAACTGTGCAGGTGTTTGGCCGTGACGGAACATTGTTGTACACGTTCGGACGAACCGGCGGCGGGCCTGGTGAGTTGCAACTTCCGGCGGGACTGTGGATTGACGCGAGTGACCGCATCTACCTCGCCGATTCCTACAATCAGCGAGTCCAGGTATTCCAGTTCACAAGTTCAAAGCGTGCGAAAGGAGACCGGCATTGATGCGGTTTTCGCGGGAGAGTCGGTGGGCGGCGGTCACGGCGCTGGTGCTGATGTTGGTGCCGCCAGCCGCATATGCGCAGACGAAGGCAGTGCAGGGATCGCTGCATGACTTGACCGTCAACGGTCCTGGGCCGGTCAAGGCGACAAGCGAGAAGGAGGTATGCCTCTTCTGCCATGACTCGCACATTATCGATTCAAGCTCTCCTCATCCCCTATGGAACCAGCAGCTCTCAACGGTAACTTCTTACAATCTGTATTCCAGTAGTACTTACAAGCAGATGAGCAATCAGCCATCAACCCGCAGCAAGCTTTGCCTCAGCTGCCATGACGGTACCGTCGCCATCGGACAAACTTATTCGCCTTATAGCGGCAAAATTTCCGTGCAGGGTGCACTCTCCGCAGCCGATAACCTCGGTACGGACTTGAGTAAGAATCATCCCCTTGGGTTTACCATGCCCGCGGTTGACGACGGCGAGATCAAATTGTCGCTAGTGACCGCGCCGCCGGCTACTTCCGACCCTGCGGTAAAACTCTTTGCCAACAAAATCGAGTGTGTTACCTGTCACAATCCGCACACGCCCAACCTCGATACATCATTGCAGTTCATGGTACGAAGCAATGCCAACAGTGCCCTGTGCAAGGCTTGCCATGATACGTCGCGCGGCGCGCTTGCCGGCTGGTCCGCAGGTCCACACGCGATTGCCGCAAACGTTGTCACAGCAGGCGCAAAATTGCCGTACCCAACCGTGGCAGGCAATGCCTGTGCAAGTTGTCATAGTGGGCACGACAATTCAGGAACCGGAGCCCGGTTGCTGCGCGGAGGTCAGGAGAACACGTGCGCCGCATGTCATGGCGGCACCTCGAATATAAGTCCCGCGTTGCCCAACGTCATCGCCGTATTCAGCAGCTCATACAGGCATCCAATTGGAGAGCCCACTTCTCCGCCACATGATCCTGCCGAGTCGCTGCCGGTTAGCGATTCGCGCCACTCAGAATGCGCCGACTGTCACAACCCGCATGCCGCGCGGGCGACTACGTCCATCTCGCCGCCGGGCGTCCCACAAAGCTTGGCCGGGACCTCGGGAATAAGCTCTGCCGGGAGCATTGTTAATCCCACTACCAACGAATATGAAATATGTTTCAAATGCCATGGAGACAGCCGCAACAAGCCGCAATCGGCGATGTATGGTGTGTACGGACGCGAGCCTGTGCGGGTAACGTCGTCGATGGATCCATACAATATCCGGCTTGACCTGAACTCGCCGGTGGCGCGGCACAACGTAGCCCAACCGGTTAGGCCAGGGATCTCGCCGAGCTTGCGCGCCAATACCCTCGATCTGAACGACAATCCTACAGGTCGTTTCCTGGTGACCAGCGCATATATCTATTGCACCGATTGCCACAACAACGACGCTGCGCGGGCTTCCGGAGGCTCGGCTCCCAATGGGCCGCACGGTTCGAAATGGATGCATCTACTGGAGCGTCAGTACCAGCAGAATTCACTTCCGCCACAGGGACCGGGCGCTGTTTTTGTGAGCATTGCCTACACGCCTGGAGTTAGTAATCCATATGCACTTTGCGATAAGTGCCACGACTTGGATAACAAACTTAATCTAACAGGCACTGGCACCGATAACGCATTTGGAAAGCACCATACCCATGTGGTCAGTGTGGGTGCATCGTGTTCAGTCTGTCATGCCGCCCATGGCGTCCAAGGCGGTACAGCAACGAGTAACAAGCATCTTGTAAATTTCGATACCCAGATAGTGGCTCGCTATGGCACCAACCCACTGCCTTATATCGATACCTCGCGCAGGCAGTGCTTTCTGACTTGCCATGGCGTGGCGCACAACGGCAGCGGTTACTAGATAGGCGGACCCACCCTTTGCGATCCCACCCAACTACCACAAATAAAGCTGCCCAGCTTTAACCGGGCAGCTAACGCAAGCAGTTGGTTAATGTCTATCAGGAGGCTGAAACGGGAGGAGTATATCCACACCCTCACCTGTTGGGAAGTGAATCATGGCTGAACCCTATGTGACCCGCCGCTAGACTCATAGCGAGGTATGCTTGGTCTGTTTTCTTGTCCTCCTATGTATAGCTTTTTTCGAGTGCCCGTGGTGGGCGACTCTTGGAATGGCCTTCACTTTGGCTTCGTCCACTCGTGTGGTGCCTGTCGCCGTGAAGGTCGCTTCCGCCGGAACGATCCAGAGTTCTGTCGCCTGCTCCCCGTGGCCTGTGCGTGGTTCGATCCTTGCGGGATCAATCCCCATACCCCTCGTCAGGTAATCCTTCGTGTTCACCGCGCGCAGCGCTGCAAAGCCTGGAGCCTGCTTGCCGGACTTCTTTGCCTCGTCATCCTTCGCATATCCAACCACCACGCCCTTAGCGTCCGGCGAGGCTGCCAAAGCGGCGGCATAACGGTCTAGTTCGCCCTTCGCCTGGTTGTCCACGCGAGTCGGCCGTCTCGCGTCGTGCCGGAACTCGATGCTGCCAAACATCTTTGCCTGAGGAGGCTGAACGATCTTCACAGAACTGCTGGCCGAGACTATCTGATTTCGGTCGTCTGTCACCGTGCAATCTACGGTGATCGTGCTGTCAACAACGCCGGCAGTTTCAAGCGTGTAAGTTGGGCCGTTGCCGGTCAGGGTTCCTGCGCTCGTCTTGCACTGGTAGGTCAATGGATGGTTATTAGCGCTGCTGGCCTTGGCAGTGATCGCCAAGGTATCGCCGGACTTCAGGGAACCCGGGGCATGCGAGAGCGATAGAGTCGGTGCCCGCTCACTGACTACGTCTTTGTTAACACTGGAATTGCGGGCACTTGCATTGATCGCGCTGACGGTGAATCTTGCCTCGCAACTCGCCGCAGGGCGATGCTTTCCTTTGCCGTTGTCCTCCACGTTGACGGTCACCGTGTAGCCACCCGGTTCCATGCCAGTGGTGTCTATCGATGCGTTCGCAGTGTTTCCCGTAACCTTGCCACCATTGCTGGAGTAGATGTAATTCAGGATGCGCTTGGGCCGGAAGCCATTCGTCGTCACGTCAACTCTGACCGGGACTCCGGTATCCACCGACGATGGGTTAGTGCTGCAATCGGCGCTCTCCGCACCCTCCTGCGGCGGAAGTCCGAGACGGTAGGTCAACCCGGCCTGCACCTGGGTCCCATTGAAGTAGGTACTCTTCGAAGCAGAAGTTGCGGTCGTGTAGAGAGCGTTTACGTAGGAGACCTCGATGGGTCGAACTGAAAATCTGGAATTGATCTTCAAATCCATTCCGCCGCCAAAGGTAAACGCAGGCTTGTTTTCACTGGCGAAGCCTTTCGGGCTGAAATGCTGGATACCCATCAAAGCGTCGGCAAAAGGAATGAAGCGCCGTAAGCTCACTTGGAACCTCGGCCCTAGTGCGAAGCCGTAGGCAATCGCGGAATCGTTGGCGTGGCCGTTCACGTCCACAACCAGGCCGCCTCCTGTCGAGTGGCCGTTGCTGAAGATGATCTGCCCGGCCCAGCCGGCCGTTAAATCCGGTACTTTGACTCCGTTCACCGAGCCGCCGACGCGATACCCCGAGTATCCGCCAAACACCTTGGTCTTGGTCAAAAGGTTGTCCTGTGCAGACAGCACAGAGGGACCGAAAAAGCCAAGTGAAACCAGTAACGCGGACAATAAGCGACGAATGAACATTTAGGCTCCGGGCGACAATAGCCAGTCATCGCGGACACTTTGTTCCACCGCTGCTGGAACACGACCGGTTCGCGATTCGAACACTCATAAACATTGGCGTTGTGCGATCATACGGCGTTTCGGGCCAGCTTGAAAAATGAATTCTGATTAGCGAAGGCGAGTTATAACGGAGCGAAGTATCGAAGTAGTTACGGAACTCGCGCTCGTCGTCCGAAACTGGTTCACATTTAACTTCACCGCTATTGCGCAGGTTTCCTCCGCGCTCCACAAGGCTGCGTCTAGCTCGGCGACGCTACCCAGACGATCACCGCCCGGAAGTGAACCATGGCTGAACCTTGCGTGACCTGCCGATGGGTTATAGCGAGTCAACGGGCCATAGTTCCATTCCTGTAGGACTCAATACCGAATCGGACTCAATACCGAAATGGGTAACCAGAGTCCCGTCGACTGTGTTGTAAGAGCAGTCTTAATTGACATAAGGCCATATTTATATTGACAAATCAGGAACTCAGGATAATTATTCACCTACTGAAAAAAGGCGTAATCGGGGTGGAGTATCCGAGAGGGAGCATTATGACTTGCTGCCCAATTCGATTTCGCCTCGGCCATTGGGTCCCCGCTATCGTAAGCTGTGAGTTATCTATATCCGACCGCAAAGTTCACCTCAAAGAACAGCTTTTCCAGATTCCGGCCATATTGCTGATCCGCCTCGGCCAATTCGCCTCGCCCCCCAAATTGCAGGTAGCGAATCCCCGGTGGATCGCTCTATTTGGTGCTTTGTTTCTGCTTTTGGGCGTCAATACTTCGTATCGGGCTAAGCGCCAATCTGTAATGCGCTCTTTCAACCGCTGGGAAAGCGCCTTGTAAGACATTGCTCACGCAATGAACATTGCGGAGTAGGTAGGTATATGGGACAGGAATCCGTAACTCGGTTCCGCTTCGGTCACTGGGAAGCTGATATTTCCAATGGCGAGTTGTTCAAGTCTGGCCGCAAGGTTCGTATCCAGCGGCAGCCTTTCAAGGTATTGGAAACGTTGCTGGTGCGGGCAGGCCAGGTGGTTACGCGCGAAGAACTTCGCGAAGAACTTTGGCCCGGCACCCATGTCGAAGTTAACCTCTCCCTGAACACCGCGCTCAAGAAGCTGCGGGCGACATTAGGCGACAATTCTCGGCTTCCAATTTTCATTGAAACTATTCCCCAACATGGTTATCGCTTTTTCCAAAAGCGCCTGATTCTGAACCCTGAGGCGACCGATGATGTTCAGCGTCGAGAACGTTCCGACCGCCCAGCTGGCGTCCGTTTGGCAGTCTTGCCTTTTAATAATCTGGATGCGGATGGAAAAGACTATTTCAGCGATGGCATAACCGCGCACATCTTCGCACGCTGCGGGGAGCGGGACAGCTCCATCACAGTGGTTGCTACACCCTCTGCTGTCCGTTACAAACACACGTCCAAGAGCACGCCTCAGTTGTGCCATGAACTGAAGGCCAACTATATCCTGACTGGCAGCACATTGCGTTCCGCCGGCGTAGTCCGCGTGGATGCCAAGCTCATTGCTTCAGACCAGAGCTGCATCTGGTCGCACAGCTACACCTATTCCGAACTCGACCTCCTGCGAGGCCAGGACCAAATTAGTGAGCATATAGTTGGGTCGATCGAACAAGCGTTGTCTCCTGCGGCGACGCCGCAGTGCGTCACTATCCCCGCCGTGGAAGATGTCCACCGGCATGGAAAGCGTGTTCTGCAACAAGAGACCGAATTCGGCATGCAGAAGAGCCTTGAACTGGTTCAACAGGCGCTCGCGTTGGATGCTCGTTCAGCGTCAGCCAATGGCGGCTTAGGCAGCACCTTTGTCGAGCGCGACTGGTCGGGCGTCAGCGAGACTTTCTCCCACGCCTCGCGCGCCGCACAGCGTGAGCACGATCTTGCGTTCATAGTCGATTCCGATGTCCAAATACAAACCCTGAACTGCGCCGCCGCAAAGTTTCTCGGCAAGAAAGATATGGCTGCGGTTCTTGGTCATCGAGCAGGCGAGGTATTTCAGTGCATCCATTCTAATCTCTCACCAGAAGGCTGCGGCAGAACACGGCACTGCGGGCAGTGCGTAATTCGAAAATCAGTGGCAAGGTGCCTGGAAGGTCACACCGTCAACCGCGCCAGGACGAGGATGAATTTCCTCGCGGAAACCAACCAGAGACCGATGGAGTTGTCGATCACGGCAAGCCAGATGCTCAGCGGCAATGAACGGCTGGTTCTATTAATTATTGAGGACATCACCGGGAACGACCAACTTCAAGCCCTTTGCTCTCCGTAAGAAGCTTCATCCCAAACCGACGTGCGCGCTGATGGGTGCCGCAAGCAATACCGAGGAGATGTCATGCGTAATCATAAATTCCAGTATGTAACCCTGATGTTCTCAGTTCTGCTGCTCCTGCCGTTGCCAGTAAACGCCGGTGTACAAACAGCCTCAGTCAACTTCGGAACGGTCGCCATCGGCCATACGAGCGCTGCGATTCCTTTGACCTTCACCTTTGAGACTGCCGAAACCATCGCCAGCCCGGTCGCTCTCACGCAGGGCGCCGCGGGTGCGGATTTTGCTGTCGCTGGCGGCGGCACCTGCACGGCGGGAGTGTACAGCGCAGGCGCGACCTGCACGGTGAACGTGACCTTCACACCCAAGTTTGCTGGTCTTCGCAACGGTGCCGTGATTCTGCCGGGCGGCAGCGGAAACACCATCGCTACCGGCCACGTCCACGGCGTCGGTTCAGGGCCGCAAGTTAGCTTCCTTCCCGCCCTTCAGAGCACGTTGGGCAGCGGCTTCAGCTCTCCCATCGCCGTTGCGGTGGATGGAACCGGCAACGTCTTCGTCGCCGATTCCGCCAACAGTAAGGTCAATGAAATTCTGGCGGCGGGCGGCTACGCCACCGTCAAAACATTGGGCAGCGGCTTCGACGCGCCCTATGGCGTTGCGGTGGATGGAAGCGGCAACGTCTTCGTCGCCGATAACGTTAATAATTCGGTGAAAGAGATTCTGGCGGCGGGCGGATACACCACGGTCAACATGCTGGACAGCAGCTTCAGTTCTCCCAATGGCCTTGCGGTCGACGGGAGTGGAAACATCTTCGTGGCTGACGGCAACAATAATTCAGTGAAGGAGATTCTGGCGGCAGG
>Ga0187847_10001938_pt1 | contig 17466 bp, 15 predicted proteins | sample June2016WEW_4_10_FD_132458 | JGI IMG/M metagenome (GOLD analysis project Ga0187847, IMG submission 132458) | Peatland microbial communities from SPRUCE experiment site at the Marcell Experimental Forest, Minnesota, USA - June2016WEW_4_10 | ecosystem: Environmental > Terrestrial > Soil >...
AGCCGGAATGGTCGAAGCATCCAGAATCGGGTAAATCTTCGGAAATAAAAACGTCATGGATCAAGGGTAATCGATGACGGTACAGGGATCAGGGAACAGGGCACAAGCATTGAAGATAGATCGCTCTCCGCAAGCGTGGTTTTCTATTCCCTATTCCCTATTCCCTAGTCCCTGCTCTTATCAATGCTCGTCCGCCGATGGCCCATATGTTCCGGGGATCGGCTTATCGAGCAGGCGCAGATAGACCCCCACCTGTGCGCGGTGGTGAATCATGTGGTTCATCACCCAGGAGCGCCAGACTTCATATTTCGGTTCGTTGATCCAGGCCTGCCCTCCAGCCACAAACTTCCAGTTCTCGTCCCACTTCTTTGGCGCGAAATCGGCCAACTCCTTCTTCACCTTGGCGACCTCGCCGTCATAGCGCTCCAGAAGAGCCTTCTTCGACGCAGGAATATACTGCTCGAATTTGTGGTCAGCCGGAAATTCCAACTTGTCCATGGTCAGCGTATGGTCCGCCCACTGCCCTGCGGTCTCAACCAGGTGGCCGGCCAACTGACCAAGACTCATTGACTTGGAATGAGGTTTCCAGCCATAATCCGCATCCTCCGGAATCGCCTCCAACATCTTCCGCGTCTTCGCCGTCTCGCGGTCGTACTCAGCAATCAGTTCCTTTTGAATGTCCATTTCGTGCAACCTCCTTTGTTGCGAAGCCAGCATACAACAATTCAGATCAAAAAAGCGAAGAAAAAGCGATAAATATTTTCCCCGGGTAATTATCCCCGCACGTCAAGTACAATAAAATTGAGGTATGACTTTGAACGAAGTAAGGCTCTTGGACGCTGATGACATTCAAGGAATTCTAGTGACGTGCAATAGGCAGAGCTGCGGTGCGTCCGTGCGAATCCTCATGGCTACACCAATTCCAGAGAATTGTCCGTGCTGTAACAAACCGTTTTCTATCGGCTCTCGCAATGCCGCAAGAGAAATACAGGCATTCGTCCGCGAAGCAAAGCATGGAGATACTGTGGAAACGGTTCAACTTTGGGTTGGCTGTTAATCGTTTTCTGAACGATCTGAGCTATTCGGACGCCGAATCTCATAAATCAGCGTATTGAGCTGTCCACCGATGTACCGTAGTAAGGCTGCACAAGTCCAGGTCCAGCCTAAGATGCCAACCAATAGAGCGATGATGATTATTGTGCCGATCATTGCTAACCATTCTATCAACTGCGCTTAGACCTGGGATGGAGGCAATATGATTGAGAGATGCGTTTACCATTCAATACGTGTTGGGATCGTGTTGCGCGGGCAGAGATGCACCGACAAGCCCTCATTGAAGTCTGGAATGGTCTTGATACAAACAACATTTACACTTCGGTCCCCAAGATAAATGATGATGGGACAGGGGAGTTTTTCATCACTCCAGTCAAGCCGGATTGGGTCTTGCCATTCTCGCTCCAGTTTGGAGAGATGCTGTATCAGCTTCGTGGCGCCCTCGATTCCGTTGTCTATGATGCTGCCTGTTTGAAGTTTAGCCAAGACCCTCCCCCCGATGAGCAGAAGTGGAGTTTCCCCGTCTGTCCCGACCCCGATAAATTTGAAGAGGCCATGCGGCGTATGAAGAATATGCCGAACGACGTGAGAGGCCTCATCGAGGCCGTACAGCCTTATGCGGGAGCTACCGGAAGACATAGGGACAAAGGATGGGCATGGGATATTGGTCAGTCCTTGGCGGTCTTGAATGACTGGGCAAGAATCGACAGGCACCGTAGGCTGCATATCGTTGGCACCACTCCTACCGAGGGGAATTTGCGAATCGGAGTTCCACCCGGAATGACCCTTGAATACTGTAACTTTACTGTTGGCGTCGTTCTCGAAAACGACAGTAAAATTGCGGAGTTTAAGATCGCCAATTATGTACCTGGCGCGGATATCCACTTCCAGCCTAAGTTCACCTTCGATATAACGGTCGATGAGGCTCCGAAAAGTCTGCTGCATGATGTTTCCATCGCGACAAGCCTCAGCGTTCAAATTGTTCGGGAGAATTTCGAAACACACTTTGGAATTCAGAGATGAGATCACATCCGCCTTTCCGGCGGATTGTGATACACTCCGCCTAGGCGGAGGTTTTAGGCGGCATGAGTGGCGACTCTAGCAACGCGAAACCGAACGCGACATCCGAATTGAAGCCATCGAAAGAGGTTGAAAGCAAGATGCGCCCTGTAAGCGCAGAGGCTTTTCACAGCCTCTTGAGGCGAGCGGCTACTCAGCCTGTTCGCTCACCTGTTCCAAAAGCGAAGTGAACATCGGCTGACCGCTGTTACGCCGATTATAGCGGAAACTGTATTCGTTAAGGTACGTCTGCAAATACTTCTTGCTGACCGAGTGATAAACCCCTCCGATTCCTCTCTTTGCCAAACTCCAGAATCCTTCAATCGTATTCGTGTGAACGTTGCCCATCACATAGACCTTTTCGCTGTGATTGATGCGTCTGTGCGTATAGCGCCGCCCCTCTGAGATTGTGTTGTAGGCCGGGTATTCGTCTGTATAGATTATCGTGCTAGGCAGAACACGCTCCCGAATTTCCCTTTTTAACGTCTTGGCCTTCACATTCTCGACAGTACGAGCTACAACACGCCCATCCCTCTCAACCATGCCAAGCACGGGAGTTTTGTGTTTATCTCCAAGCATCGGACGGCCTACGCCGCTCTTGCGCCGTCCACCGTGGTACATTTCGTCAATCTCCACCGCTTCGCCCTCCAAGCTGATATCCTCCGACATCAGGGTGCGAATCTGCTTAAACATCCGCCAAGCAGTCTTGTAAGTAACGCCAGTCTCGCGCTGAATCTGTTTTGCGGAGATTCCGCAACGGGTAGCAGACATCAGGTACATGGCATAGAACCATGTTCGCAGCGCCGTGCTGGACTTCTCGAAGATCGTCCCGGCCATCGGGGAGATCATGCTTCCGCAATAGTCGCAAGCGTAGGCAGGACGGCCCGTAACGCGGTGATGCTTGCGCTCTTTGCCGCACTTCTCGCATGGCACCAAACCGGACGGCCAACGTTGACCTTTGAGCCAGTCAAGGCAGGAATCGTTATCGGGAAATTCAGCGTTAAATGACTGAATCGTATAGCGTAATTTCTTCGGAATGCTCTGTGTTGGCTTCATAACAAGTATAGGTTATCAAATAGTCTACTTGATGTCAAGGGATAATTACCTTTCCCCGGAATCAGCCGTCGCTGAACCCTTATCTGTGGCCAGACCAATTCAATGCGGCAGCGCAAATGCGATATAAGCCCCGCCCGGCGTAGATTTGGGATCCCTGCCTCCGCTGGCCGCAATCACCACGTACTGCCGTCCGTCGATCATATAGGTCGCGGGCGTGGCCACCCCGGAGTTCGGCATCTCTTTCTCCCACAGCAACTTGCCCGTCCGGCTGTCGAACGCGCGGAACTTGCGGTCGTAAACTGTAGCCCCGATAAAGACCACGCCTCCCGCGGTCACAATCGGTCCGCCATAGCTCTCCGAACCCGTATTCTTCATTCCCTGCCGCGCCAGCTCAGGATATTCGCCCAGCGGAATCTTCCACAGGTATTTTCCCGTCTTCAGATCGATAGCGTTCAGCGTGCCCCACGGCAACGCGATCGCCGGATAGCCGTCCGGATCGAGAAATTTGTTATAGCCGGTCAAAAAGTATTCCAGCGGCTTGCTTTCTGTTGCGGGAGCCTGCGTTTCCACCCCCAGATAGTGCAGCAGAGCCTCAAGCTCCGGCTCCTGCACGTCGCTCATAGGCGGCATCGCGCCTCTGCCCTTCTGCAGCAGGTCCAGGGTCTGCGTCGCAGTAAACCGCTTGCCCAATCCAGTGAGGATGGGGATGGCCGGAGGATTTCCCTCCATATGGTCCCCATGACAGATGGCGCAGTGGTCCTGGTAAACCGCTGCCCCCCTCTGGTCCGCCGTGGCCACTCTCTGCGCGCCAGGATCATCGAGTCCCGCAATCGGGTTTGGGCGCTCCTCGTGAGGAGGGCTGGTGCGCAGAAAATCGATCAGTTCCTTCATCCTCGGCTCGTCAATATTCGGGAACGAAGGCATTCTCCCGTTGCCCTTCCTCACATCGTCCGTAACCTGCTGAACGCTCAACCTGCTCAGAACATCGACCAGCGAAGGATATGCAGGCGGCGAACCGGCCCGATTGCTGCCGTGGCACATCGCGCACTGGCTCTTATAAACCCGTTCGCCGGGAGTGCCGATCTCCGACTCCAAAGCCACCATCCCAGTCGCAGCCATCTCCGACGCATTCACATACAAAACGTCATTAACGGGATCCACAGCCGGTCCGCCCCACTCCGCCCCACCGTCAAAGCCCGGAAAGACGACCGTCGGCCGATCCGTGCCCAGCGGCACAAACTGCCCCTCGCTCCTGAAGCCCCGAAACTGTTTCACAGCCCATTCGTGCACCTCCAGAGTGCGATTGGTAAGCATCTCCTCCGTCAGCCGCTGCCGTGCAAATGGCTCCGGCGCATCCGGCACTGGCTGCGTAGGCGAAGCAACCTCACCCGGAACCGTGCTGGGCGGAAACTCGCGCTCATGAATTGGAAAAAGTGGTTTCCCATTGACCCGGTCAAAGACAAAGAGATAGCCCTGCTTGGTCGTCTGAGCCAGCGCATCCACCGTCTTGCCATTCCGCTTCAGCGGAAACAGCACCGGCGCCGCCGGAAAATCGCGATCCCATAAATCGTGGTGCACACCCTGAAAGTGCCACAGCCGCTTGCCGGTCTCCGCATCCAGCGCCAGCAGCGTATCGGCATAGAGATCGTCTCCAATGCGATCATGACCATAAAAATCCGAAACCGCCGATCCGGTAGGCGCATAAACAATCCCGCGCTCCTCATCCAGCGCCATCCCGCCCCAGTTATTGGCCGCCCCCGCATTCTTCCACGCCCCATCCGGCCAGGTCTCATAGCCAGCCTCGCCCGGATGCGGAATCGTATGAAAGCTCCAGCGTAATTTGCCAGTGTGAATGTCGTAGGCGCGAATATCGCCCGGTGGCGCGGGATGGCTCTCAGGATTCCGCCCGCCCACAATAATCAAGTCCTTATAGATAATTCCCGGCGAGGTCATCGCAATCGACTGCAGTTCATATTCCCTGCCCAGGTCCTTGCGCAGATCCACCCGGCCGCCCTCGCCAAACGACGCAACCGGCCGCCCGGTATCGGCGTCCAGGCAATAAAGAAAGTGCAACACTGCTGCGAAAATCAGCCGCTGCTTGCCGTCGGTCCAATAAGCCACTCCACGCGATGGCTGTCTGGCAATGATTTCCGAGTCAAACTTCCACTTCAGCTTTCCCGTCGCGGCATCCAGCGCAATCACCTTCTGTGATTGCGTATACGCATAGAGCACCCGGCCCACAATCAGTGGGTTATCTTCGAGCACACCCTTCTCGCCGGTATCGAAGCTCCACGCAACCTTGAGTCCGTTCACATTGCCCCGGTTGATTTGCGTAAGAGGCGAATAGTGATCCCCATCCGGCCCGCCGTTATAAACCGTCCAGCCGGTGTTCTGCCCCGCCGCAACGCTGCACGCCAGGCACAGACCAACACTTCCCAGGAAATGCTTCCTTCCCGCTCGATTCATATCGTTCTCACGTTCCTATGCTGTGTATTTGATGATCGTCATAAAACCGAAATCCATATGCAACTGCTGGTGGCAGTGCAGCAATGTATCGCCGGGATTGTCGGCAACAAAGTCCACCGCGACCGTCTCCAGCGGCATCACGTTGATCACATCCTTGCGCAACCCGCTCAACTGCCTGTGCCCGATCTGCGCAACCTCAAAAGTATGCCGGTGCAGATGAATCGGATGCTGATCCCCGCTTCCATTGCGCAGCAGCAGCCGGTACCGCTTGCCTCGCTTCACTTGAATCGGATCCACATCCGGCCAGGATTTATTGTTAATCGTCCACGTATCGAACTTCGATCCCTTCAACGGCCCACTATCGCGAAAGGTCAGCGTAACCGTCTCATCCGGCGCCGCTGCGGCAGCGGCCGAAGCAAACTGCGTATAATCCGACTTCGCCGATGCAGGATCGGTCCATATCGGCGTACCCGTCTTACCGGCATATTCCACCACAATCCCGAGCCCCATCTTCCGCGCCTCGGCCAGCGTCGATCCCAGCACCCACACGCCTGGCGCATTCATCTCCACCACCGCGTCCACGCGCTCGGCAACCGCCAGCGAAAGCACCTCAACCGCCACAGGATTCGGCACCGGGTTCCCATCCATCGCGATCACCTTGAACTTGTGCCCCGGCAGCGCCAGAATCACATTCTCCGTAGCGCTTGCATTCAGCAGCCGCAAAAGCACCTGCTGCCCCTGCTTCACCCGAATCGGCTCACCCGCTCCCAGCATGTGCTGGTTGATGCTGGCGTACTGGTAGCCCACATCGGATCCGGTAGTCAGCGGCTGATTCGCGGACTCAGCCCGCATCGTCTCCACCATCGGAACAAAAGACGGCCCCCAGTGATGAATGGCAAGAAAAATCTCCTGATCGTAAGCTCCGCTGTCCTGCTTCCCTTCCACCAGCAAAAATCCAAACTGCCCGCTGTAAGTCCCCAGCGAAAGATCGCCGCCCGCCCCAGCGTGGGTATGGTACCAGCGCGTTCCCCCAGGCTTCGGCGTATACGAATAGCGCAGCGTCCCGCCCGGCGCAATCATCGGCGAACCCTCTTCCATCGCGCCATCGTTCAGCGAATCGATCGCCAGCCCATGCCAGTGAACAATATCTGAATTCGCACTCGCATTGGTCACGTCAATAGTGACCGGCACACCCTCGCGTACCTGCAGCAGCGGCCCCGGAACCTGCCCGTTATAAGCCGTAGTCTTCACCACCACGCCAGGTGCCAGTTCCAGGCTGCAAGGTTCAATTTTGAGTGTGTAATCCGGCTTGCCTTGAGCAGCCGCTGTGGCCGCAGCCGCAACGTCGTGCCCCATCAACGGAGGCGCAATTCCAGCGAATCCAGCCCCCAGCGCCAGCCCACCTGTCCGAAGGAATTCCCTGCGGTCCATCGCGCCCATCATCGACCTCCCGATGTGAACTTAACGATGCTACAAATTGAGGGCTATATCAACTCTCAATTCACGCCGTTTTATCTGATCGACCCGCCAAAAACCGCTCCATAAACCCAGTATCAAAATCCCCCGCGCGGAATCCAGGGTCTGCAAAAATCGCCTGGTGCAGCGGAATTGAAGTCTCAATGCCCTGCACCACAAACTGCCCTAGCGCCCGCTCCATCTTCGCAATCGCCTCTGCCCGGTTGCAGCCGTGAACTACCAGCTTGGCGATCAGCGAATCGTAGTAAGGCGGCACCACTCCCTCGGCATACTGCGCCGTATCCACGCGCACCCCGTTCCCGCCGGGCACATTGAAGGCAGTAATCTTGCCCGCCGAAGGCGTGAACTTCACCGGATGCTCAGCATTGATGCGGCACTCGATCGCGTGGCCGCGAATTTCCAGCTTCGACGGCAGAATCGCGTCCAGCCTCTCCCCGGCAGCAATCCGCAACTGCGCCTTCACAATATCCACCCCGGTAACAGCTTCGGTAATAGGGTGCTCCACCTGAACGCGTGTATTCATTTCGATGAAGTAGAGCTGATTGTTCGCATCCATCAAGAATTCCACTGTCCCCGCGTTCTGGTAGCCAATCTCCGCCAAACAGCGGCAAACCGTTCGTCCCAGTTCTTCGCGCAGCCTCGGTGTAACCTGCAAACTAGGCGCCTCTTCAATCAGCTTTTGATGCCGCCGCTGAATCGAGCACTCGCGTTCAAACAGCGAGACCACGTTGCCGTGCTCATCGGCCAGCACCTGGAACTCGATGTGCCGCGGGTTCTCGATGAACTTCTCCATATACAGCTCGCCGTTCCCAAATGCATTCGAAGCCTCGGCATAAGCCGCGTGGAAATGTCCCGGCAGTTCATCGGCCGAGCGCACAATTCTCATTCCGCGCCCGCCGCCGCCGGCCTTGGCCTTCAAAATCACCGGAAAGCCGACCCTCTTTGCCCACACCTGCGCTTCATCCGCCGTCGCAATCACGCCGTCGGAACCGGGCAGAATAGGCACCTTGGCCTTTTTCATAGCCTGGCGAGCCTTCTCCTTTTCGCCCATCAGGCGAGTAACCTCAGGCGGCGGACCGATGAATTTAATATTTGAAGCGCGGCAGACTTCGGCGAAGTTGGCGTTCTCACTCAGTAGCCCGTACCCTGGATGGATCGCATCCACATCTGCAATCTCGGCCGCTGAGATCACCGCCGGCACATTCAAATAGCTCTCCGCCAGTCGCGCCGGCCCAATGCAAATGGCCTCGTCGGCATAGCGTACGTGCAGCCCGTTCCGGTCCGCCTCGCTGTAGATGGCGACCGTCCGTATGCCGAGTTCTCGGCAGGCGTTGATTATGCGCAGCGCGATTTCGCCGCGATTGGCGATCAATACTTTACGAAACATTCATTTCCTTTAAGCGGAGCTAGCGGGGTTAGCTTGGAGTGCAGATGTGCTAGCTCCGCTAACCCCGCTAACACGCGCGAAGCGCGGCTAACTCTGCTATCTCCTCACCTCAGCCGGACTGAAAAGAGTGGCTGCCCAAACTCGATAGGCTGCCCGTTGGTGACAAAGCACTTCACAATTTCGCCGGTCGCGTCGGATTCAATTTCATTCATCAGTTTCATCGCTTCGACGATGCAGATCACCTGGCCCTTTTCCACGTGGTCGCCGGGAAAGACAAACGCAGCCGAGCCGGGCGAAGGGGATCCATAAAATGTCCCCACGATCGGAGACTTCACCATGTGCAGCCCAACATTCGGGTCCGCCTCATCTGCTCCCGCAGACGCCGTAGCCACCGGACGAGTGGCTGCCGCAGCCCCTTGTGCAACCGCCGGTGGAGCGGAACCAATCAACCGCGCCAGTTCTCCCAATCCCGCCGACGATCCCCCCGGCTGGTTGAACTTGAGCCGGATCTTCAAATCGCCCCGGTCCAGGTCAAACTCGGCAACCTGATGCTCTTTCAGGAAGTCAATCAGTTGTTTCAGATCAGCTAAATCCTGTTGTTTCATTCGTTCCTTCGCGATCCCCAAAATAGCGGGGCGGCTCTAAAGTTCAATCAGTGCTTTCGGCGCGGGAGTCAGCACCTGCCCACCGCTTCCGGTTATAACCACCATATCCTCAATCCGAATCCCAAACCGGTTGGCCAGATAGATTCCCGGCTCAATGGTCACCACCATCCCAGCCTGCAGCCGGGTTGTTTGTCCAGCGCCCACCCGAGGCGGTTCGTGAATCTCCAGGCCCACTCCGTGACCGGTGGAGTGCGTAAAGGCCTCCGCCAAACCAGCTCTGCGCAATACGCTGCGGGCGGCCTCGTCCACCTCCCCACATCGTACGCCCTCGCCTACTGCTGCTACCGCTGCCTCTTGGGCCTCGAGCACAGCTTCATAGGCTTCCCGCTCCTCAGCCCTGGGCTTTCCCAGGCAAACGGTGCGCGTCATATCACTGCAATATCCTCCGTGGATTATACCGAAGTCGAGCGTCAGAAAGCCCCTTCGCGGCAGCAGAGCATTTGTAGCCCGCCCGTGAGGCAGTGCAGAGCGCGCCCCTGAGGCCACAATCGTCTCAAACGACATGCCCTCCGCGCCCCGCTGCCGGGCCTGATATTCGAGCTCCGCAGCAACCTCCGTCTCCGCCATTCCCGGCCTCACAAACCCAAGAATATGCTCGAAGAGAGCGCAACCCATCAGCGCTGCCTCTCTCATCAGCGCCAGCTCGTCCTCATCCTTCAACAGGCGCAAATTCTCCACCAGCGGAGCAGCCAGCGCCGACAGAAATCCCCGTCGCAACCGCGCCGGCAGCGCATCCCTCCACCGCCCCAGTTCCGCCACAGTAGTCCTGTTCGGGTCGAACCCGGCAAACTCCACACCGGGCTGCGCCGCCAGCCATTGGACCGCAGCAACACCTGGAGCCCCTGAAACAATCTCCACCTGCGCACCTATGACCTCGGCCGCAGCCTGTTCCGCATACCGTCCATCGGTAAACAGCCGCGCATCTCGCCGGGTCACAGCCAGTGCAGCGCTCGATCCGGTAAATCCTGAGAGATAGCGAACGTCGGGAAGGTGTGTAACCAGAAGCCCTGAGAGTCCGGCACGAGTCAAACGGCGACGCAATAGCCCAATGCGGCGGTTGTGGTCCACCAGGTAAGAATAACAGGGGCCAGAGGTTAGAAGTTAGTGATTAGTGGTTAGCGGTTAGGGGCTAGGGAAGAGCGTCGCAGCGGGAGTGAGGACGAGAACCGTAATCGAAGTTAGCGATCAAAATCGGGTGGCCCAGGTCTAGATTTTGAGGCCTGGGATAGCACAAAACTCAACCGCCATGCTTTTCTAATCCCTAATCCCTAATCCCTAATCCCTGGCTTTGTCACCATAGAGTTCTTCCTCTGACAGGACAGGTTTTCCCGCATATGCCTTTCCCAGCCTTGCCGCGGCACCAAACATTGGCCCTCGCGCCGCTACCATTGGCGCGAATCCCATCATGCCGATGGGCTGCGGCATGTCGTCGTAGATGGCTTCGAAGCCCCCACGCCGAAAATAAGTCTCGTGCCAGAACCCGGTCCCTCCCGAGTCCTTGAGAAAGTTTTGCCACCATTGCCGGTGCGGATCGGACCGCGTCCACGCGAGCATCGAATCGACATCTCGCCAGTATTGGCGCATTCCCACATGGATCGGAAATAAAGAGTAAAAAATTGTTTCGTGGCGCAGGAGTCCCTCGGGCTTGGCCGAGACGGAAGACGAAATCTTCGGCCCAAAGCCAAATAACGTTTTGAGTCCGGTACTGCGATTCACCCGCATTCCCAGGTACACGACGACCAGGTCCGGGTAGCCGGAGAGATCTACGGTCCGTCGGTCAACACTTGTGGGCATATTCACGTCCTCCTCAGCACGATCACTTGCATAAGATGCTGGCAAGGTTGTCACGGAGGCGGAGTTCAATGAAATACAGTGCGGTACTATCTTGAAATTAGTCGTGGAAATTAATACCGGAAGTGGCCGGATGACGGGTTCCGTAGGTCTCGCTTTTGAGACCCGGGGATCTTTCTAACCCCTAACTCCTAATCCCTAACCCCTGCTTTTATAATGCTGGCCGCACTGGCTTCTTCAACTGCGGATCAATATCCCCAGCCTGCAAGTCCGATTGCCGGTCCATCCACTCGTCGAGCCGCGAGCGCTTAAACCTCCAGCGATTGCCCAGCTTGAACGCCGGCACAAACCCCTCCGAAGCGTATTTATAAAGCGTATCCGGCGAGATCCCAAGATAATCGGAGGCCTGGCGAATATCCATGACCTCGCGCACCATGGGAACCAGCAGATTGGAGCGAATTGCGACGTTGCGCATGATTGCCTCCTCGAACAGTTGAGTGCCTGGGAGCGGAATTCCGGCAACTCTGCCGGTAGTCTTGTATATAACGCGGTTTCGCCCGTAATTTCAAGGATTTTCCGGTAGTTGCAGGAAATTCATCGGCTTTCCGCTTCCCATTCCCCTAACCCAAATCGATCAACTTTGAGAGCTAAACCCATCCGGTTGTACTTCAATCCAAGCCGGGCCCAAGAGATTGGGCTGTTAGGACGGATGGTGCAAATGGTGGAGATTGATTCATATAGACGCGCCGTAGGCGCAATGTTGGATAGCCCCGCGCTTTACCGGGGCCCCCAAGAAACGGTCTTTGTTTCTTGGGGTGGAAGAGTGGGGAAATAGAACACCACAAGATCACTAAGGAGTCCCGTGGGGACGGCGCAACGATCAAAACCAGGAATTGCCGGTCGCGCTCACATTGCCTTGCGCCACCACTCAGTCTGCTCAGCACTCAGAAATCGGGTTTTCTCCCCGCGCGATAGGTAGAAATCCAGCACGTCACCCTTGTGAAAACTGGCGCATTCCGGCCAACTTTCGTCCTTCTCCAGGTGAGTCATCGTCTGGTGGTTATCCACCATCGTGATCTCCGTCAGGGAGCACTGCACCACTTGCTGAGCCTTCAATGAAAACGCCGTCCCTGAAGGCGGTTCCGGCGGCATCTGGTTGGCAATTTTGGTGAGTAGCAGGATCAGCGCAAATACTGCAGCTATGATGACGATTTTCTTCATGAGAGAAGATCTTCCTGAGGACGAACCGCCTATACGGTTTTACGGCCAATCAACCCGCCGGCACACCGTCCCACTGAGCCCGGTGATTCGTCTCTCCGCCACTAATGTATTCCGCTAAACCGCCCAACACAAGCCCCCACCGATGATGAGTAAATTGGGAGGGTACGAATTCTACGTTCTGCGTAATTTCAATTCGGAGGGAGGCGGGGTTTCGACCCTCGCATAGGGTCGACAGAAACAGGGTGGGCTTTAGCCCTGGAAGGTCTGTTAGTTCTGCTCGTCGTGGCGATGCAGCGTGGGCTTATCGTCGCTGCTCGGGGCCGTCTGGCCGTTCCCTTTATCCGGCGTTCCAGCCGGATCTCCGCTCCCCTTGCCGCCCTGCCGCAACGACGGCCTGTCCTTATCCTTCAAATCGACCAGCCTGCGCTTGTTTTCAATCCTTGCCAGCCTCGCCTTCACGTCGTCAAACTCCGAGGTGGTCACCGTGTACTCCTCCCGCGGTGGCAGAATGTGTGCAATCTCCTCCTGGGTGCGCAGAATGCGCTCGGGCGTCTGCGGATGGTCGGCAAACACCTTCGCCACCGCCCCCGGCTTGCGCTTCTCCAGAGCCTTCACCTTCTCAAAAAAACTGATAAAGGCCTGCGGATCGTACCCGGCGCGGTACATGTACTGCACCCCCAGGTAGTCAGCTTGCGCTTCGAAATCGCGGTTGAATTGAATGAAGGTCACGGGCACTGTAATCGCAGCCGCCTCATAAACTCCATACCCTGTCCACCCGCCAATAAAGATCAGCGGAACAACGCCCAGTTGCGCGTAGTGAGCGCGCGTCTGTTCCCTCACTGCGTGGTGCGCGCAAACGTGGGCTGTCTCGTGAGCCATCACCCCCGCCAGTTCCGCCTCTTCATCGGCGTTCAAAATAAGCCCGGAGTTGACGAAAAAGAACCCTCCCGGCAGCGCAAACGCATTAATCTCGTCCGAATCGATAACCTTGATCGTGAACGGCACCTTGCAGTCGGAATTCTTCACGATGTTCTGCCCCACGCGGTTCACATAGTCCACCACGACCGGATCGGTAATAAACTTGGTGCTCTTTTCAATCTGCGAAGCGTAGAGCCTCCCCATCTTGATCTCGGTATCCTCCGAGTACCAGTTCCCCATCCCCCGTCCGCCAATATCGCGATTGCCCACCGCGCTCACGTCGTCAATGCTCCCAGCCTTAACGTCGATCTTCTGACTTCCCGGCTCGACCAATTTGTCAAGATTCACAGTCGCTGCCGCCGAATCGCCCCCCGCAGGAGCCGTCCCCGGCGCAGGCTCCGTAGCCGGTGCGGACGATGGAGCTTTTTGAGGTGCAGTCTGACGTATGGTCGGCAGAGACGTCTGCGGAGCAGTAGTCTGCGCCCAGCCAACAGCAGTCAGCAACAAAGCCAAAGCAATTGGCAGACCCGTTCTAAATCCCAAAAATCCGGATCTCATGACCTCGCCTCCGGCACAACTCCAATTCTCGCAGTTCGCGGCCTTGATCGTGAAGTTTTCAGTTTTTCCAAGAAGGTGAAATAGCTCCTGCTCCCAAAAGCGCGATCTGCGGCGCTTGGCAAGCGTTGGCAATTCCCCACAATTTATTGAAAAAATTGGCAAACGGGGTGAGCCAAAAGTTGTTTAATAAAACCGTGCGGGGTGATGACCACTTCGCCGAAAGGAAAATGCCATGAAAGTTAGTCGTCTGTCTCTTGGCTATGGAGCGATTTTGGCTCTTGGTTGCGCGCTATCCGGCGCGTTTGCGCTGGCCAGTACGCCGCTAACGATCTCCGCCACCAACGTCACCGTGCCGTCCAGCAGCGTAACTCATAGCATCATTACGGTCATCGGAATTCCCGCCGCCGGAAACTTAAGCCTTGCTTGCCAGTATTCGGGCCCGGCAACCAATGCCGAGTTGCCCACCTGCTCACCGGATTACCCTTGCCTCTTACCTCCTGGTTCTTTCCCAGTAACGCCAGGCCAGACATTCACCGGACTTATGAGCCTCATTCCTTATGGTCTGAAACCTCCCATATGCGTCGAGGCAAAGCGCAACGAGCCACAGCCTTTGGGTCATCTGCCCTCGGCAGGGCTGGGGCTGGCCAGTGCCTTGATCCTTGGCTTCGGCTTGCGGCACAAGGCGCGGCGTTGGCTTGTTTTGGCCCTTTTAGCAGCAGGCGCTTTGGTCGGTCTGGCGGGAGTCAGCGGGTGCGGAGGCAGCAACAGCAACACCTATCAGTACACAATCACAGCAAACTACCTGGAAACAGGCAGCAGCGTTCCCCAAATCGTGAGCACAACAATCGAAGTCACCGTGCAATAACCAGTATTTGGGCTCCCTGGCACTCCCCTGACAAAAAGCCCCACCCTGACGGATGGGGCTTTTGCTTTTGCCGACCAGCGGGAGGCGGTTGCCCCACCGCAGGTGGTTAGTCGTAGTAGTCCAGGCCTAGGTGGGTAATCAGATCAGTCCCCATAATATGCCGAAGCGTGTTCTTCAGCTTCATCGACTGAATAAACAAATCGTGCTCCGGATAAAGCCCCGGCGCCGATTGCGGCGACTTCAGATAGAAGCTCAGCCACTCTTGAATCCCAATCGATCGCAGCTCCGGTGTGCGCTTGGCCAGGTCCATAAACAGCACCAGGTCCAACGCAATCGGCGCGGCCAGAATCGAGTCCCGGCACAGGAAGTTCACCTTGATCTGCATCGGGTAGCCCAGCCAACCGAAGATGTCGATGTTGTCCCACGCTTCTTTTTCGTCGCCGCGGGGCGGATAGTAGTTGATGCGAATCTTGTGGTAGAGATCCTTGTAGAGATCGGGATAAAGCTCTGGCTGGAAAATGTAATCCAGCGACCCCAGCTTCGACTCTTCCTTGGTTTTGAACGATTCCGGATCGTCCAAAACTTCGCCGTCCCGGTTGCCAAGAATATTGGTCGAGAACCAGCCCGAAACCCCCAGCATGCGCGCCTTGAAGGCCGGCGCCAGAACCGTCTTCATCATCGTCTGCCCGGTCTTGAAATCCTTGCCGCAGATGGGCGCCGCGTTCTTCTTCGAAAGCTCGACCATGGCGGGAAAATCGACCGTCAGGTTCGGCGCGCCGTTGGCGAAGGGAACACCCTCGCTCATCGCCGCATACGCATAAATCTGTGAAGGCGCAATGGCGACATCGTTGTTCTCAAGACCCCTTTCGAAGGCCTCAATGCTCTGGTGCACAGCCGCCGGCTCGATAAAGATCTCAGTCGAAGCAGCCCAGATCACCACTACGCGATCCACCGTCTTTTTGAATGCTTGAATGTCGGCCCTCAACTGATCGGCCAGATCGCGCTTGTTCTTGCCCTTCTTCACGTGCGTGCCGTGCAGCCGCTTCACGTAGTACTGGTCGAAGACCGCAGGCAGCGGCTTGATCGTTTCCAGATACGGCTTCAGTTGCGTAAGCAAATCCTTGTCCAGCACCGCAGCGTGAGCGGCAGACTCATAAGCGTTGTCCTCAAAGATGTCCCAGCAGGTGAAAACAATATCGTCCAGCTTGGCCAGCGGCACAAAATCCTTGATCAGCGGAGAGCTCTTGTCGGTGCGCTTGCCCAACCGTATCGTCCCCATCTGTGTCAGCGAGCCAATCGGCTTGGCCAGTCCGCGACGGACCGCCTCAACTCCGGCGATCATCGTAGTAGCCACGGCGCCCAGGCCCACCACCATCACTCCCAGTTTGCCCGTTGCGGGCGCAACCTTCGATGCTTCAGCGGGCTTTTGTCCGCCTTTATCTTCAGTTCCCATCTCTTCTCCTACCCTTCCGATTAATTCGTGCTTCATTTCAATCCAGTTGAACTTATTTTCAGGCAACCGAAATAGTGTACGCCTTCAAAAATGCCTTCGTCTCATCTCAAGCTCTTGCGTCTTCCTGAGCCTGTCTACCGCGGTTCACGTGCGACCATACAAACCACACAATCCCCGCCAGCAGCGCGATCTCCACCGCCAGATGAAAGCGGTGAAACGCCGCATAAAACCGCGGGTCCGTATGCCATGCGGCCCCCAGCTTCATGCCCGCATACGCCAGGCCGAAGCACCACGGCCAGGAACCCGCAAAAGTATATATGTGAAAGCGCAGTTGCGGCATCTTCGCAATCCCTGCCGGAAACGCGATAAACGTCCGCACCACCGGCAGCAGCCGCGCCAACAACACCGCGATCGACCCGAATTTCAGAAAGAAAGCGGTCATGCGGTCCAGGTCGTGGTGGCTCATCAGCACCCATTTTCCATACCGCTCCACCAGCGGCCGCCCGCCTTTTGCCCCAATCCAGTACGCGACCGCCGAGCCCAGATTGCAGCCCACCGCCCCCGCCGTAGCTGCCCAAATCAAATTGAAGTGCCCCAGGTAAACCAGATACCCGGCAAACGGCATGATGATCTCGGAAGGCAGCGGTATGCACGCCGATTCAATCCCCATCAGCGCAACAATGCCAGCATATCCCCCGGCGTCGATGACATGGGTTACAAACTGAACAAGGAAAGCCAGTATTCTTTCGCTCATGGACCTATCCAGTATATAGGGCCGATGCGGACCCATGAGTGGCCCACGCAAACGATCGGTGCTTTGTATTAGGGCGAAGCTTCATCTAGGACCGCATGAGGAATGCGACACAAACGCGCGATAGGCTAAGATTACAAACGCGCCGGAGGCGCAGTGTTCGTTAGCCCCGCGCTTCAGCGTGGGGAAAAGGGATTCCACAAGTCCGTTACGGAGTCCCGGAGGGACGGCGCGAGAACTTCAAAAGCCGTGAAGAAAGGAAGTTTTGTATCAGGGCACGACTTCAGTCGTGCCGCAAATGCAACGAAAAAAAAGGGGCTTTGGCCCCTGAGCGACGCCTTTTGCTACGATGAGCTTGTATTCAAACGAAAGGCTCCCCGTGTCTGACTTCCCCCCCGTCCCGCTCACCCTTGAAGGCTCAGCCCTCCTCCATCAATTCTTCCGCTTCGACTGGAAATCCTGGCGATCCTGCGCGGAGGGCGAACGCAAAAAGATCGCCGCTGAAGCCACTGCCTTGCTTCAGCGAATGGAACGCACCGCTCCCGAATCCCCCATCCGCACCGCTCTCTACTCCCAGCTTGGCCACAAAGGCGACCTGATCTTCATCCACTTCCGCGACTCCCTCGAATCGCTCAACCAGGTCGAACTCTCGCTCGCCCAAACCGACCTCTATAGCTTTCTCACCCCCGTTCACTCCTACGTCTCAATCGTAGAGCTAGGCCTCTACGAGTCCACCCGCAAAACATA
>Ga0187847_10001941_pt1 | contig 17456 bp, 13 predicted proteins | sample June2016WEW_4_10_FD_132458 | JGI IMG/M metagenome (GOLD analysis project Ga0187847, IMG submission 132458) | Peatland microbial communities from SPRUCE experiment site at the Marcell Experimental Forest, Minnesota, USA - June2016WEW_4_10 | ecosystem: Environmental > Terrestrial > Soil >...
ACGCTCACGGGCGCCTGCGTCTATGCCTTGACCGAGCGCTATAGCGGCGCGTTCACGAATCGCATCGAAGCGCACGAAACGATCGAAGCGGCGGGCGCGAGCAGCGGCGAGCGCGTTTGGTGCTTTCCGATGGACGCCGATTTCGACACCGACCTCGAGAGTACGGTTGCCGACGTCCTGCAATGCGCCGTCGACGGCAAGGGCGATCACATCCTCGCAGCGCGCTTTTTGAATCGCTTCGTGCCGAAAGAAATTCCGTGGCTGCACCTCGATCTGGCCGCCGGAACGCGCGCCGGGGGGCTGGCGCACATCGGAACCGACATCACGGGATTTGGTGTGCGCTACACGCTCGACCTCATCGAACGGGGCTGGCCGGCCCGGCTCAAGCGCACATGACCGCACTCACGATGCAGCGTCCGGATGACTGGCATCTGCATTTGCGCGACGGCGCGGGTATGGCCGCGGTCGTGGGCTTTACCGCGGAGCGCTTCGGCCGCGCGATCGTCATGCCAAATCTGAAACCCGCGATCACGACCACGGCGCTCGCGCTCGCGTATCGCGAGCGCATTCTCTCCGCACTGCCGGCCAGTAGCCGTTTCGAACCGCTGATGACGCTCTATCTGACGAACGACACGGCGCCCGACGAGATCGATCGGGCCAAGGACTCCGGCTTCGTCCACGGGATCAAGCTCTATCCGGCCGGCGCAACCACCCATTCGGATGCGGGCGTCACCTCGATCGCACGCGTCGATGCCGTGCTCGCGCGCATGCAGCAGCTCGGCATGCCGCTGCTCGTCCACGGCGAGACGCCGGATGCCGACGTCGACGTGTTCGACCGCGAGGCGCATTTCATCGACACGGTGCTCGCGCCGCTGGCGCAGCGCCATCCGCACTTGAAAATCGTCGTCGAGCACATCACGACCGGGCGTGCGGTCGACTTCGTGCGCGAGGCGCGAGCCGGTGTCGTCGCGACGATTACACCACAGCATTTGCTGCATAACCGCAATGCGATTTTCATGGGCGGGATTCGGCCGCATTACTATTGCCTGCCGATATTGAAGCGCGAGCAGGACCGGCTCGCCCTGCTCACGGCCGCCACCAGCGGCAGCCCGCGGTTTTTTCTCGGCACCGACAGCGCGCCGCATGAGCGCGCGACCAAGGAAAATGCTTGCGGCTGCGCCGGCATGTTCACCGCGCACGCCGCGATCGAGCTGTATGCCGAGGCATTCGAGCAGGTGGGCCGACTCGACCGGCTCGAGGCCTTCGCGAGTCACTTCGGCGCGGATTTTTACGGCTTGCCGCGACACCGCGACAGCATCAGCCTGATCAAGGAACCCTGGATGGCCCCCATGTCCTATGCCTTCGGCGACGGCTCGGTCGTCCCTTACCGCGCCGGCGCCGCGATCAGTTGGCGCCTCGACACGGCGGCGCACCGATGATGCAGCTGCCGCCGATCACGTTCGCGACCCGATTTCGCGGATTTCTGCCGGTCGTCGTCGACGTCGAGACCGGCGGATTCAACGCGCAGACCGACGCTTTGCTGGAGATCGCGGCCGTGCTGATCGAGATGCGCAGCGACGGTACCCTGGCGCGCGGCGAGACACATCGCTACCACGTCACGCCGTTCCCGGGCGCGAACATGGAACCAGCCTCGCTCGCCGTCAACGGCATCGATCCGCATCATCCGCTGCGGCCCGCGATTCCCGAGGACGACGCTCTGCAGCGCATATTTCGCGAGGTCCGAAACGCCGTGCGGCTCGCCGACTGCACGCGCGCAGTGCTGGTCGGTCACAACGCATTCTTCGATCTGAACTTCCTGAACGCGGCGGTCGCGCGCACGCAGATCAAGCGCAATCCGTTCCATCCATTTTCGAGCTTCGACACCGCGACGCTCGGCGGCGTCGCATTCGGGCAGACGGTACTCATGCGCGCGACTTTGGCCGCCGGTCTCGAGTGGGATTCGGCCTCCGCGCATTCCGCATCTTACGATGCGGAACGCACGGCGGACCTGTTTTGCATGGTGTGCAATCAGTTCCAGAGCGTGTTCGAGTCGAGCCGCCGGCGGCTCGCGGCGATGGGTCCGCTCGAAATCGAGTAGCGGGCCTTTAGGCCGTCACGGCTCCCGCTTCGGCCAGCAACTGCTTCAGCTCACCACTCTTGTACATATCGAGCGTGATGTCGCAGCCGCCGACCAGCTCACCGTTGACATAGAGCTGGGGAAACGTCGGCCAGTTCGAATAGGTCTTGAGCGCCTCGCGCACTTCCGGGTCTTCAAAAATATTGACGGCCGCAAACTGCGCCTTCAAGGCACGCAGGGCGCCGACCGTCTGGGCCGAAAATCCGCACTGCGGGAAATCCGGTGTGCCCTTCATGTAGAGCACCACGGGGGCGGCCGACAGTTGGGTCTTGATACGTTCGATAGCACTCATTGGTCGATGTCTCCGATTTGACTAATCCGATCTGGGGTCGCGCAACCGCGCTCTCAAGCCCAATGCGCCGACGACGGTCCATTGCTGTGCGGCTGTGAGGCGCGACCAAGCGGCGATTTCCTCAATCGTACGATAACAGCCCCGACAATACCCCTGTTCGTCCAAGCTGCAAATATTGATGCACGGGGACACGGGGCGCAGCGCCGCCGGCGTTGAATTATTGGGGTCGCTCACCTATTCTTCCGTCCATTGCGCTGCGCGATCCGCCTGCCGGTCCCGCTTGCGGCCCACCCTACGGACCCCAATGAAACCGCCATCGACCGTTCAACCACCGCGCTCGGCGAGCGTCTTGGATCGGACGCAGTATATCCCAGCGCGCAGCGCGCCATGGGCGCATTGCCGCGCGACGGCGTCCCGCTTGACCGCAGGTCGGTTTGGCCGAGGCGCGCGATGAGCGTCCCGGTACCCGCCGATCTCGAGACACAGGTCGAACGGGCGCTTGCCGAAGACATCGGCGGCGGCGATCTGACCGCCGCCCTGATCCCGGCCGGCGCGCAAGGCCGCGCCTCGGTGATCACGCGCGAGCCGGCCATCATTTGTGGGCGGCCGTATGTCAATGCGACCTTCCTGCATCTCGATCCGCAGGTGCGCATCGACTGGCGCGTCGAAGAAGGCACGAATGCGCACGCCGATCAATTGCTGTTCGTCGTATCGGGCAGCGCTCGCGCGCTGCTCACCGGGGAGCGCACCGCGCTCAATTTCCTGCAGTTATTGTCGGCCACCGCGACCGCCGCGCACCGCTACGTCACGCTGATCCAAGGCACGGGTTGCCGCCTGCTCGACACGCGCAAAACCATACCCGGTCTGCGCACCGCGCAGAAATACGCGGTCCGGGTCGGCGGCGGCCAGAACCATCGAATCGGCCTGTTCGACGGCGTACTCATCAAGGAAAATCACATCGTGGCGGCCGGCTCGATCACGGCCGCGGTCACCAATGCTCGAGCGCAGCAGCCGCGGGCGCGCGTCGAGGTCGAGGTCGAAAACATCGACGAACTGCGCGAAGCGATCGCGGTCGGCGCCGATATCGCGATGCTCGACGATTTCCCTCTCGCACAATTGCGCGAGGCCGTGGCGCTCAACCGCGCCTCCACGAAACCGCTGCTGCTCGAAGCCTCGGGCGGCGTCACCGAAGACAGCGTGCGCGTGATCGCCGAAACCGGTGTCGATTACGTGTCGGTCGGTGCGATCACCAAGCACATCAATGCGGTCGATCTGTCGATGCGGTTCGAATGGAGAACCGCAGGATCCGTCGCGAGCGAGCCTCCGACGGCGAGCTAGAGACTGCCCGCGGCCTTTAGCACGCGCTGCGGCTGCGATACGCCATAGCCCTGCGCATAGTCGACGCCGAGCGTGCGCAGCATGTTGATGATCTCGGAGTTTTCGGCGAATTCCGCGATCGTCTGCTTGCCGGTCAGATGGCCGATTTCATTGATCGAGCGCACCATCTCCCGATCGATCGGATCGTGCAAAATCTCTTTGACGAAGGCGCCGTCGATCTTGAGAAAATCGACCGGGAAGTGCTTGAGATAACCGAACGAGGACAGGCCCGAGCCGAAGTCGTCGAGCGCGAATTTGCAACCCTGATCCTTGAGCGCGCCGATGAATCGGTTGGCCTGCGAGAAGCTCGCAATCGCCGCGGTCTCTGTGATTTCGAAACAGATTTTGGTCGCATCCAAGCCGCTGCGGCTCAGCTGCTCGATCACATAGGGCAGGAATTTATCGTCGCCGAGGCTTAAGCCCGACAAATTGATCGAACACATCGCGAGCTTCTCGCGCTCGTCGGCGTCCGATACCAGCCAGCGAAACGCGTTTTCGATGACCCAGCGGTCGATGTTCGGTGTGATGCCATAATGCTCCGCCGCGGTCATGAAGTTATCCGGCGTCACGATCTTGCCGGCCTCGTCGCGCATGCGCAGCAGCAGTTCGTAGTGCGCACCGGTTTCCTGGGACTTCAACGGCAGGATCGATTGGCGGAACAGCTCGAAACGGCTCTCCTCGAGCGCCGTGTTGATGCGCGCCGCCCACTGCATCTCGCGCCGCCGCCGCATCAAATCGATGTCGTTTTCCTCGAAACTGTGGACGCGGTTGCGGCCCGCCTGCTTGGCGGCCTGGCAAGCGCTGTCGGCGGCGCTCAACACCGCGGCGACGTCGTCGTTGTCGACCGAGACCGGCACGACGCCGACGCTCGCGCCCAGCCGGAAGGTTCGCTCTTCCCAGGTGAACTTGAAATTACTGACCGCCTCACGCAGCGTCTCGGCCGTGCGCAAGGCCTCGTCGAGCGAGCAGCTCTCGAGCAGGATGCCGAATTCGTCGCCGCCCAAACGCGCGAGCGTGTCGCGCCAGCGGACTTTCGATTTCAGCAAGGCGCCGACCTGACCGAGCAGCGCGTCGCCGGCACTGTGCCCGCAGGTGTCGTTGACGATCTTGAACTGATCCAGATCGAGGCAGCACAGCGCATACGAGGTCTCACGGGCCTTGGCGCTCTTGAGCGCCCGCTCCATGCGGTTCTCGAACTCGCGCCGGTTGACGAGCCCCGTGAGCACGTCGTGGCTCGCGTGATAGCTCAGGCGCCGATTCAACTCGCGCGCTTCGCTGACGTCGTGGAAAACGAGCACGCCGCCCGACACCGCGCCGCTGCCGTCGCGAATCGGCGATGCCGTGCTTTCGACATAGATCTCGTTGCCGTCGCGGCGGATCAGCAGCATCGGTCGTACCGATTTGATCGAGCGGGTGCGCCGGATCGCGACCGCGAGCGGGTTCTCGAGCGGTTCGCACGTCTCTTCGTGAAACGCCCGGAAGATCTCCTCGATCGGCCGTCCTTGGGTGTCCTCGAGGCGCCAGCCGGTCAATGACTCGGCAACGGGGTTGATATAGTCGATCACGCCTTTCTCGTCGGTCGTGATCACGCCGTCGCCGATGCTCTGCAAAGTGATTTGCGCGCTCTCTTTCTCGCGGAATAGAGCCTCCTCGTAGAGCTTGCGCTCGGTGATGTCGAGCTCGACGCCGACCAGGCGCAGCAGCCGCCCCTTGTCGTCGACGCGGGCCTTCGCGCGGCTGATCACCCAGCGCCATTCGCCGGTCGCGTGGCGCATGCGATGCAGACTCTCGAACAGCGGTGTCTTGCCGGCCACATGGTCGCGAATTGCCGCCTGCACGCGCGACATGTCGTCGGGATGCACGAGCATGCGCCAATCGGGCGCCTGCCCGGTCGGCACGTCGTCATAGCCCAGCATGGTCTTCCAGCGCGGCGAGAGATAGACCCGATTATTGAGCGTATCGAAGTCCCAGAGGCCGTCGTTCGCGCTATAGAGCGCGAGTTCATTGCGTTCCTCCAAGTCGCGCAACTGCGCCTGAATCGATATGCGCTCGAGCCCCGTGGCGAGACTGCTGCCGACGAGTTTGAGCAGCAGATGCAACTGGACGTCCCAGTTGTCGCGCGGCAGCGCACCGGCAATCCCGAGGATGCCCGCGGGCCGTTCCTCGATGAAATATCCGATCATCAGGATCGAGCCGATGCCGAGGTTGCACCAGACCGCGGCGTCTTCAGCCTGATCGGCGCGCACGTTCGAGGTGTCGCGCATCTCCGAAACCCGCAATGAGGCAAGCCGCGAACGAAACCAGGGCAGCATGGTCAGGGATTGGCCGCGCAACTGTTCGGGATTGCCGGTTGCAAGCAGACTGCGCGCGACCGCGATTTCGCCGAATGCTTCCGATTCGGGATCCAAATGGATTAGAAACGCCGTGTCGGCGCGCGTGGCCTCACGCAGCAACTCCAGATTCGAGAGGATACAAGGCGCCGCCGTGGCAGCGGTCATCGACTGGAAATCGACCGCGATCTTGGTGCAAATGACGTCGAGGCCGACCGTAGGGCTGAAATCCCGTCGCGTCCACGTCTGCGGGGACAGCACATCCGACGCCGTAAAATCAGGGTGTCGCGTGTCGCTCGGTACGATGGCCATGCGCGTCTACAATCCCCGTGGAGAGAATTTGCCCTTATAGCTCAAGAGTTTGCCACTCTATCTCCCATTAAATTGGAATTACGTCACACACTCTCACAAGGGCATGACGTAGCACACCTACGCCTGGATTCTCTCATAAGTTATCAGGAAAACAAGCTAAGCAATTGTATTGGCGGGACTTGATGATCGGCAGTCCATGGGATTCGGCTAGCCAAGCGCTGCCCTGGCCTGCTCGAAACAGGTCCGCAGACGCCGCTCCATCTCGAGCTGCCATCGTTCGAGTCCGGCGGCGTCGAGGCCGCGCGGCACGTAGACCGGCTCGCCGACGGCGATCGCAACCCGCGCAAAGGGCTTGGGGATCACGAAACGATCCCACTTGATCATCCAAGCGCGGGACGCCGCAAAGGCCATCGGAATGATCGGGCGTTGTGAGAGCTGCGCAAGCAGGATCGCGCCGGGCTTGAACTTCCAGACCGGCCCGCGCGGCCCGTCGGGCGTGATCGACGGCGAGAGGCCCTGGCGCGTGAGCGCCTCGTAATAGTCGCGCAGCGCCCGAGCGCCGGTATAGCTCGAGGAGCCTCGGATCGCCACGGCGCCGAGTCCCTGCACGAGCATGGCACCGATTTCGCCGTCGACCGATGGGCTGATCAAGAAGCCCAATTTGACGCCCGCGGCGCGCTGCTCGAGCAGGTGCTTGACACAGAACAATTGGTGCTGGTGCCAATAGACCGGAATGAACGACGGCGCGACCTCGAGCGCTCGTACGATATGGTCGTTGCCGACGACGGCCTTGACCGGGCTCAAGCGCCATAGGAGCCGCAACAGCGCGAGACTCAAAGGCAGCAAACTGCGATAGAGCAGCAAGCGACGCTTGGTCAGCCGCCGGCCGGACCTCGTCTGCTGCTCGTAAATCGTGTTGCGAAGACCGCCACCGTCGGGTTTCTGTTGCACGAGGGCCATTGTCGAGAAGCGCTGCTCGGCACGCAATAGCACCGCTGCCCGAGCGTCCGCAAACGGCAGCGCGCATGTGCGTCGGTTACAATGTTTGCGATGAATACCCTGATGATTCCTCCGGGCCCGACCGAAGGCTACGATTTGGGCGGCAGCGAAGAGTCGCTCGCGCGCCTGCGTGATTACTTTGGCCGCTACGGCGACACCTACCGGGTGTTCGCGCCCGCGCGCGGCGTCTACAACTGGGTCATCAATCACCCGGACGACGTCAAGCGCGTATTGCTGTCGAATCACCGCAATTACACGAAGGGCGAAGGCATGGATCGGGTCAAGATCCTGCTCGGCAACGGCATCATGACCAGCGAAGGCGACTTCTGGCGCCGCCAGCGCCGCATGATTCAGCCGGCGTTTCATCGCCGCATCCTCGACCAGTTCGGTGCGCTGATCGCAAGGGTCAACGACAAGTATGCAGAGCGATGGGCCGCAAAGGCCGCCCGCGGCGAGACGATCGACGTGTGCGACGAGACCAGCGAACTGACGCTGGAAATCGTTCTCAATTCGATTTTCGGCACCGATTTGGCGCGCCTCGAACGCCAATTGGGCGCGAACCCCTTCGAAGTCGTCGCCAAGGAGACCAACCGCGACTTGAAATTTGCATTCCGCTTTCGTTCCCTCGGACGCCTCGTCGCCGAACTGATCGAACAGCGGCGACGCGAAAGCGAAACGCATTTCGACTTCTTGAGCATGCTCATGGCGACACGCGATCGAAACACCGACACCGGCATGAGCGAGCGCGAACTCATCGACGAAGTGCTGACGCTGATCGTCGCGGGCCACGAGACCACGGCATCCTCGCTCGCCTGGACCTGGCTGCTGATCAGCGAGCACCCCGAGACGGCCGAAGCCTTGGCGGCCGAGGCGGACGCAGCACCGGCGGTGCAACCGCTTGGGCTCGATGCAGCCGAATCGCTGCATTTCACGACGCAGGTGCTGCAGGAATCGCTGCGCCTCTATCCGCCGGGTTGGCTGTTCACGCGCCGCACGCTCGAAGCCGATGAACTCGGCGGCTTTCCCATCGCGCCGCGCACCGACGTGTTCATTTGCCCCTACCTGCTGCACCGCCATCCCGATTATTGGGACGCGCCCGAAGAATTCCGGCCACAACGTTTCGAGGCCACCGACGCTGCGGAACGCCATCGCTTTTCCTATATCCCATTCTCGGTGGGCCCGCGCCACTGCATCGGCGAGAATATCGCGATGTTCGAAATGCTGGCCCACTTGAAAACCATGTGCAACCGCTTTCGCCTGACACGTGCGAATGCGGCACCCGTAGACCTCGAGGCGCAGATCAATCTGCGCATTCGGTCCAACTTGATCATGACGGTAGAGGCACGATGACCTACAAGACGTTGGTGGAGATTCTCGACAACAATCGCGGCGTCGATCGATCCGTTTGCTACGTCGACGGCGAGAATTCGGAACGCCGCATCTCCTATGGTGATGTCTACACGCGCGCGCTCGGGATTCTGCATCACTTGCAGACGGTCGGCGCCGCGCGCGGCGACCACATGATCATCTTCTTGAGCAACAACGAGCAGTTTCTCGACGGCTTCTGGGCCGCGGTTTGCGGCGGCATCGTGCCCGTACCGCTCGCGGTCGGCATCAGCGATGAACATCGCCACAAACTGCTGCGCGTCGCGGCAAAACTCGGAAATCCCTGGCTGTACACCGACGCGAAGAACCTCGCCAGGCTCGAGGCGCTTGCGGCGCAGCTCGGCGAGTCATCGTTGTTTGCGCGACTGCGTGCACGCAGTTTTCTGGTCGACTCGATCACCGACGTCTCGCGACCCGGCGCGCTGTTCCGCCCGGCGCCCGAAGATCCGGCGTTCATCCAATTTTCCTCGGGTTCCACCAGCGAGCCGAAGGGCGTGATTCTCACTCACGGCAATTTGGTCGCGAACACGCTGAGCGCCACCGAAATCGACCGGTTCACGACCGACGATGTCAGCTTGAGCTGGATGCCGCTGACGCACGATATGGGATTGATCGGGTTTTATCTGATGCAATTCGCGAATCGCGTCCACATCAACCTGATGCCCACGGAGTTGTTCGTGCGCCGGCCCCTGCTGTGGCTGCAAACCGCATCGAAAAAGCGCGCGACGATCACCTGTTCGCCGAACTTCGGATACCGGCATTTCCTCAAGGTGCTCGGCGAGCGCAAACTCGAGGACGTCGATCTGGCCTCGTTGCGGCTCATTTATAACGGCGCTGAGCCAATCTCGGTCGAGCTGTGTAACGAGTTCATGATCAGGCTCGCCTACACCGGATTGAGGCGCGCGGCCATGTATCCGGTCTACGGACTCGCCGAAGCCTCGCTTGCGGTCACATTGCCGAAGCTCGGCGCGGAATATCGCTGGATGCGCGTCAATCGGCACCGCCTCAACGTCGGCGCGCCGATCGAGCTCAATCCTGCGGATTCGCGCGATGTGCTCGAGCTCGTTTGCTGCGGCGAGCCGATTCCGAAGACTGAGGTGCGCATCGCCGATGATGCGCGAGGTCCGCTCGCCGACGATCATGTCGGACACATTTTGATCCGCGGACCCAATGTCACGCGCGGCTTCATCGGTGACCCAGAGGCCACCGAGGCCGCGATCGACGCCGACGGCTGGCTCGACACCGGCGATTTGGGCTTCCTGCACGAGGGATCCCTCTACATCAGCGGCCGTAGCAAGGAGATCATTTTCGTCAACGGACAAAACTACTATCCCTACGACTTGGAGAACATCGCCCAGCGCGCGCCCGGGCTCGAGTTGGGCAAAGTCGTCGCCGCCGGCGTGCGTAAAGCCGGCGAGCAGGTAGAGCAGCTCATCGTGTTCGTGTTGCATCGCGGCTCGATGGCGGAGTTCCTGCCGACTGCAATCGCCGTCGGGCGGCTCATCAACGAACTCACCGGACTCGAAGTCGCGCAGGTCGTGCCGGTCAAACGCATACCGAAGACCACGAGCGGCAAGGTGCAGCGCCATCTTCTCGAGCAGGCTTACGCCGACGGCGAATTCGATGCGGACCTCGGCGAACTCGCGCAGCTGCGCGAGCGCCAATCGGGCGGCGCTCGCGTCTCGGGTTCCGAACTCGAATCGCGGCTCCAAGAAATCTGCGAGACCGTCCTTGGGGGCAAGCGCGTCGAAGTCGGCGACAATTTGTTCGAACTCGGTGCGAGCTCACTCAAATTGATCGAGATTCACGAAACGATCGATCGGGAATTCCCCGGGCTCATCGACTTGACCGAGCTGTTCGATCACCCGACGATCCACGACCTCGCCAAGCATCTCGAGGCGAAGCTCGCGCAGCCGAGCACGCCGGTCGGCGCCTAAGCGCCGTACAGAGGCTTCGCAAACCGCCAGCGGCGGTAAGTCCAGAGCCAATCCGCGGGCCGCTCGAGCACGTCGGCCTCGCAGGCGCGCGCATAGCGCTCCGTCAATTCGCCCGGCTCGGTGCGCTCGCGTCCGTCCCAGAGCGGCGTGAAAGTCACCGCGTAATAGCCGCGCCGCACGCGGCGCATCGAGGCGTAGAAAATCGGCAAGCGCGTCGCGCGAGCGATTTGCTCGGCACCGACGTAGAACGCCGTGTCTTGACCCAGGAAGCGCGTCCACTGGTGCCGCTCCTTCTGCGCCGGCGCCTGATCCGCATTGATTGCGAGCGCGTGCACGATGTTCCTGCGCCGCAAATGATCGGAGAGCAGATCCTTCGCGGGCACGAGCCGCGCACCGCAGCGCGAGCGCAGCTCGAGCAGCAGGCGTTCGCCGCGCGGATCGCGGATCGGCTTGTAGGCGGCATCGACCGGATAGCCCAACTGCACCGTCACGCCCTGCAGCAGCCATTCCCAATTATTCATGTGCGAGGTCATGAACATGATCGACCGGCCCGCGTCGAGGTCGGCGCGCACGGTTGGCAGGTTCACGATCTGCACGCGTTCAGCGATGCTCGCCTCAGGCATCGACGCCGACTTGAGGATTTCCACCATGACCTGACAGTAGTTGCGCAGGAATTGCCGGTGTATGCCCCGGCGCTCCTCTGCACCGAGCGCAGGGAAGACCTTCACGAGCTGCGCTTCGATCACGTGGCTGCGGTGCCGCAGCACGTGGAATGCGAGCCAGGCGACGAAGGCCGCGAGACCGTACAGTGCCCAAAACGGCACCCGTGAGAAGACTTTCAGCATGAAGTCGATAGGCGTGCCGCCCTGACTAAACGGCCGGCGCCGAGGCCGGTCCGCGGTTGGCATCGAGCACGGTCAGCGCCGTCATATTGACGATACGGCGCACGGTCGCCGACGGCGTCAAAATATGAACGGGTGCCGCACATCCGAGCAGAATCGGGCCGATTGCGACGTTGTTGCCGGCGGCCGACTTCAGCAAGTTGTAGGCGATGTTGGCGCTGTCCAAGTTCGGGCAGACGAGCAGATTGGCGCTGCCGCGCAGCGTCGAATTCGGCAATACCGCCTTTCGCGTGGCCTCGTCGAGCGCGCAGTCGCCCTGCATTTCGCCGTCCACCTCGAGCTGCGGCAGGCGCTCGCGCAACAAAGCGAGCGTCGCGCGCATTTTTAGCGCCGACGGTGCATTGCTGCTGCCGAAGTCCGAATGCGATAACAGCGCGACCTTGGGCTCGAGCCCGAAAACACGAATCTGTTCGGCCGCCAGCGCGGTAATCTCCGCGAGCTCTTCGGCGCTCGGATCGAGATTGACGTGGGTATCGACGATGAACACCTGGCGGCCCGGCAATATCAGGCCATTCATCGCGCCGTACACGCCGACTCCGGGGCGGCGCCCGATGACCTGGTCGATATAATGGAGATGGCGGGCATTGGTGCTGATCGTCCCGCATATCAGGCCATCGGCCTCGCCTTTTCTGAGCAGCATGGCGCCGATCAGCGTCGTGCGCCTGCGCATCTCGAGCTTGGCGTACTGCGCGGTGACGCCGCTGCGCTCGGTGAGCTTGTGGTAAGCCTCCCAATACTCGCGGTAGCGGCTGTCGAACTCGGGATTGACCACGACCAGATTCTCGCCGATGCGCAGGCGCAAACCGTACCGGCCGATGCTGCGCTCGATCGCACCGGGTCGGCCAACGAGGATCGGGCGCGCGAGCTTTTCGTCGACCACGATCTGGACGGCCCGCAGGACGCGCTCGTCCTCGCCTTCGGCGAACACGATGCGGCTGCGCTCGGAGCCAAGCTTGCGCGCGGCGGCGAATATCGGCGCCATCATCGTTCCGCTGTGGTAAACGAATTGCTGCAAGCGCTGGCTGTATTCATCGAAATCGCCGATTGGGCGCGTGGCAACGCCCGAGTCCATGGCCGCACGCGCCACCGCGGGTGCGATGCGTACGATCAAGCGCGGATCAAACGGCTTGGGGATCAGGTAGTCGGGACCGAAAGCGAGGTCCTCGATGCCGCCGTAGGCCTCGGACACGACATCGCTCTGTTCCTCGCGCGCAAGATCCGCAATCGCTTGAACCGCCGCGATCTCCATCTGGCGCGTAATCGTGGTCGCGCCGACATCGAGCGCGCCACGAAAAATGAACGGAAAGCACAGCACGTTGTTGACCTGATTCGGATAATCACTACGGCCGGTCGCAATCACGGCATCGTCGCGCACCGCTTTGACTTCGTCCGGCAGGATCTCCGGCGTCGGGTTCGCAAGCGCGAAAATCAGCGGCCGCGACGCCATCGCCCTGACCATGTCCTGCTTGAGCACGCCGCCCGCCGACAGCCCGAGAAAAACATCGGCGCCGCCGATGACGTCGGCAAGCTTGCGCGCCTCGGTGGGCTGCGCGAAACGCTCCTTGACCGGGTCCATGAGTTCGACACGGCCCCGGTAGACGACGCCGGCGAGATCGGTGAGCCAGACATGCTCGCGCGGCACGCCCAAATCGACCAGCAATTCGACGCAAGCGAGCGCTGCGGCGCCGGCGCCGCTCACCACGAGTTTGACCTCCGAAATCTGCTTGCCGACGACTCGCAGGCCATTGAGAAACGCGGCCGCGGCGATGATAGCCGTGCCGTGCTGATCATCGTGAAACACCGGAATTTTCATGCGCTCACGCAGCTTGCGCTCGACGATGAAGCACTCAGGCGCCTTGATATCCTCGAGATTGATCGCGCCGAACGTCGGCTCCAGCGCGGCGATGATTTCCACGAGCTTGTCGGGATCGCGTTGCTCGATTTCGATGTCGAACACGTCGATGCCGGCAAATTTCTTGAAAAGTACCGCTTTGCCTTCCATGACCGGCTTGCTGGCCAATGGGCCAATCGCGCCTAAACCGAGCACCGCCGTGCCGTTCGTGATCACACCGACGAGATTGCCGCGGCCGGTGAAGCGAAACGCGTTGCGCGGGTCCGCAACGATCGCATCGCACGCCGCTGCGACACCGGGGGAATAGGCAAGTGCAAGATCGTTCTGATTGACCAGCTGTTTGGTCGGGGTGACCGACAGCTTTCCGGGCACGGGAAATTCGTGGTAATCGAGCGCAGCCTGCTTCAGTCCATCGTCACGGTTCACTCAAGACTCTCCCGCTGCCCCGATTCCGAACCATTGTGGCCCCTAGGGGGTGCAATTGCCCGCAATTGTAGCAAACGAGAAAAGAGGGTCTGAAGCGGCTTGCGCGCCGCGCAAAGATCGAAAACTCACGGATCCGCCTCCACTTGGCGGATCGGTGGGTTCGTGACGAGCTTCAGCGCGGCGTTAGACGCGCGCTTTGCTCGGACGCCGGCCACGCATGACGATCAGTCCGCCGCCGAGCAGCGTCAATGCCGCGACCCAGGATGCGGGATCGATTTCCGGCGCCTGCAGCGCAGTCACATCGACCCGGGCCTCAACCTGCCGATTCAAGCCAACGTGAGAGTCGCGTTCCCCTCGGCTGCCATCGTCGCGATCGGCAACTGCGGCCCCGGACGCACCGAGCAGCAAGATCGCGAGAAACACCGTGTTCATCTTCATAAAATTGTCTCCGCAGCAAACGCACACAAATTCGGATCGGGCGGGCTGATCATAGGCGCGGCGGCGATGCCCGTTCCGTGCGATCGCATACATAGCCGTTCAGAATCCCGAGTCGCGGCTGCGGGATTCTCGGCTGTTCGACAGGCGGTTGAATGCACGCCGGCCGCGGGATCGCGGCTTTGCCGATAGGCCGCATAGCGCGCCGGCGCAGCGCGCTAAACCGGCTTTTCCTCGCCACGCAACTGTGGCGAGGGTCGTTGCTAGACGGCTTTCTTCAAAGGGGCGGCCTTGCGCACATAGGATTCTGCGATCGCCGTGAGCGGCAGCACCTTGATCTTCGATGCCTGACCCGCACAACCAAAGGCTTCGAAGCGCGCCTTGACCACGTCGCGCGCCGCCGCGGTGGCAGCCTTCAGGAATGCGCGCGGATCGAACTCGTCGGGCTTCTGGAACATCACTTTGCGCATCGCGCCGGTCATCGCCAGGCGGATGTCGGTGTCGATGTTGATCTTGCGCACTCCGCTCTTGATGCCGCGTTGAATTTCGGCGACCGGAACTCCGTAGGTTTCCTTGATCTCGCCGCCGAACTTACGAATCGTCTCGAGCCATTCCTGCGGCACGCTGGAACTGCCGTGCATCACGAGATGGGTGTTCGGAATGCGCGCATGAATCGCGGCAATGCGCGCGATGTCGAGGATATCGCCGGTGGGCTGGCGGCTGAACTTATAGGCACCGTGGCTCGTGCCGATCGCTATCGCCAGCGCATCGACGTCGGTACGCTGCACGAAATCGGCGGCCTGGCCAGGGTCGGTCAACAACTGCGAGTGGTCGAGCGTGCCTTCGGCACCGACGCCATCTTCTTCGCCGGCGGCACCGGTCTCGAGCGAGCCCAGGCAACCAAGTTCACCTTCGACGCTGACGCCGACCGCATGCGACATCTCCACGACTTTGCGGGTGACGTTCACATTGTAGTCGTAACTCGACGGCGTCTTCTGATCTTCCAATAGCGAGCCGTCCATCATCACGCTCGAGAATCCACTGCGGATCGCCTGCACGGCGACCGCGGGCGAGGCGCCATGGTCCTGGTGCAGGCAAATCGGCAGCGCCGGATAGGTCTCCAGCGCGGCTTCGACGAGCTTGCGCAGGAACGGCTCGCCGGCGTATTTGCGGGCGCCGGCACTGGCCTGCAGGATCACCGGCGCATTGCTGGCTTCGGCGGCCTGAAGGATTGCCTGGATTTGCTCCATGTTGTTGACGTTGAAGGCGGGCACGCCGTAGCTGTGTTCGGCGGCGTGATCGAGTAGTTGGCGCAGGGAGATCAGGGGCATGGTGGGTCTCTCGTTGAAGGTGATTAGGAAACGGCGCGCTGCGCGAGGATCTGCAGTGCAGGTAATGTCTTGCCCTCGAGAACCTCGAGGAACGCGCCGCCGCCGGTCGAGATGTAGCCGACATCCTTTTCGATGCCGTACTTCGCAATGGCCGCGAGCGTATCGCCGCCGCCGGCAATGCTGAAGGCGCTGCTCGCAGCGATTGCGCGCGCCAGCGTCTCGGTACCGTGTGCGAACGCGTCAAATTCGAATACGCCCACCGGGCCGTTCCAGACGATCGTTCCGGCGGCTGCAAGCTTCTCGGCGAGCTGCGCCGCGGTCTTTGGGCCGATATCGAGGATCAAATCATCGACCGCGACCTCGGTTGCGGCCTTGACCGTGGCCGGCGCGTCGGCCGCGAAGGCCTTGCCCGTGACCACGTCAACCGGGATCGGCACCTCGGCGCCGCGCGCGCGCATGGCCTCGATCACCGCTTTTGCTTCATTGATCAGGTCGGGCTCCGCGAGGCTCTTGCCGATCGGCAGGCCCATTGCGAGCAGGAACGTGTTGGCGATGCCGCCGCCCACGATCAGGCCGTCGACCTTGGACGACAGGCTGCGCAGGATCGTGAGCTTGGTGCTGACCTTGCTGCCCGCGACAATTGCCACGAGCGGACGCTTCGGCGCACTGAGTGCCTTGGTGATCGCGTCGATCTCGGCAGCCAACAACGGACCGGCGCATGCCACGGGTGCGAATTGCGCAATGCCATAGGTACTCGCTTCGGCGCGGTGCGCAGTGCCAAACGCGTCGTGCACGAAGATATCGCAGAGCGCGGCCATCTTGCGTGCCAGCACTTCGTCGTTCTTCTTTTCACCTTTGTTGAGCCGACAGTTCTCGAGCAGCACGACCTCGCCGGGTTTGAGGCTTACGCCATCGACCCAATTCGACACGAGCGGCACATTGCGGCCTAGCAACTCGGACAGGCGCCGCGCGACCGGCGCAAGTGAATCCTCGGGCTTGAATTCGCCTTCGGTCGGGCGACCCAGATGCGAGGTCACCATCACGGCAGCACCGGCATCGAGCGCCATGCGAATGCACGGCACCGATGCACGGATCCGGGTGTCCTCGGTAATGCGGCCCCCGCCAGCGGCGGAATGGTCTTGCGGCACGTTGAGGTCGGCGCGGATGAATACGCGCTTACCCGCCAAGCCCTCGCTTGCCAAATCGCTAAACCTGAGCACTTTCACGATTGCGGTACCTCGCTCGGGCTTCAGCGACTCACGACGCGGACCATCTCGAGTACTTTGTTCGAGTAGCCCCATTCGTTGTCGTACCAGGCGATCACTTTGACGAAGGTCTTGTCGAGCGCGATGCCGGCGTCGGCATCGAACACCGAGGTCATGGCTTCGCCGCGAAAATCGGTCGACACCACCTTGTCTTCGGTGTAGCCGAGCACGCCCTTCATCGAGCCCTGCGAAGCGGCCTTCATCACCTTGCAAATGTCTTCGTAGCTCGCTTCCTTGATCAGTTCGACCGTGAGATCGACAACCGATACGTCGGAGGTCGGCACGCGGAATGACATGCCCGTGAGCTTCTTGTTCAACTCCGGGATCACGACACCAACGGCCTTGGCGGCGCCGGTGCTCGACGGGATGATGTTCTCGAGAATGCCGCGGCCGCCGCGCCAGTCCTTGTTGCTCGGGCCATCGACGGTCTTCTGCGTCGCCGTGGTGGCGTGAACCGTGGTCATCAGACCGCGCT